>Ga0126377_10000015_pt1 | contig 69974 bp, 50 predicted proteins | sample PanSoiMetPlot_22_FD_92647 | JGI IMG/M metagenome (GOLD analysis project Ga0126377, IMG submission 92647) | Tropical forest soil microbial communities from Panama - MetaG Plot_22 | ecosystem: Environmental > Terrestrial > Soil > Tropical forest > Bulk soil | place: Panama | collected 2016-02-17 | reverse complement strand
GTTCCCCGCAGGCATTCAATACAACATCGGCTTCGACGCGACCCGCTACGTGAGGACATCGATCAGCGAGGTGCTGATCACGCTGTTCGAGGCGATCGCGCTGGTCGTCCTCGTCGTGTTCGTGTTCCTGCAGAACTGGCGCGCCACGCTCATCCCCATGATCGCGGTGCCGGTGTCGCTCATCGGCACGTTCGCCTTCTTCCCGCTGCTCGGGTTCTCGATCAACACGCTCTCCCTGTTCGGCCTGGTCCTCGCCATCGGACTGGTCGTGGACGATGCCATCGTGGTGGTGGAGGCGGTCGAGCACCACATCGAGCAGGGCATGTCGCCGCGCGACGCGGCGCTGCAGGCGATGAAGGAGGTGTCCGGCCCGGTCATCGCGATCGCGCTGGTCCTGTCGGCGGTGTTCATCCCGATGGCGTTCGTCGCCGGCATCCCGGGCCGGCTCAACACGCAGTTCGCGGTGACGATCGCCATCTCGGTGGTCATCTCGGCGTTCAACGCGCTCAGCCTGTCTCCCGCGCTGTCGGCGCTGCTCCTGCGACCGCGCCGCGAGTCGCACGGGCCGCTGGCCCGCCTGTTCCGCCTGTTCAACCGCGCGCTGGGGGCCTCCACGCGCACCTACGTGCGGGTCAGCCACGGGATCATCCGCAAGGCGGCGCTCGGCCTGGTCATCCTGCTCGCCTTCATCGTGGCCGACGGCCTGATGGGCAAGAAGCTGCCGACCAGCTTCATGCCCGAGGAGGACCAGGGCTACCTGTTCCTCAACATCCAGCTGCCGGCGGCCGCGTCGCTCGAGCGCACCCAGGCGGCGGCCGAGAAGGTCGAGCGCGTCCTGGCCACCACCCCGGGCGTGCAGAACTTCAACACCATCGTCGGGTTCAGCCTGCTCACGCGCGTCACCGCCACCTACAACGGCTTCTTCTTCATCCAGCTCGACCCGTGGGACGAGCGCGGATCGGAGCACACCGCCACCCAGATCCGCGACGGGCTCAACCGCCGGCTGGCGATGGAGGTCCCGGAGGCGACCGCGTTCACCATCTCGCCGCCGTCGATCCCAGGGCTCGGCACCTCGGGCGGGTTCTCGATGTACATCCAGGACCGGAGCGGCGGTACGGTCGACTTCCTCGACCAGAACGTGCAGAAGTTCCTGGCCGCGGCGCGCAAGCGGCCCGAGCTGGCCGGGGTCAACTCCTCGTTCAACGTCGGGGTGCCGCAGGTCTACGCCGACGTGGATCGCGACAAGGTGCTGGTCCAGGGCGTCAATCTGGGCGAGGTCTACCAGACCTTGCAGGCCAACCTGGGCGGCATCTTCGTCAACCAGTTCAATCGATTCGGCCGGCAGTGGCGCGTCTTCCTCGGCGCCGAGGGCGACTACCGCGTCAGCGAGAAGAACCTGAGCGACTTCTACGTGCGCAACTCCAGCGGCGGCATGGTGCCGCTCAGCTCGGTGACCACGACGAAGCGGACCAGCGGACCGGAGTACACGACGCGCTTCAACCTCTACCGCTCGGCCCAGGTGATCGGACAGGCCGCGCCCGGATACAGCTCGGGTGAGGCGATGGCCGCGCTCGAGCAGGTGGCGGCCCAGGTGCTGCCGCCGGAGATCGGCTACGACTGGGCGGACCTGTCCTACCAGGAGAAGCAGGCGTCGGGCGGCACCCTCATCGTCTTCGCGCTGTCGATCGTGTTCGTGTTCCTCATCCTGGCCGCGCTGTACGAGAGCTGGTCGCTGCCGTTCTCGGTGCTGCTGTCGGTGCCGGTGGCGGTGTTCGGCGGCTTCATCGGCCTGCTCCTGCGCAAGTTCAGCCTCGACGTGTTCTCGCAGATCGGCCTGGTCATGCTCATCGGGCTGGCGGCCAAGAACGCGATCCTCATCGTCGAGTTCGCGGTCGACGAGCGCAAGCAGGGCCGCGATCCGGTCAGCGCGGCGCTGGAGGGCGCGCGGCGCCGGTTGCGGCCGATCCTGATGACGTCGTTCGCGTTCATCCTCGGCTGTGTGCCGCTCTACATCGCGACCGGCTCCGGCGCGCAGGCGCGGCGCATCCTCGGCACCATCGTGGTGACCGGCATGCTGGCCGCCACCGTCCTGGCCGTGTTCCTCATCCCGCTCCTCTACGTCGTGGTCGAGCGCATCGCGCGCCGGCGGTGGAGGGAGCCGGAGGCGCCGACCGCCAGGGTCTCGGACAGCTCGCAGAGGGGGGACCGCTGATGCGTGTCATGGATGCGACGAGGACGCTGGCCGCGTGGGTCGCGCTGGTCGCCGGCGCGCTGCCGGCGGCGGGCTGCCTGATGGGGCCCGACTACGAGCGGCCGGCGGTCGAGACCCGCGGCGGGTTCCGCGAGGTGCCGGCCAGCCGGTCGCTGTCGCTCGGCGAGCAGCGCTGGTCGCAGGTGTTCCAGGACGCCACCCTGCAGTCTCTCATCCGGTCCGCGATCGAGCGCAACCTCGACGTCGGCATCGCGGCGGCGCGCATCGAGCAGGCCGAGGCTCAGCTCGGCATCACCCGCGCCGACCAGCTGCCCACCCTCTCCGCCGGCGGCAGCGGCGGGCGGCAGCGCATCCCGCAGCAGGGGCCGCAGCCGGCGGTCACCAGCAACTTCTATCAGCTGTCCGGCACCGCGTCGTGGCAGCTCGACTTCTGGGGCAAGCTCCGGCGCGCGTCGGAGGCGGCGCGGGCCGACCTGCTCGCCGCCGAGTGGGGGCGCCGCGCGGTCATCGCCACCCTGGTGTCGGACATGGCGACGGCCTACTTCCAGCTGCGCGCGCTCGACTTCGAGCTCGACATCACGAAGCGGACGCTGGTGACCCGGCGCCAGTCGCTCGAGCTGGTGCAGCTGCAGGAGCGCCAGGGGTCGGTGTCGCTGCTGGACGTGCGCCAGGCCGAGCAGCTGGTCTACGGCGCGGCGGAGACCATCACCGACCTCGAGCGCCGCATCGCGCAGCAGGAGAACTTCATCCGCACGCTGCTCGCGTCCAACCCGGGCCCGGTGCCGCGCGGGCGCGTGCTGACCGACCAGCCGCACGACGCGGCGGTGCCCGCCGGGCTGCCGTCGTCGCTCCTGCAGCGCCGGCCCGACATCCGGGTGGCCGAGGAGCGGCTGATCGCGGCCAACGCGCGCATCGGGGTCGCGCGCGCCGCCTACTTCCCGGACATCGCGCTGACCGCCACGGGAGGCTTCCAGTCGAGCGCGCTGGAGACGCTGTTCGACGCGCCGGCGCGGCTGTGGAGCATCGCCGGCTCGCTGACCCAGACCATCTTCGCCGGCGGCCGCATCCGCGCCGGGGTGGAGCTCAGCGAGGCGCAGAAGCGCGAGGCGCTGCTCAGCTACCGCCAGACCATCCTGCAGGCCTTCCGCGAGGTGTCCGACGCGCTGGTGGCGTACAGCAAGAACCGGGAGTTCCGCGCCCAGCAGCAGCAGCTGACCGAGTCGGCGCGCGACGCGCGGCGGCTGTCGGAGCAGCGCTACCGGGGCGGCACGGCGAGTTACCTCGAGGTGCTGGACAGCGACACGCGCACGTTCGACGCCGAGCTCGGTCTGGCCCAGGCGCAGCTGAACGAGCTCCTGGCCCTGGTGCAGATCTACCGGGCGCTCGGCGGCGGCTGGCAGCCGTAGCGCTGGCGGCGGCGCCGGCCGATCCCCGCAGGGCACCAGCCGAGCAGGTCCAATGGGTTCCGGCCGCGCGGGGCTGAAAAATTGCCCGCCGCGGGGCGGCGAGCGAGAACCGATCCATGGCCACGCGCGAGGGCGAGCTCTTCGTCGAGAAGATCGAGGTCAACCTGGACAGCAGGCAGATCTTCTGCCTGTTCTGCGGCGGCGCGGTGATCGCGAGCCTGGTGTTCGTCCTGGGCGTCACGGTCGGGCGCCGGGTCGAGGCGCGCGAGCACGGGCTGGCGACCGCGACCGCGTCGGCGTCGAGCGATCCGCTGACCGCGCTCGACGGCGCCGCGGCGGAGCAGGGCGCGGGGGAGTCGGACCTGGCCTTTGCGTCCACCCTGCGGGGCGAGAGGGAGGGGGATCCGCTGGGTGCCGTCGATCGGTCGCTCGACCGGGCCACCCCGGGCAGGCCGCCGGCCGTCGTGCCGGGCAAGGGCGAGCTGGGCGCGAGGGAGGAGCCGGGCGCCGAGGCCAGGGCGGCCGCGCACCCGCCGGGGAAGCCGGACGTGAAGCCGGACGCGAAGCCGGACGTGAAGCCGGACGCCAGGGCGGACGTGAAGCCGGACGCGAAGCCGGACGCGAAGCCGGACGCCAGGGCGGACGCGAAGCCGGACGCCAGGCCGGACGCGAAGCCGGACGCCAGGGCGGACGCGAAGCCGGACGCCAGGCCGGACGCGAAGCCGCCAGCGCGTCCCGAGGTGAAGGCGGAGCCGGCCGCGCCAGCGGAGGCGTCGGCCGACGGCGCGCGCTTCACCTTGCACCTGTCCTCGTTCCAGGACCGAGCGCAGGCCGACGAGCTGGTCGGCCGGTTGAAGAAGGCCGGCTACCAGCCGTACGTGGTCGAGACCGCCGAGGACGGCAAGGGCACGGCGTTCCGCGTTCGCGTGGGCCACTACGCCGATTTCGAGTCCGCGGTCGCGGGCAAGGCCGACTTCGAGAAGAAGCAGCAGATCATCGCGTACGTGACGCGCACCAGGCGGTAGGCCCGGTCGCGATCGCCGTCACGGCTGCCGTGGCCGACGGGAGAGGCGGCGCCGCCGCCGTTCCCGGCGCCGGCGGGGTCGACCGGCGCGGGCCGGTGCTAGAGTCGGGTCGTCGGCTGTCAGTGCCGATTGATAGACCCGATCGATGGTGCGGAAGAATCCGGCCGAGACGCCGCTCATGCGGCAGTTTCTCGAGGTCAAGGCCGACCACCCGGATGCGATCCTCTTCTTCCGCATGGGCGACTTCTACGAGATGTTCTTCGACGACGCCCTGGTCGCCGGCCGCGCGCTCGATCTCACCATCACGTCGCGCGACAAGGGGCGAGAGGACGCGATCCCCATGGCCGGCGTGCCGCATCACGCCGGCCGCGGCTACCTCATGCGGCTCACCGAGCTCGGCCACAAGGTCGTCGTGGTCGAGCAGGTGGAGGACCCGCGCCAGGCCAAGGGCCTCGTCCGGCGCGAGGTGGTGCAGATCGTCACCCCGGGCGTGGTCATCGACGACGACGCGCTCGATCCCAAGCGCGCGCGCTACCTGGCCGCCGTGGTGCCGGCCGCCCGCGGCCTGGGCGTGGCCCACCTCGACGCGTCCACCGGCGAGCTGCGCGCCGCCTGGGTCGACGGCCTCGACCAGCTGGCCGGCGAGCTGACCCGCATCGGCCCGCGCGAGCTCCTCGCCGCCGAGGCGGACCTGGCCGACGGCGGCGCCCTCGCCGAGCTGCGCCAGCGCCTGGCGGGCTGCACCTTCTCGCCCGAGGAGCCGCCCGCGGCGGACCGCATCGACGAGCTCCTGGCCGAGCTGGCCACCGACGGAGCGGAGGGCGGGGGCGGGGGCGGGGGCGGGGCCGACGGCGACGGCGACGGCGACGCCGCGGCGCGCGGGCGCGAGCGCGAGCTGGCCCGCCGCGCGGCGGCCTGGTGCGTGCGCTACGCCCGCGCGACCCAGCCGGCCGGTGTGCTGCCGGTGTCGCGCTTGCAGCTCTACCGCATCCGCGACGCGGTGGTGCTCGACGAGGCGGCCATCATCAACCTGGAGCTGACCGAGACCATCATGCCCGGGCCCGGGCCCGGGGCCGGTGCGGCCGGCGGCCGGCGCGGCGGCTCGCTGCTCGCCGTCCTCGATCGGACGGTGACCGCGCCGGGCGGGCGCCTCCTCCGCCACTGGCTGCTCTACCCGCTGGTCGACGTGGCGCCCATCCGCCGGCGCCAGGACGCGGTCGAGTTCTTCGTCGACCGGCAGGGCGCGCGCGACGAGGTGCGGCGCGAGCTCGAGCGGATCCACGACCTCGAGCGCCTGGCCGGGCGCGCCTCGCTCGGGGTGGCCACGCCGCGCGACATGGGCCAGCTGCGCGCGTCGCTGGGCCGGCTGCCGTCCCTGGTGGAGGCCATCGGTGCCGGCGCCGCGCCCGGCTTCGATGTGCCCGAGCTCCTGCGCCTGGGCGAGGGCAGCCGCGGCGAGATCCTGGCCCAGCTGGCCGAGCTCGAGGCCGAGCTGGCGTCGGCCCTGGTCGACGATCCGCCGCCCACCGCCAGGGAGGGCGGCCTGGTGCGCGACGGCTTCTGCCCGGTGGTGGACGAGAACCGCCGCCTCGCCGACGGCGGGCGCGACGCCATCCTGGCCATCGAGGCGCGCGAGCGCGACCGCACGAGCATCCCGTCGCTCAAGGTCAAGTACAATCGCGTGTTCGGCTACTACATCGAGGTCACGCGCAGCCAGCTCGGACGCGTGCCGGCCGACTACGTGCGCAAGCAGACGGTGGCGACCGGCGAGCGCTTCGTCACCCCGGAGCTGGCCCAGCTCGAGGCCAGGATCCTGGCCGCCCAGGAGAACCTGGTCGCGCGCGAGGCGGAGCTGTTCCGCGCGCTCCTGGCCCAGGTCGCGCGCCGCACCGGGGCGCTCCTTGCCGCGGCCGGCCAGGTCGCGGCCATCGACGTGTGCGCGGGCCTGGCCGAGCTGGCTCACCGCTCGGGCTACGTGCGCCCGCTGGTCGACGACGGCGACGCGATCGACATCGCCGAGGGCCGGCACCCGGTGGTGGAGCGCGCGGTGGCGGCCGGCGCCTTCGTGCCCAACGACTGCCGGCTCGACACCGGCGAGCGCCAGCTCCTCTTGCTGACCGGCCCCAACATGGCCGGCAAGTCGACCTACATGCGCCAGGTGGCGCAGATCGTCCTCCTGGCCCAGCTGGGCTCGTTCGTGCCGGCGCGCGCGGCGCGGGTCGGCGTGGTCGACCGGATCTTCACCCGCGTGGGCGCGGCCGACAACCTGGCCCGCGGCGAGTCCACCTTCATGGTGGAGATGCGCGAGACCGCCGCGATCCTGTCGGGCGCGACCCGCCGCTCGCTGGTCGTGCTCGACGAGGTCGGGCGCGGCACCTCCACCTTCGACGGCCTGTCGATCGCGTGGGCGGTGGCCGAGTACCTGCACGACCGCATCGGCTGCCGCACGCTGTTCGCCACCCACTACCACGAGCTGTGCGCGCTCGCGGAGTCGCGCCCGCGCGTGGTCAACCTCCAGTCGGCCGCCCGCGAGGTGGAGGGCCGCATCGCGTTCCTCCGCCTCATCATCCCCGGCGGCGCGAGCCGCAGCTACGGCATCGAGGTCGCCCGGCTGGCCGGCCTGCCCGCCGCGGTCCTGTCGCGCAGCCGCCAGGTCCTCGCCTCGCTGGAGGGCGGGCGCCACCTGGCCGACGACAGCGGCCCCCAGCTCGGACTGTTCGCGGCCCCGCCCGCGGCGCCGCCGGCCCCGCCCGAGCCTTTCGCCGCGCGCCTGCGCGAGCTCGATCCGGATCGCATGACGCCGCTCGAGGCGCTGGCCCTCGTGGCCGAGCTCTGCGCCGCGGCCCGGCGGTCGGCGAGCTAGACAGCGCGCAGACCCTCCGCGGGTCAGCCCCGCGCGCGCACGGCGGGGGCAACCGCCCCCGAGATGCGCGCCTGCCGCGGCTCGATGCCCTCTCGGTCACATGTCGCACCGCGCGGGATCGTTGAAGTTTCGCTTGGCATCGACTTCGCACAGGGGGGACGCGGGGAGCCAGGAGGACGGAGTGACATCAGGGATTCGAAGCATCGCGCTGTGCGCGCTCGCGATGGCGGCGTGTGGGGGCGAGGAGAGCACGAGTGGGCCGCTCGACGAGGTGGACTCGATCGTCTTCCTCCAGCGCCAGTCGCGCATGGATGGGCTGGGCGACATCTTCTCGTACCAGTCGTACGTGCCGGGCGCCCGGCTGCTCAAGCTGTCGCCGCCCACCGCGGACGGCGAGCTCACCGAGCTGTGCTGCGGCTCGCTCGGCGACTACGGCGACATCGACATCATCGACTTCGACGTCTCGTTCGACGCCAAGAGCATCGTCTTCTCCGGTCGCCTGAGCGAGGACCAGCGCTACGGCCTGTTCATGCTCGACCTGGAGAGCGGCGACGTCTCGCAGCTGCCGACCGACCCGGGCGCCGACTTCGTCTACCCGACCTTCCTGCCGGGCGACCGCATCCTGTTCGCCACCAACGCGGTGGTCGAGGAGGGCGCGCCGCAGTTCGCCGACGAGTACGAGCGCAACACCAGCCTTCAGATGGGCTCGCTGTCGGTCGACGGCAGCGACATCCAGCTCTACTCGCGCAACCTGTCTCACCGCATCACCTCCACGGTGATGCAGAGCGGCGAGGTGCTGTTCACCCAGTGGGACCACCTGAACGACCTCAACGCCGGTCACCTCCTGCGCATGAACCCGGACGGCACGCGCGTGCGCGAGGCCTTCGGCAAGGAGAGCACCGGCATCACCAACTCGTACTACAAGGCGATCGAGGCGGCGCCGGGCCGCATCATCGCGATCGGCAGCTCGCGCGATCGCACGTTCCAGTCCGGCGCCATCCTCGACATCCGGCTGGGCGAGGCCTACGAGGTCGACGGCGAGGTGCGCGCCGATCACGAGATGTCCGAGGCCAACGCCTCGGCGCGCATCCTGACCAACCAGGTGCCGCTCGACGACGAGGCGTCGTTCGACAGCATCGGGCGCTACTACAACGCCTACCCGCTCAACTCGGCCGAGTACCCGGACCTCCTGGTCTCGTGGGCCGACGGCCCGGTGCAGTCCGACTTCAACGGCGCCGCCGGCGTGGCCCCCGACTTCGGCATCTACCTGTTCGACTCGAAGCAGGGCACCCGCCAGCCGATCTACGACGCGCCCGGCACCTGGGAGATCAACCCCACGCCGCTGCGCGCGCGCCCCGCGCCGCCGACCATCGCGCCGGCCGGCAACAACGGCTTCGCCGACGACGCCGTCCTGCTCGGCGCCATGAACGTGTACGCCACCAGCCTCGGCGACTTCGAGCCGGGCCAGATCTACGGCGTGCGCATCGTCGAGGGCTTCTCGGGCGAGGAGGGGGTCGGGGACGACTTCGGCCTGTCCGAGGCGGAGGGGGCCGCCACCCTCGGCATCGCGACCGTGCGCGACGACGGGTCGTGGGCGGCGCTGGTGCCGGCCAACATCCCCGTCCACCAGATCGCGATCGACAAGTACGGCATGGGCGTGCGCAACGAGCCCGTGTGGATCACCGGCCGGCCCGGCGAGTCGCGCTTCTGCGGCGGCTGCCACGAGAGCCGCAGCGCCACCACGGTCATCGAGCCGGGCGTCACCGACGCCATCGTCATCGGTCCGGACGATCTGATGAGCACGGTCGCCCGCTTCGACCGGGTGACCACCGACCAGGCCACGCCGGTCGGCATCCCGTGGGACACCGCGCTCCAGCCCATCTTCGACGCCAAGTGCGCGATGGGCGGCTGCCACGACGGCACGCCGGGGGCGGCCAACAAGTCCTTCACCATCACCGATCCGGAGACCAACCAGTCGCAGAGCTTCACGTTCGACCTGCGCGGCGGGGCGGTCGACTTCCAGTTCGGCGAGACCATGCTGTCGGGCTACAGCCGATCGCACCTGTCCTTGCTCGGGCCGGCCATGCTCGAGCTCGAGGAGTTCGACCTGGTCGTCACCGGCGACATGCCGACCTACGTGGTGCCGGAGGACGCGCGCGGCTCGCTGCTCATCCAGGAGCTCAACCCGCCGCGCCTCTACCCGGATGTGGACAGCGAGGACCGCGCGTTCGGCGGGGTGCAGGGCCACTCGGAGGACATGGGCTTCCCGCTGACGCCGGACGAGTTCCGGCTGCTCATCGAGATGGTGGACAACGGCGGCCAGTTCTACTCGCGCGAGAACGCGCCTGGCCTGACTTACCAGTGACCGGGACGGGACGAAGATGAGGATCGGGAAGAAGATGAGGACCACGATCATGAAGACCACGATCACGAGCCGGCGCGATCGCGTCGCCGCTCGCGTCGCGCTCGGGCTCGCCCTGGCGCTGGTGATGGGCGCGGCCGGCGCGCCCGACGCCCTGGCCGGCCGCGGCGGCAGCTTTGCCAGGATCCGCTCCGCCGCCGAGCACGGAAACCCCGACGCCATCGTCGCCGAGCTGGAGCGCGCCGAGAACATCCCGTGCACGACCGAGTGCATGACGTTCGTCAGGGGCCTGCTCGACAGCGACAGCTACTACGTGCGCGACGCGGCCGCCTGGTGGTTTGCGCGCCGCCCGGCCGAGAAGGCGGCCCTGGCCGCGAGCGCGGCGGCCCGGCTGACCAGCGGCGACTCCGCCGCGGTGACCAGCGCGGCCGACACGCTGGCCCGGGTGGGGCACCCCCGCGCGGTCGCCGACCTCGGCGCGGCCGTCGCGCGCGGCGGCCTCAGCAGCGAGGCGCGCGCCCACGCGGTGCGCGCGCTCGGCAAGCTCCACCACATCTCGGCCAACCCGCACCTGGCCGCGGCCATGAGCGACGCCAGCCCCGAGGTGCGGCGCGAGGCCGTGCTGGCCTGGCCCGCCATCCTGCGCCAGTCGGGCGCCGATCCGGTGGTGGCGCTGGTCCAGGACGGCGACGTGTCGGTCCGCCGGGCCGCCGCCGAGGTGGTCGGCCGCTACCGCGCCGCCGCGGCGCGCGGCGCGCTCGAGGCCCTCGTGGTCGGCGACGCCGACGCGGCGGTCCGGCGCAACGCCGCCTGGGCGCTCGGCCGCATCGGCGACGGCGGGTCGCGCGCGGCCCTGGAGACCGCGACCGGCGACGCATCGTCGCTGGTGCGCATGACCGCGCGCGCGGCGCTGCGCGAGCTGCGGTAGCGAGATGCGGTCGACGTCGGTGGGCGTGCTGACGCGACCGGGAGGAGAGCGGCGCGCGGGCGGCCCACAGTTCCCCACTGCCGTCCGCGCGCCGCGCTCTTTCGACGCCCACGGCGGCGGCGCAAAACGAGTAGAATCGACCGAGCCAGTCGGCAGAGGGGGCGAGGGGGGATGAGGCGTGCGCTTCTGGGTCTGGCCGCAGCGGCTGCTGTCGCGAGCGGCTGCGGCAGTGACAACCCGCCGGGCCGCACCTTCTACCAGCGCGAGATCGAGCCGATCCTGATCGGCTCCTGCGCCGGCAACACCGGCGGCTGCCACGCGGTCGACGAGAGCGACACGTTCGCCTTCGCGGCCGGCAACTTCGACGTCACCAGCTTCGCCAGCGTGCAGCGCCGGCACGACGTCCTGCGGCCGTTCGGCGCCTACGGCGTGCCGCTGCTGCTCATCAAGGCGGTCGGCAACAGCGGCGAGCTCGGCGTCACCTACGGCGGCGACTTCCTGCCGCTCGAGGTGCAGCACGCCGGCGGCGGCGTGCTCGCGGTCGGCTCCGACGCCTACCTGACCCTGCTCGAGTGGACCACCCACGGCGCCACCGAGAACGGCCTGCCGCCCCCGGCCGCGCCGGCCCCGGGCGACGGCGACTGCTCGCCCCTGGTGCCCGACGACTTCGACGACGAGCCGGTGCGCGGCGAGCCGAGCTTCGACCAGTTCGCGAGCGACGTCATGCCGGTGCTCGGCGCCTGCAACTCGGCCAGCTGCCACGGCGCGCCGCAGGCGGACTTCTACATCACGTGCGGCGACGGCGACCGCCAGCTCGCCTTCAACTTCTCGCAGGCGCGCGCCTTCGTCGCCGACGAGACCGACGAGTCGCAGATCCTGAGCGTCCCGCTCGCCCTCGGCGGCGGCGGCACCTTCCACACCGGCGGCGTCCACTTCGCGAGCCGCGACAGCGACAACTACGAGGCGGTGGCCGGCTGGGTCGACGCGGTCGACCCGGTCCAGTTCGGCGCCGGCGATCCGGGCCGCGACTTCTTCGCGCGCAACGTGCAGCACCTCCTGATCACCCGCGGCTGCTCGTTCGAGGCCTGCCACAGCCCGGACGCGGCCAACGACCTCAAGCTCCGCTCCGGCAGCCAGGGCTTCTTCTCGTCGATCGCGCTCGAGCGCAACTACCGGCTGGTGCGCGACCAGTTCATGGCGCTCGAGGTGCCCGACGCCCGCCGCGGGCGCGCGGTGGCCAAGAGCATCCTGGCCAGCTTCGGCGGCATCAACCACCGCGGCGGCCCGGTGCTGGAGACGCCCGGCTCGGGCGGGGCCCAGCCGTCCACCTGCCCCGACCCGTTCGATGCGGCCGCCGCCAGCGCCTACTGCGTCGTGCAGGAGTGGGTGAACATCGAGCGCGACGCGCTGGTCGCGGATGGCCAGGCCCTGCCGCTCGGCGAGGGGGACACCGTCCCGGTGGTCTACGTGGCGCGCCAGCCGACCCACGTCGCCGGCGCCCTCGCGTTCGACACCTACCAGCCCGGCTCCGATCTTCGCGTGAGTCTCGCCACCGTCGGTCCCGGCGGCGCGCTCGCGACCCCGATCCCGGCCGGCGCGTCGATCCTGGCCGGCTGCCCGGGCGCGGCAGACCTGGCCCAGGTCGACGTGCGCGCGCCCGACGTCCGCCTCGACGGCCAGCGGGTCGCCTTCGCCATGCGCAGCGCGGCAGACGCGCCGCTCGAGGTCTTCACCGTCAACATCGACGGCTCCGACTGCGTGCAGGTGACCGAGGACGAGGGCGAGGTGGACGGCATCCTCATCCACAACACCGACCCGGCCTGGTCGCCCGACGGCGAGTGGATCGCCTACGCGTCGACCCGCGGGGCCGAGGGCGGCGCGCCGGCGCCGAGCCGCTCGCGCCGCCTGTTCCTGCCCCAGTCGGACATCTGGCGCGCCCGCCCCGACGGCAGCGGCGCCCAGCGCATGACGTTCCTGACCAACAGCGAGGTGTCGCCACAGTTCATGCGCGAGGGGCGCATGACCATGACCACCGAGAAGGTGTCGGACGGCTTCTACCAGCTGAGCGGACGCCGCATCAACTGGGACCTCACCGACTACCACCCGCTGCTGGCCCAGCGCGCCGAGTCGCCCTACGCCGATCTGGCCGATCCGTCGGCGACCCGTCCGTCGGTCGGCTACCAGCAGGCGACCGAGGTGCGCGAGTCGATGGACGGCGACTTCCTGCTCATCCTGTCCGACCCGGGCACCGCGGCCGGGGCCGGCACGCTCGCGCTGTTCAACCGCAGCGTCGGCCCGTTCGAGGCCGACCGCGACGACCCCGGCTTCCTCGCCTCGATGACGATCCCCGACGGCCGCGCCACCGGCAGGGTAGGGGAGCGGACCCGCGGCGCCTATCGCTCCCCGTTCCCGCTGCTCGACGGGCGCATCCTGGCCTCGTACAGCGGCTACGACGGCGACCTGGGCCAGGCCGGCTCGCTCGAGTTCGCGCTGGTGGCGGTGAATCCCCAGACCGGCGCGCGCGAGGAGGTGCTGTCGTCGCCCGGCGAGTCGCTGGTCGAGGCGGTGCTCGCGCTCGCCTACCCGCCGCGCGCGATGTACGCCAACCGCCGCCAGCTCGTGTTCGGCGGCGCGGCCGATCCGGACGCGACCGGCGGCGAGGGGTTCGGCGTGGTCCACATGCCGGACGCGCCGCTCCTGTTCACGCTGCTGACCGGCAACCTCCGGCTCGGGCGGCCGGTCGACCTCTTCCGCGACGCCCGCCAGCTGGCGGTCTACGAGGAGAAGCCCGCGCCGCCGGGCACCACCGCCGCCAACCAGGGCGACATCTACCAGGACCGCGAGCTCATCGGCCGCGCGCCGCTGGCCGACGACGGGTCGGCCAAGGTGCGAGTGCCAGCCGGCCGCGGCGTCATCCTGGAGCTGCAGGACGGCTCGGGCAACCCGGTCGTGACCATGCGCGAGGAGCACCAGCTCGGCCCGGGCGAGACCATCAGCATGGGCATCAGCCAGCCGCTGTTCGACGCGGTGTGCGGCGGCTGCCACGGCACCGTGTCGGGGCGCGAGATCGACGTGTTCGTGACACCGGACGCCCTGACCTCGGCCTCGCGCTCGCTGTCGCGCGACTCGTCGCCGGCGACTCCCTCGCCGTAGCGCGCCGGCACGCAGCGCACTCGCCGCGCCCGCCGCACCCGCCGGCACCCGCCGCCCCGACGGCTTGTGACGGGAAAACTCGCAGGCTACACTGATGGTTGCGGGGGGTCCCGCCGCACCTGGAGGATGGAAGTATGTGGCGATCTGGTTCTGGTCGGCTGTGGTTGTCCCTGTTCGTGTGCGCCCTCGCCATGTCCACGGCGACCGCAGACGCACGGGCGGGTGACGGCAAGGGCAAGCAGCCCAAGCAAGTCGGCGCCAAGCTGAGCGAGCGCGCGCTCGGCGAGCTCATGGGGCCCTACAAGTTCGGCATGGACAAGCAGGACGTGCTGAAGGTCCTCAGCGCCAAGATCAACGAGCGCTACAAGGACCGCATCGCCGGCACCAGCGACGTCTACGCCCAGGACAAGCTGCGCCGCGACCGCCAGGCCGAGTTCGACCGCATCAAGAAGTCGTACGTCGAGTTCATGGGCAAGAAGACCGGGTGGGACGTCTCCATCGTCGACGACCAGTTCGCCCACAACACCGACGAGGCGATGATGGTCCACTGGGAGAACGCGCCCGAGAACGGTCGCGACCAGCGCCGCTTCTTCTTCTTCCACAAGGGCCGGCTCTACAAGATGTTCGTGGCGCTCAACTCGGCCCAGCTCAAGGACGAGCAGCGGAACTTTGCCTACTTCCAGGGCCTCATGGAGCAGCGCTACGGCTCCGGCAAGGTCAACACCGAGAAGGGCATCATCGAGTGGAAGTCGCCCGCCTATCGCGTGCTCGCGATGGACAGGCTCACCTTCTACGGCAGCTTCTGCCTGGTCATCTCCGATCCGCAAGAAGACGAGCTCCTGGCCGGCATCCGCGAGTCGCACAAGGTGCCGAAGCCGGAGAACAAGGTCATCAAGGCGGTCATGGAGAAGGACGCCAAGGACGGCACGCCGGGCCTCGAGGACAACCGCGCCGCGGTCGAGGGCGTGGTCGGCGACTGATGCCCGCCGCGAGCGAGCGCCCCGAGGTCGCGGCGGTGCGCGACGTCGTCGCGCGCCTCACCGCGGCGTGGCGAGGCGAGCGGTTCGAGCAGATCCCGGATCTCCTCCACGAGGACGTGGTGTTCGAGAGCCCGGGTCTCGCCAGCCGCGTGGTCGGCCGGGCCGCGTGCGCCGACAGCTACCGCCAGTTCATGAGCGCCGCCACCGTCCTCGAGTACGTGGAGCACTCGCTCTCGATCGAGACCTGGGGCGCCACGGCGGTGGCCACCACCCACTGCGAGATGGCCTGGGAGATGGATGGGCAGTCGCAGCGCGAGTCGGTCCACGACGTGCTCGTGCTCGCCGAGCGCGCGGGCCGCTGGCAGGTCGTGTGGCGCACCCTGGTGCCCATCGCGCCCGCCGCGCCGCCCGCCTAGCCTGTTGCGTTGCGCTACCCGCCGGCCGACCCGCCACCCTGCTGCTCGAGCAGGATGAGGCGGAAGCGGCGGAAGCCGGCTTCCTCGGCGCGCGAGCTGAGGATGACCTCGAACAGCAGCTTGTAGGGCGTGGTCCGGTCCGCGATGATGAGCAGCTCGGGCACGTCGGGCGGCTTCTGTCCCTTGCGGACCAGATCCTGATTGAACGACGCGCGCATCATGCCCAGCAGGCGGCTCAGCCTCGGCATCTGCAGCCCGAGCGCGCCGTCCTTCTTCTCCGACGCGTCCACCCCGCCGTTCTTGACCCCCATCACCGTGCGGCCCTGCAGGAGGATCGAGTCGCGCGCGATGGTGAGGGTGACGTCGTTCTCCGCGATGTCCTCGGTCGTCTGCGAGTAGGGAAGCTTCACGTCGCCCAGCGGCAGCGGCACCGCCTCGGCCGCGGTCATGAGGAACGCGACCAGGAGGATGGTCATGATGTCCATCATCGGCACGATGTTGAGGTGCCGGATCTCCTCCCCCTCGGGGACCCGCTTGACCGCCTTGCGGACGATGCTGCGAGCTTCGTGCTTGTCGATCATCGGGCGGGCATCCTCAGTCGAAGTTCCACTTGCCGAAGAGGATGTCGGGGAAGAGGTAGTGCCGGTCCGGGTCGTAGGGCTCGACCGGCACCCACTTCTCGGTCTTGGCGTCGCCCTGCTTCTGGGCCTTCGGCATGGTCACCTCGGGCATCTTCTCGCCCGGCTGCACCGTCCCCGGCAGGCGCTGGCGGACCGCATCCATGATGTCCACCACGGTCTCGTACGGGATATCCGGATCGCACTGGACGATGATCTCGTAGGTCTCGGTGCTGCGCAGCTTGCCGCGCCAGCGCCGCTGGGCGATCTCGTAGAGCGCCCGGTTGAGCGCGAGGTAGTCGTAGCGCGGCGCCTCGTCGGCCCGCGTCGCCGGCAGGCGCGGGATGCGCGCCTTGGGGGACTCCAGCGAGCCCTCCAGCTTCGACACCGACCACAGGAGCATCCCCTGCTTGCTGGTCGACACCACCAGCTGGAGCGGCTGCTCGTCGGGGTTCTGCGCCGGGTTGACCGGACGCACCTGGTTGGCCGGCACGTGGTTGGGCAGGGTCGTGTTGATCTGCCCGAGCACGTAGCCGGCCGCGACCGACGCGAGCAGGAAGAGGAGCAGGTTGGTGATGATGTCGAGATACGGGATGAGGTTGATCTCGCCGCTCTCGAGCTCATCCTGCTCGACATCCTCCTCGCGCCGCTTCATGGCCATGCGGGCCTTGGCGCGAACTTGGGCGGCGTTCATCTCGTGGTGTCCTGTCGCTTCCTGTCGGCTCTCTCTCGCGGGGCGGCTCTCGTGCTGGCTGGCCGGCTGCCTAGCCCGGCTGCGACGGCCCCGCGCCCTCGCCGAGCAGGTTCTCGAGCTTGAGCGAGAACGACTCGAGGTCGGCCACCACGCGCTTGCTAGCGCTGGACAGCAGCAGGTGCGCCACCATGCAGAGGAGCGCGATGCTGAGGCCCATGGCCGTGTTGTACATGGCCTCGGCGATGCCGTCGGTCAGCTGCTTGCGCGCGTCGGCCGGGTTGGTGTCGCCGATGGCCTGGAAGGTGCGGATGAGGCCCGTGACGGTGCCGAGTAGCCCCGTCAGGGTGACGATGTTGGCCATCGACCACAGCGCCGCGATGCGCGTCTTCACCTCGGGCAGGACGTCGACCATGGTCTCTTCCATGGCCTGCGCGACCGCCGCCTCGCCGCGGTGGATCTTGCCCAGCCCCGCCTTGGCCACGCGGGCGATCGGGGCGGAGGTCGCATCGCACAGCTTCTTGGCCCGGTCCACGTTGTTGGCGGCCAGGAGGCGCTTGATCTGCTCGAGGAACGCGGACGCGTTGATGTGGCCGCGGCCCAGGAAGTAGATGGTCCGCTCGACGATCAGCGCCACGACCACCGCCAGCCAGGCGGTGTTGACCATGAAGAACGGGCCACCCTGTTGGAAAATGTCAGCCAGCCGATCCATCGGTCCTTCCTTCGTTCCGTCGGGGTGGGAGTCCCGCGCTTGTCCTGGCGTTATACGAGTGAACTCGCTGTTTCGTCAAGCAGTTGGGCAGCGCAGCGAGGCACCGCGGACAGCGTAGCAGCGTTCGCCGACGTCGCCAGGCGAGCCCACCGCCGCGAGCTTTCGCGGCGGCCGGACCGCGCCCGCGCGGCGCCTACAGGCCGCCGATCCAGCGGTCGATCGCGCCGCGCTTCTGCTCGCAGAGGATGTCGTAGCCGCTCGACGAGTCCGGCATGGTGATCTTGTTGCCCTCCGAGTCCTCGGGCAGGCGCGGGTCATCGGTGCCGAACTGGCCCAGGACGACCATCAGATAGCTCTGGTCGGGCTGGCCGGGTTCGACCAGGTTGAGGCCGCCGGAGAACTCGCCCATGGACGGCTGGCTGACCAGGTTGCCCTCGGAATTGCCCGACTCGAGGTTGAGGTTGCGCGCCAGGTTGGCCGATCCGGCGTGGCAGGACGCCGACAGCGAGCAGCTGACCGTGAAGATGTTGTCCTGGATCCAGTCGAGGTCGGAGTGCGCGTCCGCCTCCACGCACTTCGCCGAGTCGCCATCGCCGCCGCCGTCGCTGCCGTCGTCATCGCCGCCGCCGCCGCAAGCAACCAGCGAGAAGAGCAGGAGAGTCGAGAGTGATGAAAAACGAGACAGTTTTAGGCTCATGAAGTTCCTCTGATGCACGAAGGAGGCCCGACCGTGGTCCGGGGCAGAAAAGGCGTCCGGAGTGGGTACGCCACGCGGGATAGTCGGCCACTTTAGCACGACTCCCCTCTGACCCCGGAGGGAGGCCTCGGCGACACGGAAAAGTTGCGCCGCTTGCCTCAGCCTTTGACTGCGATCACGGAGAGGTGGGCGTCGCAGCGGGGGGGCTCGCCCCACTCTCGGTGTCTTCCTTGTCGGGGCTCGTGGCAAACCCACCGCTGTTGGCGAAGCGGGTCTGCTTGACGTGCGCCGCGAAGCGGCTCGGCACGGTACCGCGCAGGAAGGGGACCCAGTGCGCGTTCGGCGATCCGGGAGGCGCCGGCTTCCCGGTCCGGTCGTCGGCCCGCACCAGGGTGACGTCGTCGGGCACCGGGAAGTCGCGCGGCGGCGTCTCCGGGTGCGCGCCCTGCATGAACTGGAGCCAGATGGGGAGCGCTGCCGTGCCGCCGGTCGCCTTGATGCCGATCGGCTTCGAGTCGTCGCGCCCGACCCACACGCCGCACAGGAGATCGGTGGTGAAGCCGATGAACCAGGCGTCCTTCCACATGGTGGCGGTGCCGGTCTTGCCCGCGGTCGGACGGCCCAGCGCCTGCGCCTTCTTGGCGGTGCCGCGCTCGACCGGCGCCTTGAGCATGTCGACCATGAGGTAGGCGAGGCCCGGCGAGATCGCCTGCCGGCGCGGCACACGGCCGCGGTAGTCGGCCAGGATGGTGCCGTCGGGCGCGGTGATGAGATCGATGAAGCGGCCGGGGGGCGTGTCGGGGAAGTCGTCCTGCCCCTCGACCAGCTTGCCGCCGTTGGCGAACGCCGAGTAGGCGCCGACCACCTCCATGAGGGTGAGGTCGGGCGTGCCGAGCGCGATCGACGGGTGCAGCGGCACGGCCGAGCGGATGCCCATCGCGCGCATGGTCTCGATGACCGCCTCGACGCCGGTGCCGATGATGAGGCGCACGGCCACGGTGTTGAGCGACAGCGCGATGGCGGTGCGGATGGTGACGTCGCCGTGGTACTCGCCGTCGTAGTTGCCGGGCGACCAGATGCCGCCCGCCGTCGGGACGGCGATGGGGCCATCGTGCACGATGTCCATCGAGCTCAGGCCGCCGGCCAGCGCGGTGGCGTAGATGAAGGGCTTGATGGCGGAGCCGATCTGCCGGTTGCCCTGGGTGGCGCGGTTGAACTGGCTGCGCCGGAAGTCGTAGCCGCCGACCAGGGCGCGGACCTCGCCGGTCGTCGGCACGATGGCGGCCAGCGCGCCCTCCAGCTCGGGCAGCTGGGCCAGCGCGAACAGCTGCTCGCCCTTCGCAGCCTCGACCAGTCGCACCGGGATGAGATCGCCGGGCGCCAGCCCGCGCTCGCCCTGGGCCGGATCGCCGGCTGCCGGGCTGCCGCGCCAGTGGCGCAGGAGGCGCCCGTCGTCGGGCTGGAGCGGCAGATCGAGGTCGCCGACGGCGACGGTGACGCGATCGCCCTTGCCGAGCTCGACCACCGCGCCGGTGTAGCGCACGTCGGGCAGGATGACCGCGCCGGTGCCGAGGGTGGCGCCCTCGCGTCCGGGCAGGTACGGCCGCGGCGGCTGGCTGCGGAACGTGGCCAGCTCGCGCTCGCCCAGGTGGCCGATCGGCCCGCGGAAGCCGACCAGGCGGTCGAGCGCCTCGAGCCCGCCCTGCACGGCCACCTCGGCGCTGCGCTGCATGCGCATGTCGAGCGTGGTGTAGACCCGCATGCCGCCGTAGAAGACGCTGCGGATGCCGAAGCGCGCCTGCATCCAGCGCCGCACCTGCTCGAGGAAGTAGGGCGCGGCGACGTAGTTCACCGGCACCTCGTCCGACACGATGGCGAGCGGCTCGGCAACCGCCGCGCGCAGGGCCGCGTCGCTGATGTAGCCGTCCTGGCGCATGCGCTCGAGCACGTAGGCCTGGCGGTGGCGGGCCGCGCGCATGTTGTGGTGCGGCGAGTAGTCGGTCGGCCGCTGCACCAGCCCGGCCAGCACCGCTCCCTCGCCCACGGTCAGGTGGTCGACGTCCTTGCCGAAGTACACCTCGGCCGCCGCCTGCACCCCGTAGGCGCCGTGGCCCAGGTAGACGCCGTTCAGGTAGCGCTCGAGGATCTCGCGCTTGCTGAGGCGGCGGTCGACGCGCACCGAGAGGATGAGCTCCTTGATCTTGCGCTCCACGGTGCGCTCGTTGGAGAGCAGGATCATCCTGGTGAGCTGCTGCGTGATGGTCGACGCGCCCTGCATCGATCCACCGCCGGTGAAGTTGGAGAACGCCGCGCGCGCGATGCCGAAGATGTCGAAGCCGGGGTGCTCCCAGAAGCGCCGGTCCTCGGCGGCGATGAAGGCCTGCCGCACGTGCTCCGGGATGCGCTCGATCGGCACCAGCACGCGCTTCTCGAGGTAGAACTCGCCGATGAGCTCGCCGTCGGCCGAGTAGACCAGCGTCGCCATGTCCTGCGGCCGGTCGATGCGCGTGATGTCGGGCAGCTGGGCCGCGTAGTAGGCGTAGCGGTTGTACGCGATGCCCGCCCCGGAGAAGGCCACCCACAGGACGCACACGGTCAGGACGCGCAGGACCGAGAAGCGGCGCAGGGGCCTGGGCGCCCCAGGTCTTCTCCAGCGCCTCCACAGCGCCTGGAAGCCAAGGCTTGATCTATCAGAGGAGGGGTTCAAAATTGCTGAAATGGGGCCTTTCGGGAGGATAGCAGCTCTCGCATGCACCGGCGCGGCCGCGGCGTGGCTGCTGGCCGCGGGTGCAGGCGATCTCGCCGCCGCCGGCCCGCCGCCCGGCAAGGGCAGCCTGGCCCCCGCGGTGCCGGGAGTCCCGGCGAAGATGCCGGACCCATTCGCCGTCATGGCCTTCGAGAACCGCTCCGGCGTGCCGGCGATGAGCTGGATGAGCGCCGGCATGGCGTTCCTGGTCGGCGAGAAGGCCGAGTCCAACCGCGAGATCCGGCCGGTCTACGGCTCGCTGGTGGTGCCGGCGGGGCCGGCGGTCGCGGTCACCCGCCAGTCGGTGGCGGCCTTCGCCCGCGAGGCGGGGGCGCGCTGGGTGTGGACCGGGTGGGTCGCGAGGCCGAGCTGGGAGCTCCAGCTCGGGGTGTCGCTGTGGCGGGTGGACGGCTCGTCGGGCGACGCGGTCAAGGTGGGCGAGGTGGTGCGCAAGGGGCAGTTCGCCGCCTACTCGGACCTCGCGGCGGCCGCGATCGAGGCGCTGTGCGACAAGGCCGGTCTGGCGGTCGACGAGGAGGAGCGCGCCGAGCTGGAGCGGAAGCCGAGCGCCGACTTCTACGCCTACACGCTGTTCGGCCGCGGCCTGTCGGCCGTGCTGGGCTCGGAGGGGCAGGCCGAGGACCTCGAGCGCGCCTTCAAGAACCTGCAGCGCGCGGTGGTCATCGACCCGAAGCTGGTCGAGGCCCAGCGCGTCCTGGCCGAGGTCTACGCCGCCCAGGGCAAGCCCGACCGGGCCAAGGGCCGCCTGGCCTACGCGCTGTCGATGCGCCCCGACTACTACCCGGCCCTGGCCGCCGGGGCCCGGCTGGCGCGCGACGCGGGCCGGCTCGATCAGGCGCGCGACCTCTACCAGCGCGCGCTCGGCGTGCGGCCGTGGGACCTGGAGGCGCGCTACCTCATGGGCAAGACCATGTGGGACTCGGGCGACGCCGACGGCGCCTTCCGCGAGCTGTCCCGCGTGGTCGACCGGCGGCCGCGCGACGTGCGCGCGCGCCGCATCCTGGTGCTCATCCACGCATCGCGCGGCGACAACGATCAGCTGGTGGGCGAGCTCGAGCAGGTGGCCGCGCTCGACCCCAGCGACGAGTCGACCCGCATGGACCTGGCCGCGGCCTACGCCGCCACCGGACGCCTCGACAAGGCCATCGCCGCGTACAAGGCGATCGTGGACGGCAACCCGCGCCAGGCGCAGGCGATGAAGTTCCTCGGCGACCTGCACAAGCGCCAGGGGCACGTCGATCGCGCGGTCAAGTACTACGGCGACGCGGTCAAGGCCGATCCCGACGACCCGCGCGCGTACTTCCTGCTCGGCGCCATCTACGTCGAGGCCGGCAACGACAAGCAGGCCAAGCGCATCTACCAGCAGGCCCAGCGCTTCAAGAAGTACCTGGCCGAGACCTACAACAACCTGGGCGCCATCGCCTACCGCGAACGCGACCTCGACACCGCCATGTGGTACCACCGGCGCGCCGTGCTGCGGCGGCCGTCGAGCGCGCGCTTCCGCTACAACTACGCGCTGTCGCTGTCGGCCAGCAAGTACACCGAGGAGGCGCTGGCTCAGGTCGACGCGGCGCTCAAGATCGAGCCCAACCACGTCGAGCTGCACTACCTGCGCGGCGTGGTGCTCCTGCGCCGCGGCCAGGCCGACGAGGCGCGCGCGGAGTTCGAGAAGACGCTGGCCCTGAACGCGAAGCACGAGGGCGCGAAGCACAACATCGCCCTCATCGACGAGCTCAAGCGCCGCTCGCAGGAGGGCGAGGTCGTCATCGAGGGCAAGCAGGGCGACGACGGCCACGCCGAGTAGCCAGCCTCGGGCCCCGCCGGTGGCGCGCGCGCCGGCTCAGTTCCGCGCGCAGTCGAGCCCGATCGACCAGCCGTCGTGCAGGAACGCCGCGCGGATGGTGCCCGGGTCGCCGCAGCGGGCCGGCGAGTCGCCGGGGATGAGGCAGAGCGCGTGGCGGCCGGCCAGAGCCTGGAACGCGGCGCGCGCCGACGATCCCACCTCGCCGAGCAGCTCGCCGTCGAGGTAGACCTGCTGCCCGGCGGCGCACGAGCGGTTGTCGACGTAGAAGGTGATCGTGGTGGCCGGGATCGCCGGCGCGGCCGGTGGCTCCGCGCCCGGCTTGCGCGGCGGCTTCCCGCCGGCGCCGCCGCTGTCGGGCGGCGGCTCGGCCTCGGCGACCGGCGCCTGGCTGGCGACCAGGTCCGCCCCGCGCGCGAGCAACTCGGCCTGCTTGCAGCCGCGATGAGCGAGCTCGCCGCCGAGCTGGGTCTGGAAGGCCAGCCGCATCTCCTTGAGGTCGACCAGCGCCTGCCGGTAGCGGCCGGCCACCTGGTTCACCTTCCAGCGGTAGTCGGGAGTCAAGGCGGCGGTCTCGCCCAGATCGTCGAGCTGCTGGATGAGCACCTCTTCCGACTCCAGCTCCGCGCCCAGCGCGCGGTAGGTCTCGCCCTCGCGGCGCGCCTCGTAGAACGAGCGCGCGACCCGATCGACGGGGCAGGCGCCGCGCCTCTCGTGGCCGAGCGCGGCGACCGCGGCCTGCACGCTGCGCGAGAACGAGCGGCGCGCCGCCTCCATGGCCTTGTCGAGGGCGCGGAAGCGATCGACGTGGCGCTTGAAGAACTCGCTGTCGCCGAACACGACCTCGACCTCGGGCGCACCCTCGACGCGGAACCCGCTCAGGAAGCTGGGCGCGACCGACATCTCGAGCCCCTGGTCGGCGATCTGCGGCGGCACGGCGAGGACGGCATCGGCCGGCGCCGCGGAGGGCGCGAGCACCATGCTCGTCATCGTGGAGACGCAGAGGGAGGAGAACGGGACCGAGAACGCAGCCATCTGTGAAAGAATCGAGCCGGGCCTCACGAACGCCCGCTCGCCCAGTCCCTCATTCTCCCATTGGTCGACCGGGGTCGCCACACCTGGTTTAGCGTCGTAGAGTTCCCGCGTGCCTCCCGTGCCGCCCCGCGTCGCGACCACGCCTCGCCTGGTGTTCGCCTCGCCGCGCGTCCTGCCCCGCCCGCACACCCTGGATGGGCGTGTGGTCGTGCTCGACATCGCCTTCGCCGCCTCGAGCGGCGGGTCGGTGTCGTTCGAGCAGGTGACGCGCCCGTTCCTGGACGAGCTGGGCGACCGGCTGGCCGCCTGGGTCGACCACCACGATCACGAGCGCCACGCGGACTACGCCGGCGACCCCCGCTTCACCCTGGCCACCAAGGCCGAGCACGGCGCCTGCCCGGAGATGGTCACGCCCGACCTGGTCCGCCAGGCCGGACCGGTCGACACGATCGTCACGCATCTCGATCTCGACGGGCTCTACTCGGCGGCCAAGTGGATCAGGGCAGGGGAGGAGCCATACCCCGGCGCCGACGACGACGCCCGCTGTGTGGACACGCGCGTCGGCACGCCCGGGCCGATCGCACGCCACATCGACCGCGCCCTGCGCGCGCGCTTCCGCGACGCGGCGCTCAAGCGGGCGGTGGTCCTGTGGCTGTGCGCCGGGATGCCCGACGGCGCGCTCAAGGACGCCATCGACGAGGCGGCGCGCGAGTTCGAGATGCGGACCGCGGGGACGGACAAGCTGGCCCGTCGCTTCGTCATGCGCGGCCGCGTCGCGTTCGTCGACACCGGCGACACGCGCGAGCCGTTCGACAAGACCGAGCTGCTCCTGCGCGGCCAGGAGCTGGCCGAGGTGGCCGCGGTTCGCGACTCGGGGAGTGTCACGTTTGCCGCGCGGTATGGCTCGGGGTGGGACTTCCTGAACCTGCTCGGCCTCGAGGGTGGGATGCCCACGCGCGTCACCGTGCCCGAGGGGAGGCTCGACGAGGCGCTGGCGGCGGTGAACCGGGCGGAGTCGCCGAGCCGGGCCAACCGTTGACCGGGCCAATCGTTGACGGAGGATGAACGGCGCGTTACGTAACCCGGACGTGCATCGACCGGCCGTCCAGGTCATCGACCCTACAGGGCATCGACCCCACCGGCCATCGAACTACCCGACCCATGGATGGCTCGAAACCAGAGAGTGATCTGGGCGCGCTCGCCGGCGCGCGGATCGCACGCGACACCTTGCACCCGACCCACGACCACGAGGCCATGCCCGACGTGCACAACGTGCACGACCACGGTTCGGTGAACGGGGAGGCCGCCCCCCGGGACTTCGCCGACGAGGTGGTGCAGAAGCTGCTCTCCAGCTACCGGACCGCGTCCGGAGCGATGCAGCACGTCAACTCCTACGAGCTGCCGTCGATGGAGGAGGTGGAGCGCATCGTCGGGCTGTGCCGCACGCTCCTCTTCCCCGGCTTCGTGGAGGGATCGCTCATCCGCGCGACCGAGACCGAGCTGCGCGAGTTCGTGCGCGAGCGGGTCGACGATCTGGGCAACCGGCTGCGCCGGCAGATCTACCGCGGCCTCCACCACAAGGTCCAGAGCGCGCAGGGCACGCGCGATCTCGACTGCCCGCACTGCGCCGCGCGCGCGGGGGAGATCGCGCAGAACTTTCTCGGCCGCCTGGTCGACATCCGCTCGCAGCTGTCGCTCGACGTCGAGGCCAGCCTGGCCGGGGACCCGGCCGCCACCGGCACCGACGAGATCGTCTTCTGCTACCCGGGCATGTACGCGATCACGGTCTACCGGGTGGCGCACGAGCTCCTGCGCCTGGGCTCCAAGCTCATCCCTCGCATGATGACCGAGCTGGCCCACGAGAAGGTCGGCATCGATATCCACCCGGGTGCCACCATCGGGGAGTCGTTCTTCATCGATCACGGCACCGGTGTGGTCATCGGGGAGACCTCGGTCATCGGCAAGCACGTGCGGATGTACCAGGGCGTCACCCTCGGCGCCCTGTCGGTCAAGGAGCGGCGCGACGTCGGCGTCAAGCGCCACCCGACCATCGAGGACGACGTCGTCATCTACTCCGGCGCGACCATCCTGGGCGGCGAGACGGTGGTGGGGCGGGGAGCGGTGGTCGGCGGCAACTGCTGGGTCACGCAGTCGGTGCCTCCGGGAGCGGTGGTCACCCAGGAAGGCATTCGCATCCCGCGCATGGCCGCGCACTGACCGGGACGGAGCGGCCTCGCGCCACCGGCCCGTGTCGTCTGTCTGGCTCCGCCGGTCGCCGGCGGGTCTCTGGCCGGTCGCCCCCGCCGGTCGGGCGAGCTGAGTCCGGCGAGATTCGGTGACAAGCGGGCTGCAGCGAGTGACGCAGGGCGCGAGAAGCGTGGTATTTTGCGCGTGAAACGGGATGAGCGATCATTCCCCGCCACGCATGCCCGCCGGCGGGCCCGAGCGGCCTGCGCAGAGCGGCTACCGTTCTGACGGGATGCCCTCACCAGGTGAGCGCCCCAAGACCCTGACGCGGCTGCGCTTCGTGGCCCCGCCGGGCATGGCGCTCGAGGAGTCGCAGGGCGAGGCCAAGACCATCGGCCGCTACGAGATCCTCGAGACCCTGGGCAAGGGCGCCATGGGCGTGGTCTACAAGGCGCGCGACCCGCTGCTCGATCGCATCGTGGCGGTCAAGACGCTGGTCTCGCCGCGCGCGGGCGGGCGGCGCACGCGGCGGGCTTACCTCGAGCGGTTCGAGCGCGAGGCCAAGGCGGCGGCCAAGATGCAGCACCCGGCCATCGTCACCATCTTCGACGTCGGGCTGGAGGAGAACGGCGCGCCCTACATGGTGCTCGAGTACCTGCCGGGCGAGTCGCTGGCGGACAGGCTCGACCAGGTGCGCCTGCCGCTCGGCAAGGCGGTGCAGGTCGGGCAGGACCTGGCCAGCGCGCTCGCTTTCGCCCACCGGCAGCGCATCGTGCACCGCGACGTCAAGCCGGCCAACGTGCTCCACGCCGGCGAGATGCGCTGGAAGCTGGCCGACTTCGGCATCGCGCGGCTGCCCGACTCGGATCTCACGCAGGTCGGCATCTTCATGGGCACGCCGGGCTACGCACCGCCCGAGGCGATCAGCCAGGGCCGCTACACCTCGCAGGCCGACGTGTTCGCGTGGGGGGCCGTGCTCTACGAGCTCCTGTCGGGGCGCATCCCGTACGAGGGGCCCGACACGCGCACCACCAACGGCTACGTGCTCAAGACCACCGCCAAGTCGCCGCGCGACTACGACCCGTCGATCCCGGAGCCGCTGGCCGAGGTGGTGATGAAGGCGCTGCATCCGTCGACCGATGTGCGCTTCAAGGACGGGGCCGAGGCCGAGGCCGCGCTCAAGCGGTCGTGGGAGGAGTGCCTCACCAACGAGATGGTGCTGCTTCCGTCGCTGACCGGGCCGGAGCTGGCCCACGAACGCGTCGGCGCGACGATGCACCACACGGCGCCGCAGCGGTCCAAGGCGCGCGGCGGTGGTGGTGGTGGCGGCGGCAAGGGTCAGACCGCGCCGGTGTCGCCGCCGCCGGGGCAGGCCGACCGCATGGTGATCTCGTCGTCGCGGCCGCCCCATCCGGTCGGCGACGACGATCCGACGCGCATCATGAGCCGGCCCGACGAGCCGATCGCGCCGCGCGTGGTGGAGCGGAGGCAGCCCGACTCCAACGACAGCACCGTGCTGGCCGAGCAGGAGTGGGGGCGGCACAGCTATCACAAGACGGTGGAGGAGTCGCATCCGTTCGGCCAGGGCCGCGGGCTCGATCGCAGCCGGCCGGGCTCCAGCGCCGCCGCGCCGGAGCGCCCGCGCCCGCGCACCAGCCAGGACCCGATGCGCGTGGCCCAGGCAGCGCAGCGCATGGAGGCGGTGGCGACGCGCGGGGCCCAGCAGCAGGTGCGCCAGGGCGGCCGCGCGCGGCCTGCGCCGGCGCTGCCGGCGCGCATCGGGCTGTGGATCGCGGTGCTCCTGCTCGCGGTCGCGGCCGGCGCGGCCGGCGCCTATCTCCTGATCGACGCGCTGTAGTCGGGCGACTCCGTCTTCGCGCGGCCCGCGCGTCGTCAGCCACGGACGGTGGCGCCGGCGCCTAGTTCTTGCGGATGAGGTCGATGTTGAGGAAGCGGCCGCCGCGAATCAGGACCACCGCCGAGTAGGCGCTCGGGCCCTCGCTGAAGAAGAGGAGGTCGCGCGTGCCCGGTCCGGGGCAGGGGCCCGCGGCGCAGGTGACCTCGCCGCTCAGGCGGAAACCGGCGTCGTCCGCCGTCACCGTGCCGCTCAGGCGGACCGCGCCGCCCGGCTGCTCCATGCGCAGCTCGCCGCCCGAGCCGGCCCGGATGGCGCACGGCACCGGCGCCAGCTCGCGCTCGCCGCGGGTGAAGCGACACTCGTAGTCGCCGATGAGCGGGCTGGGCGCGGGCGCCGCCGGCGGAGCCGCCGCGGCAGCCACGGCGGCGGGGGGCGGGTCGGCGGGCGCCGGCGCGGTCGGCTCGGCGCCGGGGCTGACCTGCGCGGCGACCGGCTCGGCGGCGGCGCCGTCGCCGACCGCCCGCGCGCCGCACCCCGAGGTGGCCGGCGCGGCGATGAGGATGAGGAGGGTGACCAGCGACAGGACGACACACATGGCAAGTCCGATCCCGATGAGCTCGCCGCTCGAGCGCGGCGACGCCTCGCCGTCGGCGGTGGAAGGAGCGCGGCGCAGGAGGCCGCGCAGCCGCGCCGGGGAGAGCCGGCCCGCGAGGGCTGGCAGGCGGAGCTTCATCGCCGCGCGGCCGCGGCTCGCAGGCGGCGCACCATCTCCGCCTGTCCGTCGGCGTGATAGGAGGAGCGGACCAGCGGCCCGGCCTCGATGTGCGGGATGCCGAGCTCGCGCGCGAACCGCGCCAGGCCGGCGAACTCGTCGGGGTGAACGTAGCGGTCGACCGGCAGGTGCGCGGCCGACGGCGACAGGTACTGGCCGAGCGTCACGATGTCGACCCCGAGGTCGCGGACCTCGCGCAGGACCGCCTCGACCTCGCCCATCTGCTCGCCCAGGCCGAGCATGAGCCCGGTCTTGGTGACCGCGCCGCTCCGGCGCGCGTGCTCGAGGACCTTGTAGCTGCGCGCGTAGCTGGCCTGCACGCGCACCTGGCGCGACAGCCGTGGCACGGTCTCGAGGTTGTGAGCGAAGACGTCCGGGTCCGCCGCCAAGACGGTGTCGACGTGCTCGGTCTCGCCCTTGAAGTCTCCGGTCAGGACCTCGATGCTCATGTCGGGACACGCCCGCTTGATCCGGCGGATGGTCTCGGCCCAGTGGGCCGCGCCGCCGTCGGGCAGGTCGTCGCGATCCACGCAGGTGACGACGGTGTGCTCGAGGCCGAGCCGGGCGAGAGTCTCGGCCACGCGCCGCGGCTCGTCGGGATCGGGAGGCAGGGGGCGCCCGGTCGTCACGTCGCAGAAGCGGCACGAGCGGGTGCAGATGTCGCCCAGGATCATGATGGTGAGCGCGCGCCGGCTCCAGCACTCGCCGATGTTGGGGCAGCCGGCGCTCTCGCACACGGTGTGAAGCCCCTGCTCGCGGACCAGGCGCTGCACCTCGAAGAAGGTGGGCGCGGTGGGGAGCTTGACCTTGATCCACTCGGGGTGCCGGCGCCCGCGCGGCTTCGGCGCCGCCGGCGAGGGCGGCGCCTCTTGCCCCAGCACCGGCAGTGAGACTCGACTGGACGACATACGGGTGAATTGAACCGCGAAGACGGGAGGGTCGCGAAGAAAAAACTAGATATGGATGGCCATGCCGTAGGCGTCCTCGGCCGCTTCCTTGAGCGCCTCGGCGAAGGTCGGATGGGCGTGGATGGTGTGGATGAAGCTCTCGGCGTTGACCTCGGTGGTCCTGGCCAGGGTGGGAGATGCGATCAGATCCGTCACCGCCGGACCGATCAGGTGGGCGCCGACCAGCGCGCCGCTCGATGCGTCCCAGATGAACTTGGCAAAGCCCGGGTATTCGCCCGCGGCGAGGGTCTTGCCCAGCGGTCCGAACGGGAAGCGCCCCACCTTCACCTCCAGGCCCGCCTCGGCCGCCTTCTCCTCGGTGAGGCCGACCGACGCGATCTCCGGATGGCAGTAGGTGCAGGCCGGCACCGCGTCGTACGGCACCGGGTGCGGGTGCCTGCCGGCGATGAGCTCGGCCACGTACACCGCCTCGGCGCTGGCCACGTGGGCCAGGGCCTGGCGGCCGACCACGTCGCCGATCGCGTAGACGTCCTTCACTCCGGTGCGCAGCTGGTCGTCGACCTGGATGAAGCCGCGGCGAGTCTCGACGCCCACGTCCTCGAGGCCGAGGTTCTCGACGTTGCCGGTGATGCCGACCGCCATGAGCAGCACGTCGGCGACCAGCTCGCCGACCGCGCCTCCCCCCTGGGCCGGCTCGATGAGCGCCTTGACCTTGCCCCCGGCGACGTCGGCCCGGGAGAGCTTGACGCCGGTCTGCACCGCGATGCCGCGCTTCTTGAAGGCGCGCGCCAGCTCGGCCGAGATGTCCTTGTCCTCGTTCGGCACCAGCCGGGGCAGGAACTCGACGATGGTCACCTTGGTGTCGAGCGCGTTGTAGAACGACGCGAACTCCACCCCGATGGCGCCCGCCCCGACCACGATCATCGACTCCGGCCGGCGCGGCAGCGTCATCGCCTCGCGGTAGGCGATGATGCGCTCGCCGTCGAGCTCGATGCCGGGCAGCGAGCGGGCGCGCGCGCCGGTGGCCAGGATGATGTGCCTGGCCCGCACCGTGCGCTCGCCGCCGTCCGCCGCGATGTGGACGAGCCCCGCGCCGCCCAGGCGCGCGCTGCCGGAGATGTGGGTGATCTTGTTCTTCTTGAACAGGTAGGCGACGCCGCGCGAGATCTTGGTCGCCACGCCGCGCGAGCGCTCCACCATGGCCCCGAAGTCGTAGGTGACGTTCTCGGCCACCACGCCGAACTCGCGCGCGCGCCGGGCCAGGTCGAGCACCTCGGCCGAGCGCAGCAGCGCCTTGGTCGGGATGCAGCCCCAGTTGAGGCAGACGCCGCCCAGCGACTCGCGCTCCACGCACGCGGTCGACAGGCCGAGCTGGGCCGCCCGGATGGCGGCCACGTAGCCGCCCGGGCCGCTGCCGATCACCACGACGTCGAAGCTCTGCTGCTCGTCGCTCACAGCGCCAGCGCCTCCGGCCGCTCGAGGATCTCGCGCAGCTCGTCGAGGTAGCGCGCGCCGAGCGCGCCGTCGACCGCGCGGTGGTCGCACGACATGGTCAGGCTGAGCCGCTCGCCGATCGAGATGCGCTCCCCCTCCACCACCGGCAGCTTCTGGATGCGCCCGACCGCCAGGATGCAGGCCGCCGGCGGGTTGAGGATGGCGTCGAAATGGTCGATGCCGAACATGCCCAGGTTGGACACCGTGAAGGTCGCCCCCTGGATCTCGTGCGCCTTGATCTGGCGCCGCTTGGCCCGGTCGACCAGATCGCGCACCTCGGCGCTGATGACGCCGATGCCCTTCAGGTCGGCGTTGCGCACCACCGGCGTCAGGAGGCCCTGCTCGAGCGCGACCGCCACGCCCATGTGCACGCGCGAGTAGTAGCGGATCGCCTCGCCCATGAAGGCGGCGTTGCACTCGGGCACCCGGCGCAGCGCCAGGGCCGCTCCCTTGAGCAGGAGGTCGTTGACGCTGATCTTGCCGCGGTCGCCGATGAGGTGGTTGAGCCGCTGGCGGAAGTCCATGAGCGGGGCCGCGTCGATGGTCGCCGTCACCCGGAAGTGCGGCATCTCGCGCTTGGCCTGGGTCAGGCGCTGCGCGATGGTCCGCCGGGTCGGCGTGAGCGCGCGGTCCTCGTACTCGTCGGTGAGGTCGTTGCGCGCGACCGGGCCGGGCCGCACCACCGCGAGCGCCGTGCGGCCGGACTCGGACCGGGCCTCGCCCTCGCCGCCGTCGTCGCCCTCGACCTCGAGCGCGTGCGACTCGCCTTCCTCGGCAGCCCCGGCCGCGGCCTCCTCGTGCGCGCCCTCGCCGCCGCCCTCGGCCGCGCTGCGCACGTCGCGCTCGACGATGCGCCCGCCCGGGCCGGTCCCGGTGACCTGGCGCAGGTCGACGCCGAGCTCGATGGCCAGGCTCTTGGCCAGCGGCGACGCCAGCAGGCGCCCGGGACGCGCCGCGGCCGACTGCGCCTTGCCGCCGCCGTTCTTGGGGCGCGCCTCCCTGGCCCGCGGCGCCGCCTGCGGAGCGCGGGCGGTGCGGGCCGGCGGCTCGCCCTCGTCGCCCTCGTCCTTGGGCCCGTCCTTGTCGGAGGACTCCGGATCGGCGCCCTGCCTGGCCGCCTCCTTCTTCGCGGCCGGCTTCGCCGCCGGCGCCGGCTTCTTCTCGGACTTCGCTTCCGGCTTCGCCTCCGTTCTTGCCTCCGCCTTGGCCTCGGTCTTCGCTTCGGGCCTGGCGGCCGGCGCGGCGCCGCCCGATTGTGCCTGCACGACCAGGCCGGCGATGTCCTCGCCCTCCTCGCCGAGGATGGCGACCGGCGCCCCCAGCTTGACCGTGTCCCCCTCGTTGACCAGCAGCTTGAGCAGGACGCCCTCGTCCTCGAGGTTGAAGTCCATGTTGGCCTTGTCGGTCTCGACCTCGGCCACGAGATCGCCGGGCGAGACCCGCTCGCCCTCCTTCTTGACCCACTTGACCAGGACCCCCTCTTCCATCGTGGGGGACAGCTTGGGTAGCCCGATGATCTGCGCCATGTCGCGGAAATCTAGCGGGTCCGATGCGCCGCTTCCACCACCCATCCCGCGGAATCGCAGGACGTCTTCGCCAGCGAGACCAGGTTCTTGCGCTGCAGCGACGAAGGTTGCTCGGTGCCGCCCGACGTGCGCCCGCTCTTCGAGAACGCGGACGACGGCTCCTCGCGACCATCGCCCTCCAGCCGGTCGGCCCGACCGGACCGCCGGTCAGACGATGCTCGCCTTCTCTGCGACTCCCGACGGCGCCCACGGCCCGATGGCGGTGCGTCGACTGGCCCCGCGCGGTGCGCCCCCTCAAGGGATAACGCGAAACGGCCGATGGATCCGTCGACCCACTCGAGGGAGGTCGGATGGACAGCGCAAATTCACCCACGAAGCGCATCCTGTTCGTCGACGACGAGCAGGCGGTGCTGGACGGTCTCGCAAACCTCCTGCGCAAGCAGCGGCGCCAGTGGCAGATGACCTTCGCGCTGGGCGGCAAGGTGGCGCTCGAGGAGCTCGAGAAGGCGCCGTTCGACATCGTGGTGTCCGACATGCGCATGCCCGGCATGGACGGCGCCGAGCTCCTGCGCCACGTGAAGGAGCGCTTCCCCGCGGTGGCCCGCGTGGTCCTGTCGGGCCACGCCGACCAGGAGATGGTCAGCCGAGCGCTGCCGGTCGCGCAGCAGTACCTGTCCAAGCCGTGCGACGCCGAGCAGCTGCGCAGCGTGATCGAGCGGGTGTGCAAGCTCCAGGCCCTGGTCGCCGGCACCGCGGTGCGCGAGATCGTCGGCCGGCTCGACAAGCTGCCGTCGATCCCCGAGACCTACTGGCTCCTCACCAAGACGATCGCGAACCCGGACGCCGGCATCGAGGACGTCGCCAAGGTCGTGCAGCGCGATCCGGCGATGTGCGCCAAGGTCCTGCAGCTGGTCAACTCGGCCTACTTCGGGCTCGCCCGCCCGCTCACCTCGGTGGGGCAGGCCATCAGCTACCTCGGGCTCGATCTCATCAAGGGGCTCTCGCTCACCCTCAACGTGTTCGGCGCCGCCTCGACCACCATGCCGGACGCGGGGCTCTCGTTCGAGCGGCTGCAGCGCATGGCGATGATGACCGCCAAGCTGAGCAAGTTCATCATCGGGAACCCCAAGGAGACGGAGGCCGCCTACACCGCGGGCCTGGTCCACGAGATCGGCACCATCATCCTCGCGATGAGCATGCCGGACCGCCTGAGCGACGTGGTCAAGAAGGCGGCGCAGTCGGGCCGGCCGGTCGACCAGGTCGAGCGCGAGGAGCTCGGCGCCGGCCACGCCGAGATCGGCGGCTATCTGCTCGGCGTGTGGGGCCTGCCGACGCCGATCGTCGAGGCGGTCGCCTGTCACCGCGACCTGCGCGTCATCGCGCGCGATCGCCTCGATCCGGCGGTGGCGCTGCACGTCGCCAACGCGCTCGCCTGCCAGGCCGTGGCCGAGGCATCCGGCGAGCGCGAGGCCGACCGGCTCGACCTCGAGACCCTCCAGACCCTGGGCCTGACCGAGCAGCTGCCGGCCTGGCGCGACCGCGCCACCGCCGAGGCCCGCGCCGTCGTCTCCGGCTCCGACAAGTAGCCAGGTAGCAGCCCGACTCCGTATTCGCGCGGCGACCTCGTCGCCTGGCCCGGAACGTACCGTCGGTTGGGCCTTCCGCCCGCCCTCCGCTAGTCGAGGTAGAGCACCTTCTCGACCGCCGCGATCACCTCGCCGACCTGGGGGATGACCTCGCGCTCGAGGTTGATCGCGTAGGGCATGGGCACGTCGTCGGAGGTGACCCGCTCGATCGGCGCGTCGAGGCTGTCCAGGCACTCGCGCTGCACGCGGTAGGCGATCTCGGCGCCGTAGCCGCACATCGGCCAGCCGACCTCGACGATGACGCAGCGGCCGGTCTTCTGCACGCTGGCGGTGATGGTGGCCTCGTCGAGCGGGCGCAGCGTGCGCGGGTCCACCACCTCGGCTTCGATGCCGTCCTCGGCCAGCTTCTCGGCCGCGGCCATGCAGACCGGCACCATCGACGACCAGGCGACCAGGGTGACGTGCTGGCCCTGCCGCTTGACCTCGGCCTGGCCGAGCGGGACGAGGTACTCGTCCTCCGGCACCTCCCCGGTCGTGTTGTAGAGCGTCTCGCCCTCGATGAAGATGACCGGGTTCTCGTCGCGCACGGCCGACTTGAGCAGGCCCTTGGCGTCGTACGGCGTGGACGGCATGGCCACCTTCAGCCCCGGAACGTGGCTGTAGAACGACTCCAGCGCCTGCGAGTGCTGGGACGCGACCTGCACCGCCGGCCCGCCCGGCCCGCGGAACACCATCGGGATGGTGAACTGGCCGGCCGACATCTGATAGATCTTGGCCGCGTTGTTGACGATCTGATCGATCGCGACCAGCGAGAAGTTGAAGGTCATGAACTCGATGATCGGCCGCAGCCCGACCATGGCCGCGCCGATGCCGACCCCGGCGAAGCCCATCTCGGCGATCGGCGCGTCGATCACCCGCCGCTCGGAGAAGCGCTGCAGCAGGCCCTGCGACACCTTGTAGGCCCCCTGGTAGTAGCCGACCTCCTCGCCCATGAGGAACACGCGCTCGTCCCGCTCCATCTCCTCGCGGATGGCATGGTTGAGCGCCTCGCGGTAGCTGATGACTGGCACGCCGGCGGCTCCTTTCACGCTTCCCTGGTCACGTAGGGCAGGTACTGGTCGGCGGCCGGGCTCTCCTCCGCGAAGCGGACCGCGTCGGCGATCTCCTGCTTGACATCGTCCTCGACCGCGCGCAGCTCGTCCTCGCCGGCGCCGCACTCCTCGGCCAGGCGGCGGCGCGCGATGCCGAGCGGATCGCGCCGCTTCCACTCGTCCACCTCCTCGCGCGTGCGGTAGAGGCCGGGATCCGACATCGAGTGGCCGCGGAAGCGGTAGGTGCGCACCTCGACCAGGGTCGGCTCCCCCGTCTCGCGCGCGCGGTCGACCGCGATCTGGATGCGCCGCTTGACCTTGATGACGTCGTCGCCGTCGAAGCGGTCGCGCGCCATGCCGTGGGCCAGGGCGCGCATCGAGACGTCCTCGACCGCGAGCGACCGGTAGAGCGGCGTGCCCATCGAGTAGAGGTTGTTCTCGCAGATGAAGACCACGGGCAGCTTCCACAGCGCCGCCAGCGCGATCCCCTCCTGGAACCCGCCGATGGTGCTCGAGCCCTCGCCGAAGAAGCACAGGGTGACGCGCCCGTCGCCGCGGTACTTGGAGGCGAAGCCGGCCCCGGCCGCGATCGGCACGTGCCCGCCCACGATGCCGTAGCCGCCGAGGAAGTTGGTCTGCTTGTCGAAGATGTGCATCGAGCCGCCCAGCCCCTTCACGGCGCCGGTCTTCTTGCCGTGCAGCTCGGCCAGGATGGCGCGCGAGCTCACCCCCTTGGCGTAGGCGTGGCCGTGCTCGCGGTAGGTGGCCACCACGTAGTCCTCGGGGCGCAGGGCGCCGATGGCGCCCACGCACACCGCCTCCTGCCCGATGATGAGGTGGAGGAAGCCGCCGATCTTGCCCTGCGAGTAGGCCTTGGCGGCCGCCTCCTCCATGCGCCGGATGGCCAGGATCTGCCGGTAGAGCGGGAGCAGCTCCTCCTTGGAGGCCGGCTCGGGCGCGTCGTCCTCCGGCTCGAACCGGTTCTGCACGCTCGACGACGAGGGGACCGCCGGCTGCGGCGTGTCCGGCGGCGGGGTCGGGGCCTGGGATTGGGTCGAGCTCTTGCCCATGGGCCGAGCAGCATAGCCGAACCGAATGGCTCCTTCTACGTCGCGCCCCAGAACGTCTCGATGGCCGCGGTTCGCCCGCGAGTCGACGTCAGCGCCGGCCCGAGCGGGCGCGGCTCAGGGTTCGAGATCGACCAGCACGGAGCTCTCGCCGGTCGGCTCGAGCGCCGCCTCCGCGGTGTCGACCACGCGGCCGGACGCGCTGTAGGCCAGCACCCGGACCGCCTCGAAGCGCGGCGGTATCTTGTCGTAGACCACCTGGCCCAGCGCGCACGGCACCGGCCGGTAGTCCTCCGGCTCGCCGCCCGGGTCGTGGAGCATGACCTCGAGCTCGGCCAGCGGCGCGCACGGCTCGGGCCGCGTCGGGCTCGGCGCCTCGCCGCCGACCGTCCAGCGCAGGACGACGCGCAGCGCGGTGCCGGAAGCCACGCACTCGCCCGTGCGCGTGCACTCGTCGCCGCCGCCGCAGTCACCGTCGGTGGCGCACGGGCCCGAGCCGCTCAGGCAGCCGGGCTGCGCCGCGACGAGGAGGGCCAGAGGGGGGAGGAGCCGAGCGAGCCGCATCACCGCTCGAGCTGACTCTCCCATACCGCGGTGCGGTTGTCCGCCCCGGTGCGGCGGCGGCGGAGCACGCCGAAGCGAGCGTAGCCGACGGCGAGCACCACCGGCAGTGCGGCGAGGCACGTCCACATGACGAGCGGTCGGTCGCGAAGATGGTCGTACGCCAGGCCTGCGCCGCGACCATGAGCCGGCGGCGCCCGAGCCGGTCGCTCATGTGGCCGGTGTAGCTGTTGGCCAGCGCCTGGAACACGTTGGCCGCGAGATAGACGAGGCCGTAGGCCGCGCCGGACAGGCCGCGCGCGGTCACCAGGTACACGCCCATGAAGGACATGACCAGGGACAGGCCCATGGTGTTGACGCCGCGGACGCCGGCCAGGACCCAGATGCGGCGGTCGAGCCCCTGGTAGCTCCGCGCGGCCTCCTGCAGGCGAGCCCGGAGGTCAGCCATCCAGCTCTTCGAGCCCCTTGCCGCGCTGCTTGGGCAGCGAGTCTGCGACCGGGAACCAGGGCAGCTTCTCCTCGAAGCTCACGTGACCCTCGAGCTCGCGGTCGAGCGGCGGCTCCAGGCACGCCGCCGACACGTAGACGTGACCGACGCGCGGCGACTCCGGGTGTCCCTCGCCATCGGCGCGGTAGAGGAGGTGGCTGCCGCACTCGCCGCAGAAACCCCACCGGACGAGCGGCGACGAGCGGTACCAGCGCACCCGGTCCTCGCCGGTCAGGAAGCGGAGCTGCGCGAGCGGGACCGAGGTCCACGCCACGCACGGCGCGCCGTGCGACAGGCGGCAGGACCGGCAGTGGCAGATGCCGAAGTAGTCCGTCGGCGGATCGAGCTCGATCTGCACGGCGCCGCACAGGCATCGCCCGCTCATCGCCGCGCTTCTGGTCGGGTCGGTCGGGCTGGTCGACGCGCGCTCGCTCATTCGCTCCTCCGTCCGCCTCCGGCGAACGTACCGCGACCGGGCGCCGCTCGGGCGGCCCGGTTTCGCGGCGGCGGGCCGGGGGTGGCGCCCGGCGGGCCGCGCGGGTAGTCTGGCCCCGTGATCTGCCGGCTCAGCCGCGACTATCGCTTCGAGGCCGCCCATTTCCTGCCGCGCGTGCCGCCCGGGCACCCGTGCCTGCGCATGCACGGACACAGCTACGCCGTCCAGATCACCATCGAGGGCGAGCCCGACGCCGACCGCGGCTGGGTGATGGACTTCGCCGCCATCGACGAGGTGGTGGAGCCGATCGTGCGCCGCCTCGACCACCAGGTCCTGAACGAGGTCGACGGGCTGGAGAATCCGACCGCGGAGCTCCTGGCCGCCTGGCTGTGGCGCCAGCTCGAGGAGCGCCTGCCGCTGTGCGAGGTGCAGGTGGCCGAGACCGAGAGCGCGCGCTGCACCCTCCGCCGCGCGTGAGCGCCATGGCCGCGAGCCTGCGCATCTGCACCATCAACTTCTGGGGCATCGAGCCGCCGCTCGAGCGCCGGCTCGAGCTGGCGAGCCGCCAGCTGGCCGCGCTGGCGCCCGACGTGGTCGCCATGCAGGAGGTGCGTCCGCTCGACGGGCGCGGCGGGCGCACCACGGCCGACGTGCTGGCCGAGGCGCTCGGCATGGCCCGCGTCTACGAGGTCGCGGTCAGCTGGCCCGACGGCGCCTTCGGGCCGGGCCGCCCCGGCGGCGAGGAGGGGCTGGCCCTGCTCAGCCGGCACGCCATCGCCGAGCACCGCGCGACCCGGCTGCCCGAGGCCCGGCCGACCGAGGCGCGCATCCTCCTGTCGGCGCGCCTCGCCACCCCGGCCGGCCCGATGTGGTGCCACACGACGCACCTCCACTACCGGCTCGACGACGGGCTGGCGCGCGAGAAGCAGGTGCTGGTGATCGACGAGGTGGTGCGCTCGCTGGGGCGCGAGGCCGGCGACCTGCCGCAGATCGTGTGCGGCGACTTCAACGCGCCGCCCGAGGCCGACGAGATCCGCTTCCTGCGCGGCCTCACCACGCTGGGCGGCCGGCGCACCCACTTCCAGGACGCCTGGCTGCGCGCCCGCCCCGGCCAGCCCGGCATCACCTGGTCGTCGGACAACGAGCAGACCCGGCCGCTGCGCTCGCTCGACATCGATCGCCGCATCGACTACGTGTTCGTGACCACGCGGCGCAAGGACGGGCGCGGCACCGTGCTCGGCGCCGAGGTGGTGCTGCGCGAGCGCGACGAGGGGGGCGCGTGCGCCTCGGACCACTTCGGGGTGCTCGCCGACGTGCAGATTGCGCCCGGCGACCCGGGCTGATAGGAAGGCAGCACCATGCGCCACGTCTACGCCGACTTCATCGACCGGGTCGCGGTCCCGGCCCGTTACCTGGGGGGCGAGTACCAGTCGGTGATCAAGGATCCGGCCGCCGTGGCGGCCCGCGTGGTGCTGGCGTTCCCCGATCTCTACGAGATCGGCATGTCGCACATGGGGACCAAGATCCTCTACTCGCTGCTCAACCGCGACCCGCGCATCGCCTGCGAGCGCTGCTTCTGCCCCTGGGTCGACATGGAGGCGGAGCTGCGCGCCCGCGACCTGCCGCTCTGCTCGCTCGAGTCGCAGACCGCGCTCCGCGAGTTCGACGTCATCGGCGTGTCGCTGCAGTACGAGCTCACCTTCACCAACGTCTTGACCCTGCTCGACCTCGGGGGCGTGCCGCTGCGCGCGGCAGCGCGCGCCGACGGCGACCCGCTGGTCATCGGCGGCGGCCCGACCGCGACCCACCCGGAGCCGGTGGCGCCCTTCTTCGACGCCTTCTTCATCGGCGAGGCGGAGGAGGAGCTCGCCGGGCTGGTGCTCGACTGGTCGGCGGCCCGGCGGGCCGGCCGCCCGCGGCTCGACGCCCTGGCCGAGCTGGCCGCGCGCTACCCGATCTACGTGCCGGCGCTCTACCGCACCGAGGTGGACGACGCGACCGGGCTCGAGGTGGTCGGCGAGCCCCTCGACGCGCGCGTGCCGGCCCGGGTGCGGCGCGGCTTCGTGGCCGACATCGACCGCCACCCGTTCCCCAGCGACACGCCGGTGCCGTACGCCGAGGCGGTGTTCGACCGCGCCGGGGTCGAGATCGCGCGCGGCTGCACCGAGGGCTGCCGCTTCTGCCAGGCCGGGATGATCTACCGCCCGGTGCGCGAGCGCTCGCCCGGGTCGATCGTGAAGAGCGTGCTCGACGGCGTCGACCAGGCCGGCTACGACGAGACCTCGCTGACCAGCCTGTCGACCGCCGACTACTCGTGCATCACGCCGCTGGTGCGCGAGGTGGCCGGCAAGCTGCGCGAGCGCAAGGTGTCGCTGTCGGTCTCGTCGCTGCGCGCCTACGGCCTGGGCGAGGAGATCCTCGACCAGATGGCGCAGATGCGCATCACCGGGCTCACCTTCGCGCCCGAGGCCGGCACCCAGCGCATGCGCGACGTGGTCAACAAGAACATCACCGAGGCGCACGTGGCGGAGAGCGCCGAGCGCGTGTTCGGGCGCGGCTGGAACCGGCTCAAGCTCTACTTCATGATCGGCCTGCCGACCGAAGAGGACGACGACGTGGTCGGCATCGTCGAGACCGGCGAGCGCATGCTGCGCATCGGGCGCAAGCACGTGGGCAAGCGGGCCGAGGTCACGGTGTCGGTCTCGTCGCACGTGCCCAAGCCGCACACGCCGTTCCAGTGGTGCGCGCAGGACGCGACCGCCGAGATCGAGCGCAAGCAGGGGCTCCTGCGCGGCACGGTCAGCGAGCGCGGCCTGCGCCTCAAGGTGCACGACTGCGGCGTCAGCACGGTCGAGGGCGTGCTCTCGCGCGGCGATCGCCGCCTGGGCGACGTCATCGAGACGGTGTGGCGGCGCGGCGCCCGCTTCGACGGCTGGGACGAGCTGTTCGACCTCGAGCGCTGGCAGGACGCGCTCGCCGACTGCGGCGTCGACGTGGCCGCCTACCTCGGCACGCGCCCGGTGTCGGCGCGGCTGCCGTGGGATCACATCGACGTCGGCCTGGAGGACGGCTTCCTGCTGGCCGAGTACCGCAAGGCGGTGGCCAGCCGACTCTCGCCGCCGTGCGGCAAGGTGGTCGGCCAGCTGGTGCACGCCAGCAACCTGGCCGAGGCGGTGGCCGAGAAGCGGCGCCTGGTCTGCTACGACTGCGGCGTGGCCTGCGACCTGGTCCACATGCGCGAGCAGCGGCTCGGGTTCCTGCGCTCGCTCGGCGCCGACGAGCCGGTCGTCCTGGGCGAGCCGATCCGGCGCCAGGGGCTGCGGGGGAGCGGGCAGGGCGGGCGGCGGCCGATCCCGCAAGTCTCGTTCGCCGAGCGGCCGTCGCGCCGCTTCCGCCTGCGCTACACCAAGCTGGGCCGCTCGGCGTTCCTGGGCCACCTGGACACCGCGCGCGTCCTGGCGCGCATGTTCCGGCGGGCCGGGATCGAGCTGGCCTACTCGCGCGGCTTCCACCCCAAGCCCAGCCTCGCGTTCGCGCCGGCCCTGTCGCTCGGCGTGGCCAGCCTGGGCGAGATGCTCGACGTCTCGATCGAGGCGGGCATCGCCGGCGCCGACGAGCTGGCGGCGCGCCTTGGCGAGGTCTCGCCCGAGGGCATCGAGTTCACCGGCTGCTGGGAGCTTCCCCCGGGCAGCCAGAGCCTGGCCAAGCTGCTCCGGGCCTACGATCTGCTGGTGCGCCCGGCGGCGGCGCTCGAGGCGGGCGAGCTGGCGGCGCGGGTGGAGGCGTTCCGGGCGGCCGACAGGGTGCTGGTGGCCCGCGGCGAGCGCCAGATCGACGTGCGCGCCATGGTCGAGGACGTGGAGGTCGTGGCCGGCGATGCGGCGACCCGGCTGGCCGCGGTGCTCGACTGGCCGGCGGCGCCCGCCCTGGTGCGCGCGCGCGTCGCCGTCGCGCCGGACGGCTCGGCCAAGCCGATCGAGGTCGCGCGCGCGCTCGACATCGCCGGCGGCGGCGAGCCCGGCGATCCGCGCTGCCTGCTCGCGCGCCTCGGCTTCATCGGCGCCGACGTCGCGATGGCGGCCGACGTGCCGCTCGCGGCCCTGGTCGCGGCCCGCGCGGCGCCGGCCCGCGCCGCCGAGAGCTGAATCGACTGAACCGGCGTCCGCTCGTCCGCTCGGGCGGGGCCTGCGCCGGGCCCGGGCCGCGCGCGGGCGCGGGCTTGCGCGGCCGGGAAGCGTTCCTACGGTTGATCTGTTTGTCCATCGAGGGAGCGCCTGCATTGAACCAGCTCAAGACCATCGCCCTCCTGGGCGTTCTGTCCGCGATTCTCATCGTCATCGGCCGCGCCGTGTCGCCCGGCGCCATGTGGATCTTCGGCGGCCTCGCCGTGGCGATGAACCTGGCCGCCTACTTCTTCAGCGATCGCGTCGTCCTGGCCATGAGCCGGGCGCGGCCGCTCCGGCCCGGGCAGGACCCGGAGCTCGAGCGCATCGTGACCGAGCTGGCCGGCGCGGCCGAGATCCCGGTGCCGCGCATCTACATGATCGACGACGACGCGCCCAACGCCTTCGCCACCGGGCGCAACCCGGAGCACGGCGTGGTCGCGGTGACCACCGGGATCCGCCGCCTGCTCGGCGCGCGCGAGCTGCGCGGCGTCATCGCGCACGAGCTCTCCCACATCCGCAACCGCGACATCCTGGTCGCCAGCGTGGCCGCCATGATCGCGTCGGTCATCGCCATGCTCGCCTCGCTGCTGCGGTGGGGCGCCCTGTTCGGCGGCGTCGGCCGCGACGACCGGGAAGGGGGCGGAGCCGGTGGCGCGATCGCCGCCATCGGGCTGGCCATCGTGGCCCCCATCGCGGCCACCATCATCCAGCTGGCCGTGTCGCGGCAGCGCGAGTACGGCGCCGACGCCACCGGCGCGGCGCTGTCCGGCGATCCTCTGGCCCTGGCCAGCGCGCTGGCCAAGCTCCACCGCGGCAACCAGGCCATCCCCATGCAGACCGTCGGCGACAACCCGGCCACCGCCAGCCTCTTCATCGTCGCGCCGCTGTCCGGCGCCGAGGTGGCGAGCTGGTTCTCGACCCACCCGCCGATCGCCGAGCGCATCCGGCGCCTCCAGGACCTGGCGGCGGCCGGACACGCCCGCGCGGCCTGATCAGCGCATCCCGCCCAGCTCCCAGTAGAAGGAGAACGAGCTGCGGAACTCGGGGTAGGTGACCGTGTCGCCGTTGAACTGCTGCGTGTGAGTGGACCCGTCGATCTTCACCGCGATGAAGCTCACCGGCCGGATCACCACCCCGAGGGTCGACTTGTAGAAGACGCCGTCGTCGGCCAGGCCGGCCTCGTTGTCGCCGCCGTAGTCCTCGTCGTTGATGATCTCGGGGTTGTCGTAGTAGTCGAACTGGGCGTACGGCGTGATCGACCAGGTCTGGACCGGGATGGCGTAGCCGGTGCGCACGTAGGCGGTCTTCACGTTGTAGTTGGCGTCGAGGCGCGGTTGCGGGTTGCCCGGATCGTCCAGGCCGAAGCGCTGCCGCTGCCGGTCGTTGAGCGGCGGGTCGGGCATCGTCGCGAGCTTCGTCACCTCCATCTCGTCGCGCGTGCCGTTGTGGCGCGCCAGCCAGAACTCGCCCTGCAGGATGAAGCCGGCCGCGGTGACCTGAGCGTAGCCTCCGGTGACCGAGAACTCGTCCTTCTCCATCCACGGAGAGACCCCGCCGAGCGGCGCGCCCTGGCCAAGCTCCTTGGACGGCACGGCGTCGCCGTTGGTCGTGTAGTAGGACGTGCCGATCCGGAGGTTGTTGCGGAAGTCGTAGCGCAGGTCGGCGCCGATCGGCACCTGCTGGCCCTTGCGCTCGTCGGTCCCGGTGGAGAGCGCGTACGAGAACGAGCTGTCGAGCGTGGTGAAGGTGCCGTGCAGCATGATGTTGGTGGTGCGGGTCAGGAGCAGGTGGTCGTCATCGAACATCTCGGGCGGCTCGATGCCGATGAAGGTCGGGATGGCGTCGAGCAGCTCGTTGTAGAGGCCGAACCGGCGGTAGGTCTTGCCGATGCGGAAGTTGAAGTACTCGCGGAACAGCGGCAGCTCGACCCAGGCGTTGCGCACCGTCAGGCCGGCGTCCTCGGCCGGGCTGCCCGCGCCGGGCGAGGCCAGGTTCACGAAGTAGCGGTAGCGCGAGTACACCGTGCCCTGCAGCATCACGTTGAAGTTGGTGACGTCGATCTCCGACGGGTTGGACTCCATGATGGTCTCGCCGTTCTCGTCGACCCCGACCGGCGTCTTCGCCACCTGCTCGAAGTGGGCGTCGATGAAGCCGTACAACCGCGCGGTGAACACCTCGGGCTGGATGCCGAGCGCGTCGGCGACGTTCTGGTCCTCGCTCTCGAGGTCCTCGACCGGCACCGCCTTGCTCGCCGACGGCAGCGGTTTCGGCTGCTTCTTCGGCGCCGGGCTGGGCGCCGGTGCCTCGGTGGCGGCCGGGCGCTGGTCAGCCTCGTTGTCTCCGCCCAGCGGCGGCTCGGCGCCGGACGGCGCCGCGGGCTGAGGCTGCTGGGCGCCGGCGATCCCGGCGGTGAAAAGACACATTGCGAACGCAAGAGAGCCGATTGAGCTCCGCATGGCTCCTCCCTGTGACAGCTTTAACGACGTCTCTGGGGCGACTGACTACTTGAACCGCACGAGCCGCACCCCGGACACATCGGCGGGCAGCTCGGACTCGAGGACGTAACCGATGGCCCCCGAGGAGCCGGCGACGCGCGCCACGATCGACTCGGGCGACGTCACGGTGGCGGGCGCGATGCCTCCGCCGCTCAGCTGCAGCTCGTTCCAGTGCTCGCGGAAGGCGCCGGCCGAGGTGCCGAGCAGCGACCGGAAGAACTTGCGTCCCGCCGGGCTGCCGGCGGGTCGGCTGTAGACGCGCACCGGCGTGTTGTTGGGCCAGAAGGTGGTCCGCCCGAAGTAGATGTTGCGGACCTCTTCGCGGCTCAGGTTGGCCGCGCCGGATCGCGAGCTGATCAGGACCACCACGACATCGGGGCTGCCGGACGGCCGGGCCGGCGGCGCCGCCACGTCGTGCTGCTCGGGGATCTCGGCGCTGGCCGGCTGGGTCCTGGCCAGGGTGGCGCGCTCCGCCTCCAGGCGCGCCCGCTCGCGCTCGGCGTCGAGCCGGACCTTCTCGGCCCGCTCCAGCTCGATGCGCGCGCGCTCCTTGTCCATCTCGATGCGCGCCTTGTCGCGCTCGGCCTCCAGCCGTGCCCGCTCGCGATCGGCTCGATCGCGGTCGCGCCGCTCGCGCTGATCGCGCTCGCGATCGGCCCGCTCGCGGCGCTCGCGATCCGCCCTGGCCTTGGCGCCGTCATCCTTCTTGTCGTCACCGTCGTCGGCATTACCAGCGTTACGGGAAGCGCTCTGATCGGCGGGCCGATTTTCTGGCCCATCGAGAGGCTGGTTTATTGGCTCCGCGGTCGGCGCCGGCCGCGCTCCCTGTGGATCCGTCTCCAGCGGGCGGGCCTGCGGGGCAGGCGCCGCGGGCGACGGGAGCGACGCCCCGGGCCGCTCGGCCGCCTCGCCCACCGTGGACGCCACCGACGGTGACGCGCGCGCCGCCTCGTCGGCCTTGCGCATGCGGAGAAACGCGAACAACAGCACCTGGGCGACGACGAGCAGGAGCGCGAACAGCAGGAGACCCCGGCGCCCGCTCCCCCTCCCGGTGCCACCGGTTACAGCAGCCGACTTCATGCGGCGCACCATAACATTTCCGTTCGGCGCGTCGACCATGGCTCACGGCGAACTGCCGCCGGTCCGATCGACGCACCTCGCGATCGCGTTCGTCACGTTTAGGCCGAACGTGAGCGAGTGTCCGACCTAATGTTGTCCGACGTACTGTTGCGCGAGAGGTTGTTGTTCGCTCAAGCGGCCGCTGACGATCAACGCGAGGGGCGTTATACTCGCGACCCTGAGCGTCGAACCCTGGACTGGGAGTACGTCATTGACTGATGGCAATCCCGAGGGAACGGGTGTCAAGCCGTCCCTCCTGATTCGCGGATACGAGGTTTCTCGTCGCATTGCCATCGGCGGCATGGCCGAGGTCTTTCTGGCGACGCAGGTCGGACCGAGCGGCTTCCGCCGCCAGGTCGTGCTCAAGCGGATCCACCCGCACCTGGCGGACGAGCCGCAGTTCCTGAGCATGTTCCTCAACGAGGCCCGGATCGCCGCCGACCTCTCGCATCCCAACATCGTCCACATCTACGACCTGTTCCAGGATGGGCCCACCTCCTACGTCATCGCGATGGAGTACGTGCACGGCGAGACCGTGTTCGGGCTGTTCCGCGAGACGCGGCAGAAGAACGTGAGGATCTCCTACGGGCACATCGTCCGCATGATCGTGTCGGTGTGCGAGGCGCTCCACTACGCGTGGGAGGAGCCGGCCTCGGACGGCCGCACGCGCCGCATCATCCACCGCGACGTCTCGCCGTCGAACATCCTGGTCGGCGTCGACGGTCAGGTGAAGCTGGCCGACTTCGGGATCGCCAAGGCGCTCCAGTCGGAGGGCCTGACCAAGGTCGCCACGCTCAAGGGCAAGTACGGCTACATGTCGCCCGAGCAGGTGCGCTGCGAGCCGCTCGACAACCGCTCCGACATCTTCTCGCTGGGCGCGATGCTCTACGAGATGACGGTCGGCCGCCGCCTGTTCCGCCGCGAGAGCGACCTCAAGACCCTGCAGGCGATCCTGGTCGACCCGATCGCGCTGCCCAGCACGGTGGCGCTCGACTACCCGCCCGACCTCGAGCCCATCGTCATGCGCGCGCTCGCGCGCAACCGCGACGAGCGCTACCCGACGGCGCGCGCGATGGCCGAGGACCTGAACGACGTGGCCCGCAAGAACAGCTGGGACGCGGAGATCGGGGCGCTCGCGTCGCTGGTGCGCCAGGTGGTGGCCGACCGGCCGGCCGCCGCGGCCAGCCCGTTCGACTGGATCCAGCCCGCCGGGGCCGGGGTCAACGACGGGCGCATCGCGGCCACCACGCCGACCGGCCAGCCCAGCATCTCGGCGACGCCATCTCCCATGAGCGCGTCGTTCTCCAACATGGGCCGCCAGACCTTCTCCGAGTTCACGGGCGGCTTGACCGGATCGATCGCCGGCATCCACTCGATGGCAGGGCCGGTGGTCGGGCCGCTGACCGGACAGCTCAGCAGCCAGCTCAACAGCACCACGCCGGGGGGAGCGTCCGGCCTGCACCAGCTGCCGCAGCGAGTCGACCCGCTGAGCGAGCAGGGCTCCCCCTTCTCGTTCGACGAGCCGTCGCGCAAGACCACGATCCTCATCCTCGTCGCGCTGTTCGTCCTCAGCCTCGCCTTCTGGCTGTGGGCCGTGCCTCGACTCTGAGCGCGCCGCCCTGGACGGCGCGCGTCGCACACTTGTGCGACACTCGCGACCTGAACGTTCTTCCTTTTCAGCTCGCCCCTAAAGTGTGGTGGGAAGCGGCCGAAGGTCCACGTACATGCCCCCCAGAGTGTTGATCATCGAGCCGTCGCCGGAGCTGCGCCGCACCTTCGCCCGCACGCTGGTCGGCCGCGGGATCGCGGTCCAGGTCGCCGGGTCGGCGACCGAGGCGCTCGACCTGTGCGCGGAGTTCGCGCCCGACATCGTCATCGCCGCCTACCACGTCGGCGACGAGCCGGCGTCCGAGGCGATGCGCGAGATCAAACGCAGCCATCCCGGCGTCGTGGTGCTGCTTACCAGCGATGCGTTCGCGACCGAGCAGACCCTCGGCTCCATCAGGCTGCTGCCCAGGCCGTCGGAGCCGCGCGCGCTGCTCGACCTCCTGCGCCGGGCGGTGACCGCGGATTCGCTGTGGCTCATCCGCCGGTCGACCGCGACCGGGTAGGCCGGACCAAGAGGCTTCGCTCGCGCGGCCAAGCCAGCCGAATCAAAGCGCATCGCACGTGCGCCGCGCCCGGCCGCTCCCGTGCGAAGGAGGGTACGCGGGGCGCCGACGGCCCGGGATCCGGCCTCGAGTCCCCCGGTTGACAGCCGCCGCGTCCCTACGCCATTGTGGCCGCGATTGTGGCCACGCGCTCCCGAGCCATGGACTCCCGCAAGCGAAAGAATTCCGCCGCATTCTACGACGTGGACGGAACCCTCATCCGCATCAACATCGTCCACGCGTTCGCGTTCTACGCCATGCGCAAGCCGTCGCTCATGTCGGCGGTCAAGACCACGGCCCAGACCGCGGCGTCGGTGCCGCTGTTCTGGGCGGCCGACAAGATCTCGCGCAAGTGGTTCAACGAGCTCTTCTACCGCCTCTACAGCGGATTCTCGGAGGACCGGCTGGTCATCCTGTCCGAGGAGCTGTTCGAGGAGGTCATCGAGCCCAACATCTATCCGCGCGCGCGCGACCTCATCGACGAGTCGCGCCGCGCCGGCTGCCGCCAGGTGCTGCTGTCCGGCGCCCTCGACTTCACCATGCGGCCGCTCGCCCGCTACCTCGGCGTCGACGACTTCATCGCCAACCGGCTCGAGTTCAAGGACGGCTACGCCACCGGCAAGCTGGCCAAGCCGTTCGTGGGCGGCGCGACCAAGCCGACCCTCATGCGCGACTACGCGCGCCGCCACGGCATCGACCTGGCCGAGTCGTGGGCCTACTCCGACAGCTACTCCGACCTGACCATGCTCGCGGTGGTCGGGCGTCCCACCGCATGCAACCCGGACCGCCGCCTGCGCGCGGTCGCCCGCTCGTACGACTGGCCGGTGCTCGACCTCGACTAGCACCCGAGGCCGCCAGAGACCAGGAGATACCATGCGCGCCATCCGCCCCCGCACGCGAGCCCGAGACCGCGAGCAGGTCGTCACCATCGACACCGACTCGGCGCCCCGCATCCTGTTCTCGGGCGAGAACTTCCTGCTCGAGGACCTGCCGGTCGGCACGCGCGTCATCTACCCGCGCCGCCCCATGACCGGCGTGGCCAACCGGATCGCGGCCATCCGCTACGCGCTCAACCACCCGGAGGACATGCCGCCCCTGCACGCGCTGCTCGAGCCCGGCATGCGCGTGACCATCGCGGTGGACGACATCTCGCTGCCGCTTCCGCCCATGGTGCGGCCCGACATCCGCCAGACCGTGCTCGAGATCGTCTGCGAGATGCTGGCCGACCACGGCGTCGACGACGTCCACATCATCGTGGCCACCTCGCTCCACCGCCGCATGACCGACGGCGAGATCCGACGCATGGTGGGCGACCGGGTGTGGAACGAGTTCTGGCCCGAGCGCCTCTACAACCACGACGCCTGCGATCCGGACGGCATGGTGGTGCTGGGCAAGACCCGCCACGGCGAGCTGGTCGAGTCCAACAAGCGCGCGGCCGATTCGGACCTCTGCATCTACGTCAACATCAACCTGGTCCCCATGGACGGCGGCCACAAGTCGATGGGCGTGGGCCTGTGCGGCTACGAGAGCCTCAAGGCGCACCACACGCCCAAGGCGATCGTCGACTCCAACTCGTTCATGGACCCGTCGAACTCGGCGCTGTCGTCGTCGGTCGAGCGCATCGGCCGGGTGGTCGACGAGCACCTCAAGGTCTTCCACATCGAGACCGTGCTCAACAGCCGGATGTTCAGCGGGCCGCTCGACTTCCTCATGAAGAACGAGGACGACTTCACCGAGAGCGACCGGCTCAAGTTCCACGCCATCAAGTGGACGCTCGACCGCACCCCGCGCCCGCTGCGCCGCGAGGTGTTCATGCGCACGCCGGCGGCCTACGAGCTCATCGGCTGCTACGCCGGCGCGACCGAGCCGGCCCACGCCAAGACCCTGGCCAAGTGCTACGAGCAGTACGCGGTCGAGGTCGAGGGCCAGGCCGACATCCTCATCACCGGCATCCCGTACATCTCGCCCTACAACGTCAACTCGAAGGCGCTCAACCCGCTCCTGGTCCAGGTGATGGCGCTGGGCTACTTCTATCACATGTACCGGAAGCGGCCGCTCCTGCGCGACGGCGGGGTCCTGATCCTGACCCACCCGTGCTCCGACCACTTCGATCCGGTGCATCACCCGTCGTACATCGAGTTCTTCAACCGGCTCCTGCCCGAGACGCGCGACGCCTACACCCTGGAGAAGAAGTACCAGGACGAGTTCGCCTACAACCCGAGCTACGTCGAGATGTACCGGCGCGGCAACGCCTACCACGGCGCGCACCCGTTCTACATGTGGTACTGGGGCCAGCGCGGGCGCGAGAAGGTCGGACGGGTCATCGCGGTCGGGACCGACAACACCACCGTGCCGGGGCTGCTCGGCTGGGAGACCGCCGACACCCTGGCCGAGGCGATCGCCATGGGGCAGTCGTCCACCGGGCGCGGAGCGCAGATCACCATGATGCACCACCCGCCGATCCTCATCACCGACGTGCACTGACGTGACGCCGCCCGGATCATCGAACGGGAAGGGCAACGGGGCCGACCCTCGCGGCGGGCCCGCCGCGGCCGACGCCGCGGCCGCCGACGCCGCCGGCCGGATCGACGTGGCCGGCACGTTCGACCACAAGAACGTCCTCCTCATCGGATCGACCGGGTTCGTCGGCAAGGTGGCGCTGTCGATGCTCCTGCGCCGCTACCCCAACCTGGGCCGGGTCTACGTCCTGGTGCGCCCGGGGGCGGGAGCCACGCCGGAGGACCGCTTCTTCGACAAGGTGGTGCCGTCGCCGGCGTTCGATCCGGTGCGCGAGATGTGGCGGGACGGCACCCGCTCGTTCCTGCGCGAGAAGGTGGTGCCGGTCGACGGCGACGTCGGCCGCCCGCTGTGCAACTTCACCGACGCGGTCTTCGATCGCTTCGCCGCCGACGGCGGGCTCGACGTCATCGTCAACTCGGCCGGCCTGGTCACCTTCACGCCGTCGCTCGAGAGCGCCATCCGCATCAACACGCTGGGCGCGATGCACGCGCTCGAGGTCGCGCGGCGGGCGGGGGCGGGGCTGGTCCACGTGTCGACCTGCTACGTGGCCGGGCGGCGCGACGGCGAGGTGTGGGAGGACGAGCCGGTGGTCGGCTACTTCCCGAAGAAGGAGGACGGAGCCCGCCGGCGCGGCGTGCGCTGGGGCGACTTCGACGCCGCCGCCGAGCTGTCCGACTGCCAGCGCGTCATCGAGGACGTGAAGAACCGCGCCAACGACCGCGTGCACATCTCCGAGTTCCGCGAGCGCGCCGCCCGCCTGCTGCGCGGTCAGGGGCGCGACCCGGACGACGAGGGCTCGCTGCGGCTGGCGGTCGCGCGCGAGCGCAAGCTGTGGGTGCACGAGCGGCTCACCCGGCTCGGCCTCGAGCGCGCCGAGCACTGGGGCTGGACCAACACGTACACGTACACCAAGTCGCTGGGCGAGCAGCTGGTCCTGAACGCGCCCGACGTGCGGGTGGCGGTGGTGCGCCCGGCCATCGTCGAGTCGGCGGTGCGCTACCCGTTCCCCGGCTGGAACGAGGGCTTCAACACGACCGCGCCCCTGGTCTACCTGATGCTGAAGGGGCACCGGCAGATCGTCGCCGACCACACGCCGCTCGACATCATCCCGGTCGACTACGTGGCGGCCGGCATGATCATGGCGGCCGCGGCGGTCGTGCGCGGCGAGCACCAGCCGGTCTATCAGCTGGCCTCGAGCGGCGTGAACCCGGTGTCGAGCAAGCGGCTCACCGAGCTGACCGCGCTGGCCATCCGCCAGCACCGGCGGCGGCTGGCCGACGACGGACAGCGTCCGCTCGAGAACCGCATCCGCGCCCGCCTGGAGGGATTCGCGGTCGACCACGACACCTTCCAGCGCAAGTCGGCGCCGCGCATCAAGCGGCTGGCCGACCGGCTGCTGCGCGAGATCGACGAGCGCGTGCCGCGCTGGGGCGCGCCCCGCGTCAACGCGATCGCCGAGCGGGTCAAGGACGAGCTCAGCCAGGTCTCCGAGTTCACCGGCCGGGTGAACGAGCTGATGGACCTGTTCAAGCCGTTCACGTTCGACTGCGACATCATCTTCCGCTCCGACAACGTCTCCGCGCTGCACCGCCGGCTCGCGGCGCACGACCGCGAGGCGCTGCCCTGGGACCTGGACGCGATCGACTGGCGCCGCTACTGGCTCGAGACCCACTTCCCCGGCCTGGTCGAGTGGGTGTTCCCGGTGCTCGACGACGAGTTCGGCAAGCGGCCGCGCGCCATCTACACCTACAAGGATCTGCTCGAGCTGTTCGACTCCACCACCAAGCTCCACCGCCACCGGGTGGCGATGCGGCTCCTGCCCGCCGACGAGGACGACGGCGACGCGGTGGTCTACACCTACGAGCGGGTGCAGGACATGGCGGCGCAGGCGGCGGCCGGGCTGCGCGAGCGCGGCGTGGCGGCCGAGGACCGCGTCCTGCTCATGTCGGAGAACCGCCCCGAGTGGGGCATCAGCTACTTCGGCATCCTCAAGGCGGGGGCCACCGCGGTCCCGCTCGATCACCAGCTCTCGCTCGACGAGGTGGCGCGCCTGGCCGGCGCCAGCGGCGCGGTCACGCTCATCGCGTCCGCCGCCGTGATCGAGCGGCTCGGGCCGCCGGCGCTGGCGCGCTCGGCGCCGGGCCTCACGGTGGTCGACTTCGACGACCTCCTGGTCGAGCCGTCGGTGTCGCCCGCCGCCATCGCGCCGGCGCGCAAGGGCGACCAGGTGGCGTCCATCATCTACACCTCGGGCACGACCGGCTCGCCCAAGGGCGTGATGCTGTCGCACAAGAACTTCACGTCGATGGTCGCGAAGCTGTCGTCGCTCTTCCACCTCTACCGCCACGACGGGCTGCTCTCGGTCCTGCCGCTCCACCACACCTTCGAGTTCTCGACCGGGCTGCTGATGCCGCTGGTGCACGGCGCGCAGGTCACCTACCTGGAGGAGATCAACTCCGACAACCTGGCGCGCGCGCTCAAGGAGGGCGGCATCACCGGCATGGTCGGGGTGCCGGCGCTGTGGCAGCTCCTGCACCGCAAGATCACCAAGCGGGTGAGCGAGCGCGGCCCGCTGGTCGAGCGCGCGTTCGACGCCGTGGTGGACCTCAACCGCGCGCTGCGCGAGCGGATGCCCTACGGCATCGACCTGGGCAAGGTCCTCTTCTTCCCGGTGCACCGCGAGCTGGGCGGGCGGCTGCGCCTGCTCATCAGCGGCGGCTCCGCCCTGTCGCCCGACGTGATGAAGGACTTCCTCGGCCTCGGTTTCAAGCTGTTCGAGGGCTACGGCATGACCGAGGCGTCGCCGGTCATCACGACCCAGCGGCCGGGCGAGAAGACGGTGCCAGGCAGCGTCGGTCGCCCGCTGCCCGGCATCGACGTCAAGATCGCGGAGCCGGACGACCGCGGGGTGGGCGAGGTGCTGGCCAAGGGGCCCAACGTCATGCTCGGCTACTACCGCAACCAGGAGGCGACCGCCCAGGTCCTGCGCGACGGCTGGCTCCACACCGGAGACCTGGGCCGCATCGACGAGGGCGGGCAGCTGGTCATCGTCGGCCGCAAGAAGGAGATGATCCTGGGGCCGTCGGGCGAGAACGTGTACCCGGACGAGCTCGAGGAGCTCTACCGCGAGTCACCCCACATCAAGGAGGTGTCGGTGGTCGGGCTGCCGTCGCACGGACGCGACGGCGGCGAGACGGTCGCCGCGCTGGTGGTGCCCGACTACGAGGCGGGCGGCGGCACCCGCGACGAGGTGCGCGAGCGGGTGCGCGAGCACATGCGCCAGGTCTCGCACAAGCTGCCGTTCGCCAAGCGCGTGCGCGTCTTCCACCTGGTCGACCACGACCTGCCCAAGACCGCCACCCGCAAGGTCAAGCGGCGCGAGGTGGTGGTGGAGGTGGAGCGGCTGGAGCGGGCCGCGCACGCCGGCTCCGGCAGCGCCCGGCGCGCAGGAGATGGCGCGGCCGCGCGCGAGGCCGCGTGGGTGCGCGAGGTCATCGCGCAGGTGGCGCAGAAACCGGCCTCGCAGGTGGTGCCCGACGCGCGGCTGGCCGACCTGGGCTTCGACTCGCTCATGTTCACCGAGCTCGGCGTCGCGCTCGAGGCGGCGGGTGTGAACCTGCCCGATCCGGGCGAGCTCACCGCGGTGGAGACGGTGGCGGATCTCGAGGCCTGGGCCAACCGGCACCTGGCCGACGCGCGGGCGCGCGAGCGCGCGGCCGAGCGGTCGGGGCGCGCGGCCGAGCGCGGCGGGCACGGCCACGCGCACGGCCACACGCACGCGGGCGAGCCGACCGGCGAGGACGACATCCACGTGCCGCGGCCGCTGGTCCGCCTGGGCCGGCGCGCGCTGCGGCTGGGCCAGCGCGCGCTGTACGAGCGCCTGCTCGACAGCCGGGTCAGCGGGCGCGCGTTCGTGCCGCCGTTCGGCGGCTACATCGTGGTCGCCAACCACTCCAGCCACCTCGACATGGGCCTGGTCAAGCACGCGCTGGGCGAGAGCGGGCCGGCGCTGGTCGCGCTGGCGGCCAAGGACTACTTCTTCGAGGATCCGGTCCGCCGGATGTACTTCGAGAACTTCACCAACCTGGTGCCGATGGAGCGCCACGGCTCGCTGCGCGAGTCGCTGCGCCTGGCCGGCGAGGTGATCCGCGACGGTTACATCCTGCTCATCTTCCCCGAGGGGACGCGCAGCGACACCGGCGTGATGACCGACTTCAAGCCCAGCATCGGCTACCTGGCGCTGGCCAACCGGTGCGGCATCCTGCCCATGTACCTGGCCGGCACCCACGACGCGATGCCCAAGGGGGCGTTCGCGCCGCACCGCAACGCGCGCGTGCAGGCCTGCGTGGGCCCGTTCCTGACCGCGGACAAGGTGCGGGCCATGGCCGACGGGCAGGGCAAGGCGGAGTCGTACCGGCGCATCGCCAGCCACGTCGAGGTGGTGGTGCGGGGGCTGTGTCCGCGCGAGTACGAGTGGACGCTGGGCGAGAGCGGGCGCGCCCCCGCCGCGGCCGAGCCGGCGCGCGAGGAGGCGCCGTCGCAATCGTCTGGCTCGGCGCCCCACGCCGCCTCGCCGGTGCGGCTGTGAGCCCGGCCAGGGTCCTCGTCACCGGGGCGACCGGGTTCCTCGGCGAGCACGTCGCGCGCGCGGCGATCGGCCGCGGCTGGCAGGTGCGCGGGCTGGCCCGCTCGCCGTCGCCGGTGCTGGCCGAGCTGGGCGTGGAGGAGCTGCGCGGCGACGTCACCTGCGCCGACGAGGTGGCCGCGGCGCTGGCCGGCTGCGACGGAGTCTTCCACCTGGCCGGGCTGGTGTCGCGCGATCCCGACGACGGCCAGCGCATGATGCGCGTGCACGTGGACGGCACCCGCACCGTGCTGCGCGAGTGCGCGCGCGCCGGAACGCGGCGGGTCGTGGTGGCGTCGAGCTCCGGCACGGTGGCGGTGTCGCGCGACGAGCGGCTGCACGACGAGGGGGCCGAGTACGCCACCGGCGTGGTGGCCGGCTGGCCCTACTACTGCTCCAAGATCTTCCAGGAGAAGGTCGCGCTCGAGCTGGGCGAGGCGCTCGGCGTCGAGGTGGTCGTGGTGTCGCCCAGCCTCCTCCTCGGTCCCGGCGACAGGCGGCGCTCGTCGATCCAGGACGTGGAGCGCTTCCTGCGCGGCCGCATCCCGATCGTCCCGCCCGGCGGCATCAACTTCGTGGACGTGCGCGACGCGGCCGAGGCGACGGTGGCCGCGCTGGAGCGGGGCAGGGCGGGGGAGCGCTACCTGGTCGGCGGGCCCAACTGGAGCTTCCGCGAGTTCTTCGGCCGGCTCGAGCGAGTGGCCAAGCAGGGCGGCCCGCGCCTGCGGATCCCCGGCCGGCTGGCCCGCGCCGGCGCCACCATCGTCGAGCGCGCGTACCGCGCCGCCGGCCGCGAGCCGCCGGTCGACCGCGTCTCGGTCGAGATGAGCGAGCACTTCTGGTACGTGGACTCGAGCAAGGCGGAGAGCGAGCTCGGGTTCGAGGCGCGCGACCCGCAGCTCACGCTGGCCGACACGGTCAAGTATCTGCGCCGGGGCGTGGGCGGAGACCTGTGATGAGACAAGCGGGGCTCGCCGCAGTAGAGTGACCTCGCCATGGCGATCAACCTCTCGGTCAACCTCAACAAGGTGGCGCTCCTGCGCAACTCGCGCGGGGCCACGAACCCCGCGCCGCTGGTGGCGGCCGAGACCTGTATCCGCGCCGGAGCGGCCGGGCTGACCCTGCACTGGCGCGAGGACAACCGCCACACTCGCGAGGCGGACGTGCGCGAGCTGCGCGCGCTGGCGCGCGAGCGGGGCGTCGAGTTCAACCTGGAGGGGGACGGGCGCGACGAGATGATGGCGCTCACGCTCGAGCTCCTGCCCACCCAGTTCACGCTGGTGCCGGTCAAGCCCGGCGAGGTCACCAGCGATCACGGCTGGGACCTGCCGCGCCAGGGCGCCGAGGTGAGCGCGCTGCTCGCCCCGCTCGACCGCGCCGGCATCCGCACGGCCATCTTCGTCGACGTCGACGCCGACATGGAGGCGGCCGCGGCGACCGGCGCCCGGCGCATCGAGATCTACACCGAGCCGTACGCCAGCGCCTACGGCACGGCGCGCCAGCAGGCCGAGCTCGATCGCGTGCGCGCCTGCGCGCGCGCCGCCACCCGGGCCGGCCTCGGGGTCAACGCCGGCCACGACCTCAACCTGCGCAACACGCCGGTCCTGGCCCGCGAAGTGCCGGAGATCCTCGAGGCGTCGATCGGCCACGCGCTGATCGCGGACGCGCTCTACATCGGGCTCGACGCCGCCGTGCGCGCCTACGTGGCGGCCTGCAGCGGCCAGGAGACCGAGCCGCCCGTGACGTGCTAGGAGGACGGCGCCATGGAGGTCATGACCGAGTTGCGTCTGCGTGGACGACGACGACGACGTCAACGCAGACGTGGTCCTTGACGCGGTCCTTGACGTGGTCCTTGACCTTGACGGCGCCATGGACGTGAGCGCCACCCTTGTCGCACCACGTTGACGAGTCGACTCGACGCGCGGACACCACGTCGGGTCAACGTCCATGGTGGCGCTCACCTCCACGGCGCCGTCGAGGTCAAGGACCACGTCGACGTCGACGTCAACGTCGGCGAGCCGAGGGTGGGTATCGGCTGGCGGCCGTCGGCTGCCTGCTGGCAGGCATCACGGCCTGCGGCGCGGCGCCGACGCCGCGGGAGGCACCGCGCGCCTGCCCGGCCGGCGACGTGACGGTGCAGGTCGACGCCGAGGCCGCCGCGCTGGCCGGCTGCTCGGTCGTGTCGGGCGATCTCGCCGTGGGGCCCAGCTTCGCGCTCCACTCGCTCACCGGGCTGGCCGGCCTCGAGCGCGTCCACGGTCGGCTCGACATCTCCAACAACCTCGAGCTGGCCGGCGTGTACCTGCCCGCGCTGGTCGCGGTCGACGGCGACCTGGTGATCGACGGCAACCGCCAGGTCACGGCGATCTCGCTCCATCACCTGGTCGAGGTGGGCGGCGATCTGGTCGTGCGCGACGGCCGCGAGCTGGTGCGCCTCGACCTGGGCGCCCTGCGCCGCGTGGGCGGGCGCGTCGAGGTGAGCGGCCACCCCGCGCTCGACACCGTCGTCCTCGATCGCCTGGAGCGCGCCGGCCAGCTCGTCCTCGAGGACGACCCGGCCTGGCCCGCCGAGGACGTGGAGCGCGTCCGACGGCGGGTCTCGCCCTCGCCCCCCTGAACGGCGGCGTGCCGGCATCGCGCGGCCGCCGGCCCGGGCTACTTGGCCTTGGTCTTCGGCCTGGGCTTGGCGGCCGGCCTGGCCGTGGTCTTGGCCATGGTCTTGTCGGGCGGCTCGGCTCCCTCCTTCACCCCGAGCTCGCCCTCCATCTTCTTGACCTGGGTCTCGAGGTTGGACTTGTCGACGTCGGTCGCCACCTTCTCCTCGAAGTCCTCCTCCGTCGGCACCTCCTCCGAGACGGCGGCTGCCTCGGGCACCACGTCGGCGGTGGCCGGCTCGGCGGCCTCGGCGGGCTCGGTCTTCGCCGCTGCCTCGGGCTGCGCCGGTGCGCTCGGCTCGGCCTTCGCGGCCGGTTCGGTCGACGCGGCGGCCGGCGGGGTGGCCGCCTTGTCGGCCTCGGGCGCCTTGGCCGCGCCGCCCGGGTCCTTGTCCTTGCTGCAGGCCATCGCGGCGAGCGCCGCGGCCGCGAGCACGATCGTCTTGACGTTCATGGCTGCTCCCCCTTCACCGGCGCGCGTACGCCGCCTTGAGATCGTCCATGCGCTGCTGGTGGCGCGAGTCCTCGTAGTCGACCAGCAGCCGGATGCGCACCACCAGTCGCCCGTATTCGCCCGACTCCGCCAGCCGCAGCATGCGGTCGAGCCGCGCCGACCTCTCGGCGTGCAGGGCCAGCTCGGCGCGCACGTCCTCGCGCAGGAGCAGCTGCCGGTCCCAGCGGGCGCGCAGCGCGGCCCGCCGCGCGATGCGCCGCCGCTCGCGCTCGCGCGCCAGCCGATCCTCCTCGGCGCGCAGCGCCGCCTCGCGGGCGGCCTCGCTGCGGGCGAGCCTGCGCTGGCGCTCCATCCACCAGCGCTCCGCGGCCCTGCGCCGCTCCTCGCGCCAGCGCTCGCGCTCGCGGTTCGGGTCGCGGGTCGACACCGCGAAGCTGCCCACCGGCACGTCGCGCCGCCCGGGCCGGCGCAGCATGATGAGCGCCGCGCCGCGCGCGCGCGGAACCACGAAGGTCAGGAGCGAGTCGTCGCTGCGCGAGGGCCGGATGGCCTGGCCGCCGAAGTCGATCAGCATGTCCGGCGTGAAGCGCCGGCCCTGGATCGTCACCTCGGTGCCGGCCGGGCCCTGGCGCGGCCAGAAATCCGTCACCAGCGGCGGGCCGTGACCGAAGTGCCCCCGGTCCATGGGCGGAGGGGGCGGCGGGGGCCGTTCGTCGTCGCGGTCCGGGCCGCCGGCCGCGCGCCCCCAGACCTCCACGCGAGCCGCGCCGCCGCCCGGCAGATTGCCGTAGTGGAACTCGATGCGCGCGATCGAGCGACTGTCGCCCGGGAGGTCGATCGCACGGGTGCGATCGTCCTCGCGGAAGAAGTGGCGCAAGGGCGGGCTGAAGCGCTGGCCGCCGACGAACACCACGTCCATCGAGTGCATCTCGAGGTCGCTGTCCTCCACGACCACCATCAGCCTGGTGAACCTGCCCTCGCGGCGGCCCACGTCGATCTCGTCGCGGTCGCGCTTGCCGCGCACCGTCTGCTCGCCCAGCATGACCCAGCCGCTGCGGTCCCAGCGCGCCTCCCGCCGCCCGGACGGCATGGGCGGGGGCGGCGGCTCCGCGCGCGGCGGGCCGTCGACGCGAAACTCGCCGGCGGGCACGTCCGCGCCCCCCGCGCGCACGACGATGGCGCGCGGCCCGCCCGGCCCTCGCGGCACCGCGAAGGTGAGCGATCGGCGGTCGGTCCGCACGAGCGGCACCGCGACGCCGCCGAACAGCACCGTCGTCCCGGCGGGGAAGCGACCCTGGATGGTCACCTGCGTGCCGGCGGCCCCGCTCCGGGGCGTGACGGATCTGACCTGCGCCGCCCCCGGGCCGTGATCATCGCGGTGGTCGCGGCCGCGATCGCCATCGCCATGATCGCGGTCGCCATGATCGCCCTCGCCATGATCGCGGTCGCCGTGATCGCCCTCGCCATGATCGCCCTCGCCGTGATCGCGGCCATGACCGCCCTTGCCACGATCGCGGTCGTCCTGATCGCGGTCTTCGCGATCGCCCCGCCTGTCCCCCTGTGCCGCCGCCGGTCGACCCGGCAGCCAGGCCGCGGCCAGCCCGACGCCTGCCGCGAGCACCACGCTGCGCCTCCCCATCGATCCCTCCCCTCCGAGAAGGGTCCATTGTAAACGTCGCCGAGGCGCGCGACGTCACCCCCGCGGTGCCGTGACGGGGTGGAGGATTCGGGCTAGGATTCGCCCCGTGCTGGTGGACCCGGCGACCCTGGGACAGAATCTTTCGCTTCTCGACGAGCTCTATTCTCGGTTTCAAAGCGATCCGGCTTCGGTCGATCCCGCCTGGCGCGAGTTCTTCCTGAACGGTCGCGCCACCGAGCCGATCGCAGGACTGGCGCGGTCGGCCGCGGTGCAGGCGCCGGTCGCCGCGCCCGCAGCGGGCCAGCAGATCGATCATCCGTTCGGCATCTGGCCGCTGGTGCACGCCTATCGCAGCGTCGGACACCAGGCCGCGCAGCTCGATCCGCTCGGGCTGAGCGAGCCGCGCGACACCGTGGAGCTGGAGCTCGCTCACCACGGCTTCTCCGACGCCGACCTCGACCGCGAGTTCGCGACCGGCGGCCTGTTCGGCACCTCGCGCGCCACCCTGCGCGACGTCCTCGACCGGCTGAACCGCACCTACTGCGGCTCGATCGGCCTCGAGTCGGCTCACATCCAGACCCCGCGCAAGCGCGAGTGGCTCAACCGCCGCATGGAGCGGCTGGCCGCCTCGAAGCCGCCGCCCGCCCGCGTCCGGCGCGACATCCTCGAGCAGCTCATCGCGGCCGAGACCTTCGAGCGCTTCTGCCACACCAAGTTCCCCGGCACCAAGCGCTTCTCGCTCGAGGGCTCCGAGTCGCTCATCCCCATGCTCGAGGAGGTCCTGAACCACGCCGGGCGGCTGGGCGCCATCGAGGCGGTGGTCGGCATGGCCCACCGCGGCCGCCTCACGGTGCAGGTCCAGACCATGAAGCGGCGCCCGCGCGACCTTTTCGGCGAGTTCCAGGACATCGAGCCCGAGGCCACCCTCGGCGGCGGCGACGTCAAGTACCACCTGGGCTACTCGTGCGACCGCGAGGATCGCGACGGCAACGCCATGCACGTGTCGCTCGCCTTCAACCCCAGCCACCTCGAGGCGGTCGATCCGGTGGTGGTCGGGCGCGTGCGCGCCAAGCAGCGCCGCCACAAGGACTGGGTCCGCCGCCGCATCCTCGGCGTCCTCATCCACGGCGACGCCGCCTTCGCCGGGCAGGGGCTGGTGGCCGAGACGCTGCAGCTGTCCAACCTGCACGGCTACCGCACCGGCGGCACCGTGCACCTCATCGTCAACAACCAGATCGGCTTCACCGCCAGCCCGCAGGAGGCGCGCTCGACGCCGTACTGCACCGACATGGCGATGATGATCCAGTGCCCGATCTGGCACGTGAACGGCGAGGACCTGGACGCGGTCTACCGCGTGGTCGAGATGGCCATGGAGTACCGGACCCAGTTCCAGAGCGATGTCGTGATCGACATGTTCTGCTACCGGAAGTTCGGCCACAACGAGATGGACGAGCCGGGCTTCACCCAGCCGCTCATGTACCGCCGCATCCAGCAGAAGGAGCCGATCAACGCCATCTACGCCGCCAAGCTGATCGAGGAGGGCCTGATCACCGCGGCCGACGTCGAGGAGGTGCGCACCCGCTTCCGCACCGGCTTCGATCGCGAGCTCGAGGCGGCCCGCGGGGTCGCCAAGCGCCCGGTCATCTCGTCCGGCGGCGGCATCTGGGCCGGCTACGTCGGCGGGCTGGCCGCCAACGTGCCGGACGTCCACACGGGCGTGTCGCGCGAGCGGCTGCGCGAGGTGTCCGAGCGCATGAACACCGTGCCGGAGGGCATCCAGGTCCACCCCAAGGTGAAGAAGCTGCTCGACGAGCGGCTCAGGATGGGCCGCGGCGAGCGCGATCTCGACTGGGGCATGGGCGAGATGCTGGCCTACGGCACGCTCCTGTGGGACGGCACCATGGTGCGGCTGAGCGGGCAGGACACCTGCCGCGGAACCTTCAGCCACCGCCACGCGATGATCGTGGACGTCGACACCGGCACCGAGTACATGACGCTCGGCAACCTGCACCAGAACCAGGGCGAGTGCCGGATCTACGACAGCCCGCTGAGCGAGGCGGCGGTCATGGGCTTCGAGTTCGGCTACTCGCTCGACTACCCGGACGGGCTGGTCATCTGGGAGGCGCAGTTCGGCGACTTCGCCAACGGCGCCCAGGTCATCATCGATCAGTTCATGATGTCCGCCGAGGACAAGTGGCACCGGCTGTCGGGGCTGGTCCTGTTCCTGCCGCACGGCTTCGAGGGGCAGGGGCCGGAGCACTCGAGCGCGCGCATCGAGCGCTTCCTGCAGGGCGGCGCCGAGGACAACATCACCGTGGTCCAGCCGACCACGCCGGCCCAGATGTTCCACCTCCTGCGCAGGCAGGTGCTGCGCCCGCTGCGCAAGCCGGCCGTGGTGCTGACGCCCAAGAGCCTGCTGCGCCTGCCGGCCGCCGGCTCGCACATCGACGAGCTGACCGACGGGCGCTTCCTCCGCTTCATCGGCGACTCGGTCCCCGCGCCCGACCAGGTCGACCGCGTGCTGCTGTGCTCGGGGCGCCTCTACTACGACCTCATCGAGGAGCGCAAGGCGCGCAAGGACGAGCGCATCGCGATCGTCCGCATCGAGCAGTTCTACCCCTGGTGGCCCGACCACCTGCGCGCGGCGCTGGAGCCGTACGGGCGCGCCAGGACCTTCGTCTGGGTGCAGGACGAGCCGGCCAACATGGGGGCGCTGCGCTTCCTGATGCCGCGCCTGGCCGACATCTTCGGCCACTCGGCGGTGTCGGCGGTGAGCCGGGTGGAGAGCGCCAGCCCTGCTACTGGATCGCACAAGGCGCACCTCATCGAGCAGCGCCAGCTGCTCGACGCGGCCTTCGCCCGCCCGGCCTGAGTGATGTCAGCGGCGGCGCCGGAAGCATCGGAAGGAACGGAAGGATAGAGATGCCGGACCTCGTCGTACCCGCACTTGGCGAATCCATCACCGAGGCGGTGATCAGCCGCTGGCACAAGAAGGTGGGCGATCCGGTGGCGCCCGACGAGCCGGTGGTCGCGCTCGAGACCGACAAGATCACCGTCGACCTGCCGTCGCCGGCGGCCGGCGCGCTGGCCGAGCAGCGCTTCGCCGAGGGCGCCACCGTGCGCGTCGGCGACGTGGTCGGCACCATCTCCGAGGGCGCGCAGCCGGCCGCGGGAGACGGAAAGGGTGCCGCGGCCGAGCCGCCCGCTGCCAGGCAGGCCGCGCCGGACAAGCAGGCCGCCCCGCCCGCCAGGCAGGGCGCGCCCGCCAGGCAGGCTGCGCCGCCCGCCAGGCAGGCAGCCCCGCCCGCCGCGGCCAGGCCTCCCGCGCCGCCGGCGCCGTCGCCGGGCGCGGGCAGCGACAACGGCGAGCGGAGCCACGCGGCCTCGCGCCGGCTCAGTCCGTCGATGCGACGGGCGCAGCGCGAGGAGACCACGCCTCCGCCCATCGCGGCCGATCCCAGGGCGGCGGCCAGCACGCCGACCGCCGCGGCCACGCCGGCGCCGGCACACGCGCGCGCCCCGTCACCGGCGGGCGCGGCCGAGCGCGAGGACGTGGTGCCGATGACGCCGATCCGCAAGCGCATCGCCGAGCGCCTGCTCGAGGCGCAGCAGTCGGCCGCCACGCTCACCACGTTCAACGAGGTGGACATGACCCGGGTCATGGCCCTGCGCGATCGCTTCAAGCAGGAGTTCGCCGACCGCCACGGGGTCAAGCTCGGCTTCATGTCCTTCTTCGTGAAGGCCTCGATCGCCGCGCTCGAGCTCTTCCCCGGCCTCAACGCCGAGGTGCGGGGCGACGCGATCGTCTACAAGAAGCACTACGACCTCGGCGTCGCCGTGTCGACCGAGCGCGGCCTCATCGTCCCGGTCCTGCGCGAGGCCGACCGCCTGAGCTTCGCCGAGATCGAGCTGGGCATCGGCGAGCTGGCCACGCGGGCCCGGAACGGCAAGCTCGGGCTCGACGACCTGGTCGGCGGCACCTTCAGCATCACCAACGGCGGCATCTACGGCTCGATGATGTCGACCCCGATGCTGAACTACCCGCAGACCGGCATCCTCGGCATGCACAACATCGTCGAGCGGCCGGTCGCGATCGGCGGCCAGGTGCAGATCCGGCCGATCATGTACGTCGCGCTGACCTACGACCACCGCGTGGTCGATGGCCGCGAGGCGGTGTCGTTCCTGGTCGCGGTCAAGCAGCGCATCGAGGACCCGGATCGCCTCATGTTCGCGCTGTGACGCGACCGGCGCGCCGGGCGCCCCGGCGCGCGAAGCAGCTCGCTAGACCTTCTCGCCGCGCGCCCGCATCTGGCGCACGACCTCGCCCAGGCCGCGCTTGTCGATGAGGCGCATGGCGCGGGCCGACAGGCGCAGGCGGATCCAGCGCCCCTCCTCCTCGAACCAGAAGCGCTTGTTGCGCAGGTTGACCTCGAGACGGCGCTTGGTCTTGTGGTTCGAGTGGCTGACCCGGTTCCCGACCAGGGCCTTCTTTCCGGTGACTTCACAGACGCGCGACATGGCTTCCTCGGAATCGATCGACGGAGTGCGTGGATGAGTGGATCGGCCGGATCGGAACGGCTCAGATCTTCGACTCTTTGAACTCGACGTGCTTGCGCACGACCGGGTCGTACTTCTTGAACACGAGCTTGTCCGGCGTGCGCTTCTTGTTCTTCGAGGTCGTGTAGAAGTAGCCGGTGCCGGCGGTCGACACCAGACGGATGAGCTCGCGGCCGCCTTTCTTCGCCATGTCTCGCGTTCCTTCCTTTGGGGCGTCGGACTATGCCACAGGGGTCCGGTCGCCACAAGCCGGCGCGCCCGACCGAAACCCACTCAGTTTCAATCGGTTATGCCAGGCTCGCCGTTGCCCTCGGGCTCGCCGTCGCCATCGCCGTCGCCATCCTCGGGGGGCAGCGGCTCGCCCGGCGCGACCCCCGGGATGGTGTCGGTCCGCCGGCGCGCGCGCTTGGCGCCCACGCCCATGGTCACGATGGTGATGTCGTCGCCCTGGCTGCCGCTGGCCACGTGGCTGTCGACGTCCTGCAGGATCGCCTTCACCACGTCGTCGGGCCCGCCGCGCGCCGATCGGATGCGGCGCGACAGCCGCTTGATGCCGTACTCGTTGCCCTGCGCGTCGCGCGCCTCGTGGATGCCGTCGGTGGTGAGCACGAGCAGGTCGCCCGAGTGGAGCTGCACGCGCGCCTCGCCCACCTCCATCTGCGGCATCACGCCGATGGGCGCCACGTGGGCCCGCTCCGCGTGCAGCGGATAGACCCGACCCTCGCGGCGCAAGAGCGGCACCACGTGGCCGGCGTTGGTGAAGACCAGCGTGCGGCTGTTGAGGTCGTAGATGGCGTAGGTGAGCGTGGCGAACATGCCCTCGTCGCCCAGCTGCAGCATCTCCTGGTTGACCCGGCGCAGCAGCCGGGCCGGCGTGCGCGCGATGCCCGCCCGCGAGCGCAGCTCGCTGGTCAGGCGCGCCATGTAGAGCGCCGCGCTGATGGCCTTGCCGGCCACGTCGCCGATCACGATCGCCAGGTGGCTCTTGTCGTGCCAGATGAAGTCGTAGAAGTCGCCGCCGATCTCGTAGGCCGGCTCGTAGTGCACCGCGAACTCGAGGCCGACCACGTCGGGAGGCTTGGCCGGCAGGAGCGAGCGCTGGATCTGCCGCGCCACCCGCAGAACGCGCTCCAGCCGCTGCTTGAGCAGCACCTGGTGCTGCATTCGGGTCGCGTGGATGGCGAGCCCGGCCTGCGCGGCCACGCTGGTCAGGAGATCGACGTCCTCCTGGCGGAACACGCGCGATCCGCTCTCCACGTAGATGACGCCGTAGTGGTTCTGGTGGGCCTGGATGGGCGCGCCCATGCGCGAGCCGGACGGCGGGTCGATGACCGACGCCGTCTTCACGATGGCGGTGGGGCCGTCGCCCATGGCGGCCGGACCGGCGGCAGGCACCGGGCCCGAACCCGCCGCCGAGCTCGCCGCCCCGCTCGAGCTCGCGCTCGCGCCGCCGCCGGCCCCGACCGAGCTCCTCTTCACCGGCACCGGGATGACGCCTGCCCCCGAGCCGTCGTTGAGCAGGATGCCGCGCCGGTCCTGCACCACGTGCTGGATGATGGTGCCGGGCACGCGGATGTCGCTCGCGCCCGGCCCGTTGCTCCGGCGCGAGCGGTGGGTGATCGCCTTCAACTCCTTGGTGCGCTCGTCCTCGACCAGCACGCCCACCGAGTCGGCCGACGGGAACAGCTCGAGCAGCGCGACGCACAGCGCGTCGAGCAGCTGGTTCGGGTCGTGCGCCTGCGCGGCGATCTCCAGGATCGAGGAGATCGCGCTCAGCTTGCGCTCGAGCAGCCGCTGCTCGCGCAGCGAGTCCTGCACGCCGGCGAGCACCGCCGAGCTGTGCCAGAAGCGCTGGCTGTCCGACGCGTCCTCCGACGACAGGACCAGGCTGGGCGACTGCAGATCGACCACCGTCACGTGGGCGTCGAACTCGCTGCGCCCCTTGGGCTGCGCGTCGGGCAGCTCGACACGGATCTTGTTGTTGGCGATGATGATCTCGTCCTGGTCGTGCAGGACGCCGGACTGGACCCGCTGGCCGTTGACGTAGGTCCCGTTGTTGGATCCCAGGTCCTCGATCGACCACTGCTGGTTCTCGCGCCGGATGCGCGCGTGCTGGCGCGACACGCGCATGTCCGGCACGAAGATCTGGCAGTCGGAGCGGCGGCCGATGATGTAGTCGCCCTCGCCGAGCTTGTAGCGTCGACCGGCGTTGGGTCCGGCCTGGAATACCAGACTAGCCACTTAGATCGCGGAATATACACCCACCCAAGCCGCCACCTCACCCTCCCGCGGCCGGTCAGCGCATCTTCAGCGCATCTCCGCGCGCGATCCTGGCTTCGCTTGCTTGCCGACTTGGGCCCGGGCCGCGGCCGGGTACACTCGGCCCGTGGTTTCTGAACGACAGCCGCCCCCGACCGCTGTGCGCCCGCTCGGCGACTACATCGCCGGCCGCTTTCACGCCCCCACCGGCGAGCCCCTGGTCTCCGCCAACCCGGCCCGCGCCGGCGCCCGCGTGATCGAGACCGCATGGTCGCCGGAACGGATCGGGCAGGCCTGTGACGCCGCGGCCGCGGCCGCGTCGGGCTGGGCGCGCCTGCCCCTGGCCGAGCGCGCCGCGCACCTGGCCCGTTTTCGCGCCGCGCTGAGCGAGCGCGCCGCCGAGCTGGCCGAGGCGATCGTGCTCGAGACCGGCAAGCTGCGCAGCGAGGCGGCCGCCGAGGTCCAGCTGCTCCTGGTCCGCTTCGACCTGGTGCACCGGCTGGTCGAGCGCGACCTGGCGGATCGCACGGTGCCGGGCCGGCCCAGCGAGCGGCTGCGCCACCACCCGTTCGGCGTGGTCGGGGTCATCGGCCCCTTCAACTTCCCGCTCCACCTGTGTCACGCCCACGTGGTGCCGGCGCTGTTCACCGGCAACGCGGTCGTGCTCAAGCCGAGCGACGTCACCCCGCTCGCCGCCCAGCGCTACGCCGAGGCCGCGCACGCGGCCGGCCTGCCGCCCGGCGTCTTCAACATGGTGCAGGGCGCGGCCGCGTCGGGCGCCGCGCTGGCCGCTCACCCGTCGGTGCGCGGTCTCTGCTTCACCGGCTCGTACCGGGTCGGGCGCCAGCTGACCCAGACCTGCCTCGACCGCCCCGAGGTGCTGCTGGCGCTCGAGATGGGCGGCAAGAACGCGGCGGTCGTGCTCGACGACGCCGACCTGCACCAGGCCGCGCACGAGCTGGTGCTGGGCGGCTATCTCACGACCGGGCAGCGCTGCACCGCCACCGACAGGGTCCTGGTGTCGAGGGACCGCGCCGGCGCGCTCGTCGATCTGCTGCGCCGCCTGGTCACCTCGCTCCGCTTCGGCGATCCCGACGACGCCACCAGCTTCGCCGGCCCGCTGGCCACCGCGTCGGGCCGCTCCCGGGTCGTGGCCGCCCTGCAGGCGGCGCGCGCCGGCGGGGCCGAGCCGGTGGTGGATGGGCTGGCCGGCGCGTGGCCGGCCGGCGGCGGCGAGCGCTACTTCCTCGCCCCCTCGCTCCACGTCCTGCCCGACGGGCGCCACGAGATCGCGGGCTACACCGACGAGGAGCTGTTCGGCCCCGACCTGTGCGTCCAGGCCGTGGCCGACGACGACGAGGCCATCGCGGTCCTGCGCGCCAGCCGCTTCGGCCTGGCCACCAGCGTGTTCACCGGCGACGACGAGCGCTTCGAGCGCTTCTACCGCGAGACCCACTCCGGCATCGTCAACCGCAACCGCTCGACCAACCTGGCCAGCCCGCACCTGCCGTTCGGCGGGGTGGGGCGCAGCGGCAACTACCGCCCGGCCGGCTCGCACGCGCCGCGCAACGTGGTCTACCCGGTCGCGGTGCAGGAGAACGTGCTCGGCTGGGGCCTGATGCACCCGCAGCTGGCCCAGGCCATGCCCGCTCCGGACCTCGATCGCCTGGCCGCCCAGCACGCGCGCGAGGAGGAGGCGGAGGCGTCGCGCAGCCTGCTCGACCTGCCGCGCCCGCGCGACCTGCGCCTGCCGCCGGGCGGCGCGCTGCCCGAGTCGTCGACCTGGCTGCGCCGGCTCTACGCCGGCGACCGCGTGGTCGACGAGAAGAAGCCGCCGGTGTTCGATCACCTGCGCTCGTCGGGGCCCTGGTTCGTGTCGATCGACGCGGAGCCGATGGCGGTGCTCGACGGCATGAGCCAGACCGCCACCCAGTGCGGCGGCTTCGCCGAGTCGCACGTGGTGCGCGGCTACTTCGAGGGCGCGTTCGGCGACACCCTGGTGCGCGCGCGCGACACCGCGCTCGACCCGGCCGACGCCGCCGCCGAGGAGCTGGCCACGACGCTGCGCCAGCTGGTGTCGGGCGTCCCGCACGTCACCTTCACCAACAGCGGCGCCGAGGCCAACGAGAAGGCGCTGGCCCTGTGCCGCCTGAACGCGCCCGATCCGGCCGCCGACAAGGTGCTCGCGTTCGAGGGCGGCTTCCACGGCCGCACCCTCCTCACCCTGCACGCCAGCTGGAACCCGTCCAAGCGCACGCCGTTCCAGATCGCCGGCTACGACGTGACGTTCGCGCCGTTCCCGCTGTGGCGGACGCCGATGGCCGAGCAGCCGGAGGCGCCGTCGGGCTACTACGCGGCGGCCGGCACCGGCGACATCGCCGCGCTGGAGAACCGCTTCGGCGATCCCGAGGACGACGAGCTCCTCGCCGCCGAGGTCGCGTCGCTGGCCGCCGTGCACGAGGCGCTGGCCAGCCGGCGCTACTTCGCATGCATCATCGAGCCGATGCAGGCCGAGGGCGGCGACCGCTACGCCACCACCCGCTTCTTCCGCGCGCTGCGCCTGCTCACGCGGCACCACGGCATGCCGCTGGTGTTCGACGAGGTGCAGACCGGCTTCGCCCTGGGCGGCAGCTTCGCGTGGCACGAGGACTTCAACCTGGTCAACTTCCGCGGCCGGCCCGACTATCCGGACGCCGTCACCTTCGCCAAGCGCGCGCAGGTGGGCGTGTGCATGAGCCGCTGGGAGGACCCGGAGCACACGACGGTGCACGCCGCGTCGCTCATCCGCGGGCGCATGCACGCCGACATGGTGTCGACCGAGCACTCGGCCGACCGCATCGAGAAGCTGGTCATGACCCGGCTGCGCCAGCTCGCACAGGGCTTCCCGCACCTGGTCTGCGATCCGCGGGCCAAGGGCTTCGCCTTCGCGTTCGATCTGCCCAGCCCCGCCCACCTCGCCGCGTACCTGGGCCAGCGCTTCTGGCGCGGCGCCATCTCGTTCGGCTGCGGCGAGCGCACCGTGCGCTACCGGCTGAACGAGAGCTACCTGGCGCGCGAGATGGACCAGCTGTTCATCGCGATCCGGCGCTCGCTGGCCTGGCTCGACGCCCACCCGGGCGCGCAGCCGCCGGCGTGGGAGGACCCGGTGCCGCCGCCCAGGCGGCCGCGCGCGACCCCGGAGCACCGCATCCGCACCGTCGGTGCGGCCGAGGCGGAGCGGCTCCTGCCCACCATGCTCGACATCGAGCACCGCGTGTACGAGCCGGCCCGCCGCACGCCGCCCGAGGACATCCGGCGCGCCATGCGCGACCCGGAGGCGATCATCACGGTCGCCGAGGTGCGTGCCGGCGACGAGTGGCGCTTCGCCGGCTTCGCGATCGGCTATCCGCTCGAGCAGGCGGCGGTGATCGAGGAGGGTCCCGATCGCGACCCGATGCTGGGCAAGCACAACTCGCTCTACTCGCTGTCGCTCACCCTGGCGCCCGAGTACCAGGAGCTCGGCGTCGGCCGCCACATCAAGATCGCGCAGCTGCGCGAGGCGGGCAGGCGGCGCACCGCCGACGGCGCGCCGCGCTACCGCTACTGCACCAGCCGCAACCGCATCGGCCACACGCCGCGCATGACCCACCTCAACTGGGTCTACGGCGCGCACCTGGTCACGGTGCTGACCGGGCAGTACGAGGACCCGGAGGGGCAGGC
>Ga0126377_10000014_pt1 | contig 72577 bp, 75 predicted proteins | sample PanSoiMetPlot_22_FD_92647 | JGI IMG/M metagenome (GOLD analysis project Ga0126377, IMG submission 92647) | Tropical forest soil microbial communities from Panama - MetaG Plot_22 | ecosystem: Environmental > Terrestrial > Soil > Tropical forest > Bulk soil | place: Panama | collected 2016-02-17 | reverse complement strand
GATCATGTGGCGTTTCGTGTTGCGAGGGACGGTGCTGCCCTTCGTCGTCGGCGCCACGATCGGCGCGGCGGCAGGCGCGAAGGTTTTCGTCGCGCTGCCGATGTCGTGGCTGCAGGCGATTCTCGGCGCGTTTATCCTGCTGGTGACATGGATGCCGCACCTCGGACGCATCGGAGCCGAGCGCGGGCGCTTTGCAGTGCTCGGCTTCGGCACCGTCTTCCTGGGCGTGTTCGTCAGCGCAACCGGCTCGCTGCTCGCTCCCTTCGTCGCCAGCGCGTCGCCCGACCGGCACAATGTCGCCGCCACGATGGGCGCGCTGATGACGATCGCGCATGTCGCCAAGCTGGCCGCCTTCGGCTTCATCGGCTTCGCGATCGGCAGCTTCGTGCCGCTGATGGCGGCGATGATCGTCACCGGGACATTGGGGAACTGGCTCGGCGAGGTGGCGCTGCACCGCACGACCGAGCAGCGATTTCGGCTTGTCTTCCAGCTGGTCCTGACATTATTGGGCCTGCGTCTGCTCTGGAGCGCGGCTTCGGAGCTGGGTTGGTTCTAGACTGATGTCACATTGCGGCAGCAGGTCAGCATGACACGGCCTCTCGTCGAAGGTGCCCTGACCGCGCCGGCGGTGACGCGCAACCGCGACCCGATCCTCGCGGTGCTGCGCCAAGTGCTGCCCGCGCGAGGCGTCGTGCTGGAGATCGCGAGCGGCACCGGCGAGCACGCCGTACATTTCGCCGCGGCGCTGCCGCAGCTGACGTGGCAGCCGACCGACGCCGATGTCGATGCGCTCAGGAGCATCGCGGCGCACCGGGCGTCGGCGCAGGTGCCGAACCTGCTGTCGCCACTGGTGCTCGACGCCGCTTCGCCGGTTTGGCCGGTGCTGCACGCGGACGCCGTGATGGCGATCAACATGATCCATGTGTCGCCCTGGCGCACGACCGAAGGGCTGATGGAGGGCGCCGCGCGCGTGCTGCCGCCCGGTGGTCCGCTCTATCTCTATGGGCCGTTCAAGGAAGGTGATCGGCACACCGCGCCAAGCAATGTCGCCTTCGATGCCAATTTGCGCGCGAGCAATTCGGAATGGGGCCTGCGCGATCTCGATCGGGTCGCCGATCTCGCCCGCTGGCATGGATTGCACTTCGTCGAGCGCGTGCCGATGCCGGCCAACAATTTGAGCCTGGTTTTCCGAAATCGAGCGGCCTGAGCAACTGCGTCAATCACGGACGTGCCGATCATGACGACGAGTTCATTTTCGCAACAGGCTTGGGACCGAAACGTCGTGACCTACGAGATCATCCGCGCGATGCCGTTCAACGCCGAGCTCGCGGCCGGCACGTTGAGCGAGGCGCGGTTCAAGCATTACATCACCCAGGACGCGCATTACCTCATCGGCTTCGGACGCGCGCTGACGCTCGCCGCCGCCAAGGCGCCCAACCCCGACCGCATCGTGCAATTCGCCAAGTCGGCGGAGGGCGCGATCGTGGTCGAGCGGGCGCTGCACGGCTCGTTCTTCCGGCAATACGGCATCACGTCCGACGTCTTCGCGCGGACGCCGCTGTCGCCGGCCTGTCACCACTATGTGTCCTATCTCGTCGCCACCGCCTATGGCGAACCGTACGAGGTGCTGCTCGGGGCGCTGCTGCCCTGCTTCTGGATCTACGCCGAGGTCGGGCGCGACATCCACGCCCGCGCGGCACCGGCCAATCCGTACCAGGCATGGATCGACACTTATGCGGGGGAAGATTTTCATGCCGCGGTTCGCGCCATGATCGGCGCCACCGACGAGGCCGCCGACGGCGTTTCGCCGTCGCTGCGCGAGCGGATGCAGGTCGCCTACACGCGGGCGACGCAACTCGAATGGATATTCTGGGATTCCGCGTTTCGCCTGGAGAGCTGGCCCGTTTAGTCGGGGAATCGGACCTCACCGGCGAGCGATTCGGCGTCGCTCGATCGCGATCTCGTCGAAGGTGCGTTCCGGCGCAAGGGTTAGCGGACGCAGATTCCTTATGGCGTTGGCGCGTCGCATCTCGGGGCTGCGCCCGGAATCGCCTTCTTGACCATTTCGAGGAGCTTGGCCCGATCGTTGGCCGCAGCTGCCGCGGCGTCACGACCCTCGAGAAATCCGCGCGCGATGTGCTCGCCGAGCGCCCGATAGACCTCGAACTGCTCCTCGCTGAAGAATTGATCCAACGTGGTCTCGTGCGGGAATTCCGCGTGCCCGGCCTTGTAGGCCATGACGTAGTCGTTCTCGTCTCCGCTGAGCGACGACTTGATATAGACCAGAACGCCCTTCTCGCGCAGCCCGCCGTCCTTGACGGGCGGATAGTCGATCATGCCGAGCGCGACGTGAGGGCCCGTGTCTGGCTCGACGGCGTTCTTCTTCTTCATGTCGTCGGACACCTTCCGCGACCGGTCCGCGATCGGTTTCCAGTCCATGGCGATGCGCACGCCGAGATCGATCCGCGCGAAGCGTTCGAGCTGCACCAGCGAGCCGCCGTCGAGATCCGGGTCGGCCTCTCCGTCTACGGCGATGATAAGCGCGCAGCGGCGGCGCAACAGCTCGTACACGCCGAGATTCTCGATGTGGCCGCCGTCGGTGAGAAAAACAAAACCATAGCTCTTGCCGCCGTTGGGGCTCACCTCGCCCACCTTCCGGCCGGACTTCGAGAACGCCTCGCGCAGCAGATATTTCGGTCCGGGCGTGCCGAACCACCAGGACGCCTTCTCGACTTCCTTGTGCGATTGACGCCACTTGACGATGTCGTCGGGGTGGCGGAGCCAGCGGCCGAGCCGCACGTTGAGGAAGGCGATCGTCGGCGACAGCGGCCGCATCGACGCCATGCCCATGTTGGGGGCGGCCGCGGCTCCCGAGATCGCCATCGCAGTGCCGATGTTCAATCCGTCGGTTGCGGCCTGCGCCGCCTCGGTTGGCACATAACCGGTCACCTCGCTGCCGACGTAGCGCCGGCTGAAAAGGAAGAAGTCCGCATTGCGGCCCCTTTGGTTCGCAAAGCGGGAGCCCGGCACGTTCAAGGCCGCGTTGATGAGATGGTAGGGAGCGCCCGAATTCAGTTCCGTCAGCTTGAACGTGTCGGCTGGCTCGAGTTGGTAAGGCGCATCCGGATTGACCGGTATCGGGTTGGCCTTGCGATCGGTCTGCTTGGTTTCGCATTTCTTGACGAGGAAAGCGCTGCCGAGCCGATCGCGATAAAGCTGATGCAGCGAGTTGGAATTGACGCTCAGCAACCGCGAGAAGGCATACAGGATGACGGCACCCAGAACGTAATAGAGTGGAACCCGGAGCCAATTGACCTCACCTATCGCCAGCGGCTTTTCAACGCCAAGGGTTTTTTGCAGCCATTCCGGTGCGTGAGCCCAACTGTCCATGATCGCGGCCGTGCATTGCTGGACGACTTCCGTGTCCGGACACTTGGAGACGGCCGTTCCCCAATATGCGAGCTGCATCATGACCAGCCACAGTGCGAGCGGTACCACCGCAGCGGCGAATATCAGCAAGGCGCGACTGGCAAACCGCTTGCCCAGGTCGACCCACCCGCCGGTCGCGTCGGCGGTCGCCTTGGTGGCGAGAGTCTTGATGAACGGCATCACGACCACGATGAACGGCCCGATCCAGACGACGAAATTCTTGATGAAAGCAAATAGTGAATCAAAGACTTGTACGTGCGTCGCTTTCGCTGAGACCGTCTGCGGCGTCTTGATCTGCTCGGCGTATTCGAAGAAGGCGCGAAGCAGCCAAGTGTGCGATTCCAGCACCAGAACGACGCCGAACAGAACCATGACTATGGTGGCGACTTTTGCCAGCCGCTGTCGTTGCTTGAGCGGTGCGATCGGGTGGACCGAAACCAGAATTGCGTAGGCGATCCACAGGACGAGCAGGATCAACAGCGCCAAAACGGTGAACGGCATCGCCGTGCCGATGATCGCGTCGAGATTCCAGGGGCCGAGGTCGTGGGACACGAGGCGCTTGGTATCCGGATTGAGAGCGATGATGATCGCGGCGCCGAACAACAGGAATGGCAGCAGCACCAGGCAGTTCATCACGATGCCGCGCATATAGATGGCGAACGCGGACATGATGGAGCGGAAGCCGTTCTGAACCAGGTACCTGGAGTTATCGCGCAGATGCCGGGTCTCCGGCGTCTCCCCCGGCTCGGCGCCGGTCTGGCCGAACGGGAATACGCCGCGCTTGTCAGGTGCGTCGAGCGGCGAGGACATGCCGACGCTCATGGCCGTTCCGATGTAGCCGCCACCGGACACGGTCGACAGGTAATCCACGTGCCTGATGAAATCCTTGGTGTGGAGCCCTTGCAAGACGCCGAGCGAGAATGCGGCGGACCTGACGCCGCCTCCCGACAGCGCAAGGCCGGTCAAGCCATGCTGCGTCGTAGGAGTGCGCTTCTCTTTGGCCGTCGGACTCGCCTTGGCCTTGGAGCCGTCCTTGGCACTCGGCTCGGCGACGGGAGCGGGATTGCGCCGCTCCAAAATGTCGTCGAACTCGGCGTTGAACACGTCGTTGAAATCGCAAAGTCTTGGGGCGTCGGTGGTCATCGTTTTGGTCGCAAAAAAGTGGATATGCTCGGATAGGTTGTAACAAAAATCAGGAAACGTCAAGAGGGGATCTGCCGCCGCGCCCGAGCAGCGCCGTCGCGCTGCGTCCCGGCATTTGGCTCAGTTGCGATCGCGACCAATCCCGCAGGCGGCGCTGCAAGTGAGCAGGTCACGATGCTTTAGAGCACGGGTGATGCTGCAACGCCCGCCGCCTGCAGCGGCGGCATCCGGTAAAGCTCGCCGAACTTCGTGTGCAGATAGCTGAGATATGGCTCCGTGTTCATCAGCCGACCGGTTGCCCGCTTGACCAACTCGGACGGCTGATATTTGCGCCCGTGCCGATAGATCCGGTCGCTCAGCCAGCCGTGAAGTGTACCGAGCCTTCCCTGTTCGATCTCGCCCGGGATCTCGGGATGCGCCTCGATAGCGGCGGCGTAGAACTGTGCACTGAGAACATTGCCGATCGTGTAGCTGTGAAATGCGCCGCCGATGGCGCCGGAACACCAATGGACGTCCTGCAGGCAGCCGTCGCGGTCGTCGGGCGGCACGAGGCCGAGATCGGCGCGCATTCCTTCGCGCCAAGCCTCGGGCAGATCTTTGACCGGCAGGCGACCGTCCAGCATCTGCAGCTCCAGGTCGAAGCGGAGCATGATATGGAGATTGTACGTTACCTCGTCGGCCTCGGTGCGGATGAGTGACCGTTCGACCTTGTTGACAGCGCGATAGAAGGTGTCGAGGGCTACCGGCCCGAACCGGTCAGGAAATGCCTTCCGCAGCAGCGGATAAAAGTGCTGCCAAAACTTGCGGCTGCGGGCGACCACGTTTTCCCAGAGCCGCGATTGGCTCTCGTGCACGCCGGCCGATGTCCCGTATCCGAGCGGCGTGCCCTCCAGCGCGGCGCTGACGCCCTGTTCGTAGAGCGCGTGGCCCGTCTCGTGCAGTGTCGAGAACAGGGCCTGGCCGATGTCACTCTCATAGACGCGGGTCGTGATTCGCACATCGCCTATCGAGAACTTTGTGCAGAAGGGATGATGCGTCGTGTCGAGTCTCCCACGTTGCAGGTCGTAGCCCATCCGCTCAGCGATCGTGCGGCTGAAGTCGAGCTGTGTCGCTTCGGCGAAGACGCCGTGCAGGCAGCTGTCATCTGTCGGCGCCTGCTCGGATATCGCGTGCACCATCGGCACCAGCGCGCTCCTCAGTCCCGCAAAGAGCGTGCGGACCGAGGCCGTGGTCATGCCCTCGTCGGCGTCATCGATCAGTGGATCGGCGATATGGTCATAGGGCCGAAAAAAATCGGCATATTCGCGACTGAGTTCGAGATTTCTCTCCAGGAACGGCAGCATGGTGGCGAAGTCGTTCGCCGGCCTTGCCCGCGTCCAGGCATCGAAGGACGCCGAGCGCAGCGCGTTGGCGCGCGCAACAAAGTCAGGAGGCACTTTGATGGCCTTCTCGAAGTCGCGTCGTGCGACCCGTATCAAGCTGGCATCGTCCGTGTCGTAGGACAAACCGTCGGCATGGGGGAGAAGCTCGTCGATGAGCCTGCCCAGCGCCGGGTCGACCAACCGCTCGTGGGAGAGCCTGCGCAGGATCGCGCCCTGCCGCGCCCGCGCGGGAGCGCCGCCTGGCGGCATATAGGTAGCTTGGTCCCAACCGAGCAGCGCACCTGCGGCGTCCAGGTCGCCGATCTCGCGCAGCCGGTGCTTGAGTTCCTCGAGCGTGGTCTCGACCGAGCGGCGATTTCGTCCGGCACTGCGGCTGGGCGCCCGCGTCCGCAACGCTTTGGCGCGAGTTCTTGTGGTCTTGGTCCTTATCCGGGTCTTGGTCATGGGGCGGCGATCGCTGTGATCCGGACTATAGTCATGTCATTGGATTGCGGCACCAGCAATGACGGCATGGGCGGGACGTCTATGCTCTCCCGCGTTCATCCTTAGTCCTTATTTCTCCTCGCCGGACTTTGCGGCGCCGCGTGCGGCAGGACGAACGGAGTCGCGGCCTGTCGGTCGAGAACCTCCTCAACGTGCAAAACGCTTCCTATCTGAACGCCTATGCGAACGGCGTGTTGCCGTTCCGGAGCCCGGGCATTACGGTGAAGGGCTCGTTGGCGGTGCGGTTGGGCGGGCCCGATACTCCGTCGAAAGTTGCGCTCATAACGAAGTGACGCTCACAACGAAGTGATCAGGACCGCCAACGAAACAGGAGACAGGGCCATGTTCATCGCCATGAACCGCTTTCGCGTGAAGAAGGGATCCGAGGAGGCATTCGAGAAGGTGTGGCTCAACCGCGACACGCAGCTCACCAAGGTGCCGGGCTTCGTCGAATTTCATCTGCTCAAGGGACCCGAGCACGAGGAATACACGCTCTATTCCTCGCACACACTGTGGCAGAGCAAAGCGGCATTCGAGGCCTGGACCAGGTCGGAGGAATTCCGTCTTGCCCACAAGGACGCCGGCCAGAACAAGCCGCTCTACCTCGATCATCCGCAGTTCGAAGGCTTCGAGGTCCGTCAGACCGTGCGTCGGGGCGCGGCCGCGGTCGCGTAAGCTGCGGGAGTATGCATCGTGTTCGCGTCGGCTAGTGTCCGGTGCGACGTTCGTAGCACTTTGCAGCACGTGCTTTTACGAACGCGGCGCCGCCCTATGAAGAAATAGCTGCAAAGGAACGTCTAATGCGCCGCACTCGCCGCCTTTCCGTTTGCGCACGGCTATGGCGAGCGTGAGTGTGCGGGCAACCTCCAAATCCGTGATATCATTGTGAAATGTCGGGCCGACTAACCATTTTCCGACTTTATCGTCGTGGCAATGGTCGCTCGTGCTAGCGTTTCGACGCGGCCCGGTGGCGGAATGGCGACGCAGAGATGGGGAACCGTCTCATATCCTGGTTCAACTCCAGGCTGGGCCTCCAATGTTTCCAATGAGGAAGATTCCGACCCAGCGCCGTTCTTGTCCTTAACCGAGATGCACCAAGGGGTGTCAATGAGACAGGCGGAAAGCACCTATTTCTGTCTGGCGACCCGAGACGGGTCGTTGTCTCAGCCCTGGTCCCTGGTGGATCGCTCCAAGGGCGGGGCGCGGCTCGCGGTGGACGATCCGGCAAACGTGCCGGATCAGTTCACGTTAGTGCAGAAGGGCGCAGTGACGACGTTATGGAAATGCCGCGTGGTGTGGCGGTCCGATTCCCACGTCGGCGTGAAATTCGAAGACCAGCGCGTCATCCCGAAATAGTTGGTCGAGTTCGTCGCGCCGATATGGTCAATTCCGGTGGCGTTCGGATCCACTCGCGTCAAAACACCGCATCGGCTAGTCTCTATCGATCCGGCTTGGAAGGCTGAAATCGGGAGGTACCGTCATGACGACGAGCCGCGCTGTCATCGCTCTTGCCGTCCTCTGCACGGTCGTCGCGATCGACCTGCGCCAGAGCTTTGCCGAGATCTATCGTCCATGGTGCGTCCAGTACAGCGGTCGAAGCGGCGCCAGAAACTGCGGCTTCGTTTCCTACGAGCAATGCAGGATGACGGCGACGCCTGGCTCCGGCGCCCACTGCGTGCAGAACCCGTGGTATCTCTGGTACGGGGAACGCGGCCCGAGCACGACGGACCAGGGCGGGCGGCCGCGCAGCCGGTAAGTTTATTTCCGCTCACCAGCCGAACAGCGACGGGAATATCGGCCGTGGCCCCTCGTGGCGCGGACCGCCGAATACGCGGTCGTCCTCGCGCTCCGCTCTACCAAAACCGACAATGCGGTCGCCGTCGCGCGACGGCCTGCCGAAGGCGCGCCGATCCTCGCCGCGGGCGTAGTCGTCATAGCGGTCGCGACGCCAGTTCGAGTTTCGGTTGAAGTCCTGCTCCTGCCGGCTGTCGCCGTATCTGGCCTGGCTGTTGTCTCCCGAGCGCTCGCGGCGACGGCTCGATGAACGATTCGAGTCCTGATCCTGCCGGCGATCCCCTTCCGAGGACCTCGTGGTCGGAGCGTTTTCATCTGCGGCGGCGCTCTGTTGATCGGTTGAATCGCGCTGAGTCCCGCGTCGACGTTGGACCGCGGACTGGCCGCGTTGCTCATGGCGGCTGGCCGCCTGCGTGTCGGCGCGCTGCGGATCGCCGGACTGGACGTTCGCGGTCTCCCGGGAGGAACCAGGTGTTGTGCCGGTGGTCAGAACCGTGGTTTTCGGGGCCGAAGGCGCGCCACGCGGCGATCCATTGGACTTGTCGTCGGTTGTCGCGGTGCGCGCTGACTCGGTCACCGGCTCCGCCACCCCGCCTTCCAGGCAATTGTTGTCGCCGGCTCTGCATGATGTCTTGCCGGCGGCGGCATCATGCTGCGCCGGCGCCGTATGCTGCGCGGGGGCCGTGGATCGATCCGTCCCCGTCGCCTGATCGGGCGCGGTCGCCGTGGTCGGCGCGCCGACGTTCGACGTGACAGCGATGCTCTGCTGCGGTCCGCCCGACGTCGGTTCATTCGACTTCGGTTCAGCCAACTTCGGTTCCGCCAACTTGGGCTCGGCCGGCTTTGTTTCCTGCGATTTGGTACGTTCTGCGGCCCTGTGCTGCGAAGACCCGAGATCGCTGAACGCGAGCTCGGGCAGTTGCGGCAACGCCGCGCCCGCCGCGAAACAGCCGAGTGCGCCGACGGCAATCAAGGCGGTCCTGAGACGCCATCGACTCTCGCGCTCCGCCGGAGCCGGTATGGATCTGCTCGGCCGCATGAATCGCTTCGACGAGGTGTCGACTTGCTCGCGGGGCGCAAGTGGATCGCCGTTTCGCTTCGCGAAATCGAGAGGCTCCAGCAGGTTCGAAGGCTCGAGCAGGAGAATGGGATCGCGCGTCGAAGTCATGTGCTATTCCTGGTGCCGTCCCCCGGTTCCCGAAATTTGGAATGTTTGGCGCGCTATATGCGCACTCGAAAGGCCAACGCAGGCAGCGAGGGTCTGTTCCTCGCCCTTTTGGCCGGAACTTTCTCAGCGCAGGCAACCTGTGCGGACAACAGTCGGACCGGCAGGAATCCTCAGGACCTCAGTGCGCGGTCGGCTCCCCGCATCATGCAGGACGAACGTCGATAGGGCAGGTGAGGTCGCGAGCCGCAAAGGGGCCGTCCGCCCGCGGGATCACCTCGTGACCGCTGCCGATTGCGTGGCGGGCGCGACTCGCCAGACCGTATTGCCGACGTCGTCGGCCACCAGCAAAGCGCCGGATTTGGCGATGGCAACCCCGACCGGGCGACCGAGCGCATCGCCCGCCTGGTCGACGAATCCGGTGAGCACGTCCAAGGGCTTGCCGGCCGGACGTCCATCACGGAAGGGCACGAACACCACCTTGTATCCGCTGAGCGGAATGCGATTCCAGGAGCCGTGCTCGCCGACAAAGGCGCCGGTGCGGTAGGCCTCCCGCAACGTGCTGCCCTCGCCGAACGTCAAACCGAGCGGAGCGACGTGATTGCCGAGCGCGTAGTCCGGCACGATCGCCTTCGCCACCGGGTCCGGGTTCTGCGGCTCGACCCGATTGTCGACGTGCTGCCCCCAATAGCTGAACGGCCAGCCGTAGAACGCGCCGTCTTTCACCGAGGTCAGGTAGTCAGGCACGAGATCGCTGCCGAGCTCGTCGCGTTCGTTCACCACGGCCCATAGCTCGCCGGTCTGCGGCTCGAAGGACATCCCCACGGGGTTGCGCAAACCGGAAGCGAACACACGGGACTGGCCGGTGGCGGGATCGATCTCGAGAATGGCGGCGCGTCGCTCCTCCTTGTCGAGGCCGTTCTCGCCGATATTGCTGTTCGAGCCGACGGACACGTAGAGGCGCGAGCCGTCGCGATTGGCGACGAGGCCTTTGGTCCAGTGGTGATTGAGCGGAGCGGCCGGCAAGTCGGCCACTTTGGTGCCGGGCTTCGTGATCTGCGTAGCACCTTCGGCATAGGGGAAGCGCATGACCGCATCGGTGTTGGCGACATAGAGGTCGTTGCCGACAAGCGCCATGCCGAATGGCGAATTCAATCCATCGAGGAACACGGTTCTTGTTTCGGCAACCCCGTCGCCGTCCGCGTCGCGCAGCAGGGTGATGCGATTGGCGCTCGGCACGCCGGCGCCCGCCCAGCTCTGCACCTTCTTGAACACGGCGCCTTTGACGCCCTTGATGCCGGCCGAGTTCGGCGGCGCGTTCGTTTCCGCGACCAGGACGTCGCCATTGGGAAGGACGTGGAGCCATCGTGGATGCTCGAGGCCGCTGGCGAAGGCGTTGACCGCAAGGTCCGATGCCGGCTTCGGCCGCGCGTCCTTGGGCCAACCCTTTGCCGGAGCGATGTTGACCGTTGGAATGGGCGGGGGCTTGGGCGCCGGCAAAGTCGGATTGGCCCCGACCGCGGCTTCTTCGGGCAATCGTGCGCTGTCGCCACAGCCGACGAGCAACAGCGCCAATGAGAGTACGAACGATACATTGATTTGCGACGTCACGACGCCCTCGTCTGAACGGTTGCAAGCGGTGGGTGATGAAAAACAACGGCTGCGGGCAAACGGGGTTCCGCTGCGGGTTCTGTCGCAAATCAGCCCCGGTCGGAACGCGCTGTTTCGCGAAATCGTTGAATGTGCGCCTCGCCTCAAAGGATCCGATGCCCCCCTGAGCGAGGTGGCCCCGGCCGGACGCTGTCCGGTCGGGGTCGTTCGGCAGGCGGAACTTTCCTGTTCCCATTTGGTTGGCACGACAGAGGTCATCATCAGACGGAAGGATCAGGTTCATGGCGACACGTACGAACGTTCGAAGCGTCGTCTCTGAGGTTCAGGACAAAGGGCGCGATGCGGTCAGAGGAGTTACCGAGGTCGGGGATAATGTGGCCAATGCAATCGACAAGTCATTGGAAAGGCGGCCGTACACGACCTTGGCGCTCGCTGTGGGCCTCGGTTTCGTGCTCGGAGCAATGTGGAAAAGCTAGCGGGCCGAGACGTCGAACATGGGTGGCTGGCGCAGATATCTGGAGCTCAAGGTCCAGGCAAAGACGGGATTGAGCACCGGCATTTTGGTTTGGGCGATCTTCGCGGCCGTGTTCGCGACGGTCACCTTCGGGTTCATTCTCGTGACTGCCTTCGTCTGGCTGTCCATGCGATATGACCCGCTGATCGCGGCATTGATCCTGTCGGGATTCTTCCTGGTGAGCGCGCTCGTTGCGCTCACATGCTGTCTGATCTTGCGCCGCCGGACCATCGAACGTGCCGAGCTCGCGCTCGCGGCGCAAAGACGCGCGGCTCTGATCGACCCCACGCTCGTCGGTGGAGCCATCCAGGTGAGCCGTGCATTAGGTTGGCGCAAAGTGGCTCCGGCGATCGCGCTTGGCATTCTCGCTGTCGGAATCGGAATGCAATGGTTCCGCCGCGACAAGGCGGACTCCGAGAGCGAGGAGGAGAAATCGCGCGAAGAAGAGCTCGCGCGGGCGGCGTAAGGCCGGCGGTCCGCGACAGCGGCATTTCGCGCGGTGAAGGGAACCGGCCCCGGTTGGAACAGTTGCAATCTCATCAAGGGAACATTCGCAAAGGAATACGCTCATGAACGAAGATCGGTTTGTCGGCAGCGCCAAGAATCTGGGCGGCCAAGTGGAAGAAGGCTTCGGGCGGGCCACCGGCGATCTCAAGAGCCAGGTGCAAGGCAAGGCCAAGCAGATGGAGGGGGCGCTGCAGGATATGTACGGACAGGCCAAGGACACCGCGGCGAACGCCGCCGAAGTGGTCCGTGAAACGGCCAGCGACGCCGACGACTTCCTACGCACGACCATAGAGCAGCGCCCGTATACCGCGGCCGCTATTGCGCTGGGCATCGGCTTCCTGATCGGCCGCTTCGGCCGCCGCGACTACTTCTAGCGCGCGGCAACGCCCCGAAGTGACGCGGACCGAACGGATCGGCCAGCTACCGCTTCGCGTTGCTCTGCGTTTTCTCTGACGGCGGCTGCTCCCATCCGAACACGGAGCGGCCGCCGTATGCATGCGAGTGGGACCGCTCCTGCGCCATCCGCTCCTCGACGGAGGCGCCACTGGCATGACGTTCGAGCGTGCGGGCCTGCTCATCCAGCCGTTTGAGCGCGCCGAGCTCTTCATCGCGCCCGAGCTTCGCCTGCCGGACCGCCGACTTCCATAGATTGATGGTCTCGTCGTAGACCTTGAGCGGCACCGGGAATGGGTGCCGGTCCTTGCCGCCGTGAGCGAACGAGAACCGAGCCGGATCGCTGAATCGACACGGCGTTCCGTGCACGACCTCGGCAACCATCGCCAGCGCGAGGACGGTCCGCGCACCCACCCCGGGTGTGAGCAGGAGTTCGGAGAAATCTGCCGGTCCGCGCTCGGCCGCCGCCGCCAGGTTGCCGTGCAGCCGCCGCGTGATCACGTCGGCCGCGCGAACGTCGTGATGTGCCGGCATGACCAGATGCGGCAGCGGCGGCTGGGCGACAGGACGCGTCCCATCGACGAAATCCTCGAGCTTCGACAGCTCCGCTGCGATCCGGTCGGGACCCATCGTGGCAAGCAGGTCGAGCTGCGCGCACCGCGACTTTTCCGCGCGGCGATCGGCCAGGTTGACGATCTCGCCCTGTCCGGCTCCTTCGATCGCGGCGTGCGGATCGTCAACGAAGCTGGTCAGTCCCTCCGAAAGCCAGTGATAGCGGCGTGCCTGCTTTCGTCCGCCGTTCATGCCCTGCTGGATCACCGCCCAATGCCCATCGTCGGTGACGACGAAGCCGTGCAGATAGAGATCGAAGCCATCCTGCACGGCCGCGCTGTCTACCTTGGCGACCAGGCGGCTGGCCTGCGCGAGCTTGTCGCCATCGAAGCCGATACGGTCTCCGATGGAGATCAGCTCATGCGGCGTCTGCCGCGAATGGCTGCCCCGACCGCCGCAAACGTGGATCCCGAGCTCGTTCTGCAGCGGCGTCAATCCGCGCTTGAGGGCCCCGATCACGCTGGTGGTGATGCCGGACGAGTGCCAGTCCATTCCCATGACGCAGCCGAAGGACTGAAACCAGAAGGGATTGGCGAGGCGGCGCAGCAGCTCGTCGCGGCCGTAATGGTGCACGATCGCCTGGCTCATCACCGCGCCGAGACGGGTCATGCGGTCCGCCAGCCATTTCGGCACGTGTCCGCCGTGGAGCGGCAGGTCTGCGCTACCGGACCTTCGAGCCATCAGTCGCATATCCTTCGGGTGTTCGGAACCGAATCGCTTCCAGGTCCTAGTTAAGCATCCGCTCCGTTGGGAGGTAGTGGAAGTGCCAACGCGCCAAGTGGCGGCACGCGGCGGCCTGGCTCGGTGGCGCAAAAACGAAGACCCGCCCGGACGGAAGTCGCGGGCGGGTTTCGTAGCAGTCCTTAGGTCAGGACCGTAGGACGATCAATCGTCGTCATCATCGTCGTCGTCGCAAACCTGCACCGGACCTTTGCTCGTGTACTTCCAGCTGCAGCTGCTGTCGCTGTCGAACTCGAAGTCGCCGTGGCGGTGCCTGCGGTGGTGGTGATGCTTGTGATGATGCTTATGGCTGACCTTCATCATCTTCATGCTCTTGCCACTGTAGCTCATCGACCTGCCGCTGTAGCTCATGCCTTTGCCGCCGTGGCTCATCATCGACATGCTGCGGCCACCGCCGCCACCGCCGCGGCCTCCGCCGCCGCCACCACCGCCACCCTTGGCCAAGGCATCGCTGGTCACGGCAATCGAACCGATGATCAGGGCGATCGCCGTAATCACCGCGGTGAGGATCGACTTCACACTCATGTTCGTCTCCTGTCTGTCCTTGCGGGGGCGATTGTCGCCGCCGATGGCCAGGACAAAGACGGAGACCCCCTCCGCTCGCTGTGATAGCCATCACGAGAATGCGGTTTTGCGGGCTGGGGGTAGGGGTGGCCACCGGTCAAACGCGGCCCGCGCAACAGCGGCCGCCCGCAAAGACGCCCAGGCGCGAAGGTAGCGCGGCCGTATGCGGCGCGACGCGCTCAACCGCGGGCGCGTGCCGCGATTGCTAGAGCGTGCACGACCGCGTGTGCTTCATGTGCTCGAGCGTGGTGGGTACGATGACGCAATCATGGTGGCCGCCGTTGCTCGGCCAGATGCCGACCAGCTCGTCGGTCGCGGCATCGATGAAGGCGATGCCGCTCGCCAGCCGCTGGAAGCCGCTGAACACGCCGACCACGTACTTGCCGTCATAGGTGACGGCGAGCGTCTGCATGTCGGGCCCGATGCCCTGGATCTCCTTCTTGATCTTCCAGGTCGCGGTATCGACCACCATGACGCCGCTCGCGGCCGGGGAGGGGTGCAGGATCGACAGATAGAGCTTCGAGCCGTCCATGGAAAACACCATGTGGAACGGGTTCGGGTATTTGCCGCGCCACAGCGGGTCCTCAATATGCGCGATCTTCTTCCATTTGCGCGGATCGGGGTCGCTCGAATCGAACACCGAGCAGTTGTTTTCGCGCAGGTTGTTCATCATGCAGAGGAAGCGGCCGTCGGGCGAGAATCCGACCTCGTGGCCCGGTGAGAAGATCTTGTCGAACGTCACCTCCCAATGATCGTCATCGATCTTCTTGACGGGATACTGATTGGGCGCGTCCTTGTTGAATTGCAGGAACGCCACCGGCTCGAAATTGTTCTCGGCATCGAGGATGATCTGGCCGCCGCACAGCCTGATGACGGTCGACGCCCAGCGGCCGCTCGGATGCCAGATGGTGCCGTCGGCGCCGCAGAGCGAGTGGATGTCGTCGCCGGGAATGATGCCTTCCTCGACGAACAGCTCGCCCATCGGCACCATTTCCCACTCGATCTTCTGGCCCTTGGTGCCGAGATAGTCGTATTTGCCGGTCGCCTTGTCCGGATAGATCTTTGAAATCTTGAGAACGCCGCCCTTCTGCCAGCAGTCGGCGCGGTTGCGGACGTTCGGCACCCAGTCGTATTTGAGCGCCGCGATCACCCGCGATGTCCGCCGGTCGAAGCAGGCGGCGATGTCTTTCTGCCCATCGGTGACGAAATAGCGCTCGGCGGTCTTGGGATCGATGGTGACGTGCACGCCGAGGCCCAGCCCGGTCGCTTCCGCGACGTTCTCCATCACCTCCATCTGCGCGCCGTCATAGCGGACGCGATAGATGTTGAATCCCTCCGGCGGGTTCTCGACGGCGGTCGGGATCCCGTAGATCAGTGAATTCTTGCCGCCCTGGGTGCTGTTGATCCACTCGAACCCCCGCTCCGGGTCCGCGCTCGGGAAGGCGCACAGGTGGTGCGAGATCGGATTGTAGTCGCCGTAGTTCCAATACGAGATCCAGGCGAGCGTCCGGCCGGTGTTGAGGTTCACGGCATAGGTGCCGCCGCCGAGCTTGGTTGGCATCAGCAGCACCCAGTTGCCGAAACGCCGGCCGCCCATGTCGGCCTGCGGGTTGATCAGCTCGCGCTCGATGTGATGGCGCTGTGGCGCCGTCGAGGTGGCGCCGCCGGCGTCCTGGTTGGCCGCGTTCTGGGCGGTGAGCAGTGGATAGCCCAGTGTGACCGCCTCGCCGACGACGGCGGTGCCGGCGACCCAGGTCAGGATGCTGCGCCGATTGAGCTTCGACGGCGGTGTTTCGGGCGTCTTGACAGGTTGCAACTGTTGCAGCTGCTGCAGCTGCAGCCGGTCCCGCTCGGTCTTTTCCTGCAGATATTGCGAAAATTCCTCGTGATCCCGCCGCGTGACCTCCGCCTTGCGCTCGAGGTAGGTCTGCTCGGGACGCAGCGGCGCCTCCGCTTTCAGTGTCGCCTTGCGCCCGTCGGTCATGGCCTGGCTCCTTCATTATCCTTCAGATGTCAGTGGGCCGGCATCGGGATCCATACCGGCGGCTTGCCCGGAAATCGCATCCGCTTCAGCACGACCTCGTCGGCCACGTCGAACGGCTTCAGGTAGACGTAGTAGTTGTCCTTGCGCTCGAAGACGTCATCCTTCGGCGTGCTGCTCGGGCTAATCAGCATCGTGCCGGAGAAGCGGACGTGCATGTAGTTGGGCATGAGCTGCGCGAAATCGCGCACGCGCGCGTCGAGCACGTAGCGATAGGTCTGTCGCCCGTCGATCCGGGAGACGCCGCCCACACCCTCGTCGGCGGGCGTCATCGCCACTTCCTGCCACGTCGTGCCGACCTGCACATAGGCGCGCATATCGGGTGACATCACGTAGATCGGCTCTCCGCCGCCGACGTTCTGCAGATAGGTGGTCAATTCGTAGCGGCCGTTGCCGAGGTCGCTCACCGACTGGACATCGCCGCGCAGGCCGTTGAGCGCCACGCGCTGCAAGGCCGCGATGCGCGCGCCGCGCTCGCGCACCTGCAGGTCCTGGTACTTGGCGACGGCGAAATCGGCCAGCAGGACGCCGCCGAGCAGGACGGCGCCGGTCACGAGGAAGGCCTGCAGGCCGGGCAGGAGGTTGCTGCCGAGCCGGACGGGCGCGCGCGGCGCGGCCGGCGCCGGCAAGGCAGGGCGGGCCGCCGCCTTCGTCGGTGCGGGATGCCGCAGCCAACGTTCCACTTCGGCGGCGACGCCAGCGGAAGCGACGAGGGCGCCTTGCCGCATCTCGTAGACGCGCTGCGCGCGGGCGGCGAGGGCGAGATCGTGGGTGACGAGCACGAAGCCGAAGCCGTCCGCGCGCTGCAGCTCCTCGAGCAGATCGACGATGTCGTTTTCCGTGTCCTCGTCGAGGTCGCTCGTCGGCTCATCGGCAAGCAACAGGCGCGGCGAATTGATCAGCGCGCGGGCGATGGCGACCCGGCGCTGCTCGCCGCCGGACATGCTGCCGGGATAGGCGTCGGCGCGGTCGGCGAGGCCGACACGGGCGAGCAGGGCATGCGCCCGCGCGTAGCCTTCGTCCGCATCCATGGTGCGGCCGAGCAGCGCCGGGACGGCGACGTTGTCGGCCGCGGTCAGGTTGGACAGCAGGCTCGGAACCTGAAACACAAAGCCGATATGGCGGGCGCGAAAATTCGCGCGCTCGGATTCCGCAAGCGACCAGACGTCGGTGCCGTCGAGCAGCAGCCGGCCCCGCGTCGGCCTGGTCAAGGCGCCGAGCATCGCCATCAGCGTAGACTTGCCCGAGCCGGAGCGGCCGACGATCGCGATGAACTCGCCGGCGCCGAGCTCGAGGCTGGCGTCCCGTACCGCTTCGTGGCCCAGTGCCGGACCGTATCGCTTGCTGAGTGATTGCGCCGACAGGGTCACGTCAACGCCCCTCTGCCAGGATGAGCTCGTAGGGCGTCATCCGGCGGACCCGCCAAGCCGGCAGGAATGCGCCGACGAGACCGAGGACGGCCGAGAATGCGATCGACACGACAGCGGCGGCCTGCAAGACGGACAGCGGCGGCCAGAAGAAGGGAACGCCGATGAGGCCGAAGTAGAAGCCGAGCGAGCGGGCGAAGGTCATGAGCACAGCCGCGCCGAAGCCGAGCCCGGCGAGACCGCCGAGCAGCGTGATGATGGCCGCCTCCGCCATGATGATCACCATGACCTGATCGAGCTTTGCCCCCATCGCCCGCAACAGGCCGACTTCCCGGTAGCGCTCCTGGACGATCGCCGAAAACAGCAGCGAGACCAGGATGAGCAAAGCGACCAGCTGGAACGCGGTGAACGCCGCGATGCCGATGAAGAGCGTGCTCAGCGCCTGCCGGGAGGAGATGAGCACGCTGTTGCCTTCGGCCACCTTGAGGTCGGAGATGCGGGAGAGCGCGAACTTGACGTCCTCCACCCTGGCGCCGGGCGAGAGCCGCAGCAGAAAGGCCGATACGCGATCGAGCCGCAGGTCGGGCGAGCAGACGTCGGCATGGCTCATGTCGGCAGCTGCCGGCTGCGCGCTCTGCGCCGGGGCTGCCCTGCCGGAGGCTCGCGCGTTCGACCCGCGGCAGAACGAGACGATCTCGGCCAAGGTATCGAAGGTGACGAAATAGGATTCATCGAACGGACCGACGCCGGTCTTGGCGAGACGGCCATAAAGCGGCAGCGGCATTCCGCAGACGGTGAGCGTCGCGCCGAGCTTTGCGGTGAGACCGCCGCCGGCGATCACGCCCTCGATCGGTCCCGCGCGGTTCTGCTCCAACCAGGGCAGCACTGAAAAGTCGCGCACCGGATCGAAGGCGATCAGACTGGCGGCCTGCCCATTGACCAGCGCCGGCACGATGCGCTGCGGTGCGACGCGCTCGATGCCGGCGATGGCCGCAATCGGCGGCGCGAGCTGCGCGGGCAACGTCTCGTCGGTCGGCTGGACCGTGAGCAGGCTCGACGTGATGTTCACCAGCGTCGCGCGCGGGACGGCGATGAGGTCGGCGCCCATGCGCGAGAAGCTCACCGCCATACCCTCGCGCAAGGCCCAGCCGGCGACGAAGCTGGCAAAGCCGATGCCGACGCCGAGCATGACGGCCGCGCCCAGAAAGATCGCGCGCATCGGATGGCGACCGACGTTCTGCGCGGCCAACCGGATCAACAGCCAGTGATGCCGACGTCGCACCATCTAGAGCGCATCCCGGTCGGGTCGAATCGGGATGCGCTCTAGATTCTTTGGTTTGGCGCATGTCCTCATCGGAAAACCGGTTCCCACTTTTCCGGGACATGCGCTAGTCACCGAGGAGAACATCCCTGGCCTCATCGATCTTCGTCAGCAGGTAGTGCGAGCCGCCCTGGTCCGGGTCGAGCAGTTGCGCAAGATGACGGTGCGCCGCCTTGATCTCCCGCGGGCTCGGCGTGGGCTTGAGACCCAGCACTTCGAACGCCTCCTGTGTCGACATGTGCCGGTGGCCGTTGCCGGATCCGTTCGCGTGATTGCCGTTGGCTTGCGCGCCATTGAACTGCGCGCCGTTTGCTTGCAGATCCCGGTCGGGCCGCCAGTGCTCGATCTGCGATCTCGTCGGTTGCAGAATCTGCCGGTCGGGCTCATGGGTCGGTCGCGCGTGCTGCAGATAGGCGCGCAATACGGCAATGGCCTGCGCCACCAGCTCGGGGTCCGGCGGCTCGCGCGCCGGGGCGGAGTCGCGCGGCACGATGCTTCCGCCGAGATCGGTAGCGAAGGGGCGCACGCTGCTCCGCATCCCCGTAAGAGGAGTAAGCAGCTCCCGCCAGCGCGGCGCCGCCTGCACGAGCACGGGCAGCAGGAAGGCGGCAAGCAGCACAGCTGCGGTCCACCGGCCGCTCGCGACGAGCCAGACGTGAACCGCGAGCGCGACCGCCGGCAGCAGGGCGAGCGCCCAGCGTCCGGCGCCGATGATGGCGCGCGGGTCGGCATTGAGGATCCAGCCGCCCATCTTCACCGCGGACACGAACACGGACAGTGCGAGCGTCGCGTAGGCCACCACCGTCAAATCCATGGCAGCTTGATCCTCGCGGTCGGCCACTGCCTCCACGCCGCTCCGAGCGCGCGTCGTCGGCCGAAGCGGCTTTCGCGACGGTCACGCCGGTCTATGGATACGAAAGGCCGGGAAAAATTCGAGCGTGCGCCACGATACACAAGGCGCACGGCAAGGGAATTACGGAACCCGGACGAGCCGGCGTTTTCATTGTGGAAAACGCAGTATTCCCCGCTAATCACCAGCACGGCGCTGGGAAATCATCAATCACCAGCGCGGCGCTGGGAAATTGTCACAGCGGCTCCGCGGTTTCCCATATCGCCGCGTAGGCTGCGATCATGCGAGCCGCGGCGGTCGGCGGAATCCGAACCAGGCTCGTATGCGTGCACCCGGCGAGCTTGCTGAACGACTGTCCCAATGCCCAGACCGTGGCACGATCGATTGCGATCAACGTGTCGTCGATCGTCCCGGCTGCTGCCAGGCGAACGCTCAGAGGCCGCCGCTCGAAACGTTCTGCCCAATGTTGCGCCGCGGATGCGAGCGAAGGATAGTGATCCGACTGTTCCGCCAATAGCCGCACGGTGGCGCTGTCGCGCGCCAGCACCGCGCAATCCGTCAACACTTTCCCGTCCGCATTCGGATCCACCAGCAGCACATCGGTCTTGGCCGTGCGGAGCACCTTGCGCACCGCCGCGAGAGCATCGAATGCATTGTCGGCGACCAGGAACGCCCCGCGCGACTCGGGCGGCGCATGGAGCTCGGCGTCGGCCAGCGCGCGGCGCAGGATTGTTATGATGACCTGGGCGTTACGCGCGCGCAGATCACCGCGCAGGTTTCTGATCGCGACGGCAAGCTGAATGCTGTCCGCCAAGGCGCCGGCACGCTCCACCAGGGCCACCGCCCGGCTCGTCCATTGCTCGATCTCAGGCGTAATCGTGCCCGAACCGAGATCAGGCATCTCGGCGAGCAAGCCTCCCAGCTGGAAATATCGCGCTTCTGGTTCTGCCAGCATCGTCCCGATTGTACATTCCAGGTTCGTGGAAGGTTACTCACAACCTAGAGATTAGAGATTGGTTCCGACGGACAGAGCAGAGGCATTCTCTCGGGCGCGGTGGAGTGTGTGATTACCGGTAACCGACGCGGCGGCCTGATGCCGCGACCCGGACATCCTTGGATACCGCTGATCACCCCCGGACTGTGGCACCACAGTCACACCCAAATGAATTCGTCATTTGTGGTTTCGCTTGGCCGTCATCAGGCCATGGTTCGCCTCTCAATACCGTTCGTATCGGGGTGGGGGTGCGAACGTGTCGTCAATTATCAGCAGCAGATCTTCGTGTGTCCGGAATGCTCCGCGGCTTCTGGCCGTGGCATTGGCGGCCGCGACTCTTGCAGCCTGCGCTCAGCAGTCTGCAGTCACACACCGGTCGGGTTCGATGACCGCCGCCCGGCAAACCTCGCCGGAGCCCGCGAGGACCGCCTCGTTGTTCGCGGTCAATCGGGCGAAGGTCGCGGCGAGAAAGTCGGCCCCGGCGGCGAGCGACAAGCCTGCGGCCGGGCCGCAAGATGGATCGTACGGGCTCGCCAGCTACTACAGCTATGATCCGAAGACCGCGAGCGGTGAAAAATTCGATCCGAACGAATTGACCGCCGCTCACCGGACGCTGCCGTTCGGCACGCGGGTGCGCATCACCAACGTCGCCACCGGGAAAGCGGTGACGGTCCGAGTCAATGACCGCGGTCCGTTCGTTCCCGGAAGGGTGGTCGACGTCTCGCGCTCCGCCGCCGAATCGCTGGGCATGGTCGGCAAGGGTGTCGCGAAGGTGAAGCTCGACGTCGTTCAATAGCCGTGATCGTTCGAAGCCGTCCGCGCCGTTCCGTATAAATTTTGCATCAAGTGAACATCGCAAGGATCGTCTGCAATTGAGCGGACGCCGTTGCGATCAATCCCTCGTAGCTGGTCTGGCCTTCGGCAGCCGCCTTCAGGATGCATTCCGCCAGATGCGACTTTATTCCGGCGTTGGCCTGCTCCAGAGGCACCTTGCTCATCGCCTCTTCGAGCACGGCCCTCATGGTTTGGACGAGTTCTGGGCTGAATGCCGGCATGGATCGATCTCCCATTGCTGCCGACAGGGTCCCGTGGTTCGGGCAGACCGACCAGACACAAATCTGCGAGCGCCTTCACGCCGCCGTGAGCGCCATCGGAAAATTAATGCGCGTTTAATGAAAGCGCCGACAGCTCTCGACGGGCAATCGAGCCCCGCTCGTCGCCTCAGTCACCCGTGCGCAAAGGCCCAGTAGAGCTCGCGGGCCTTGCGATAGAACGGACCCGGCTGCAACGCACGGTCGTCGATGCGGGTGAACGGCGACACCTTGGAATAATTGCCGCTCGCGAAAATCTCGTCCGCGTCCTGGAACTCCGAATAGCGCATGGCCTTCTCGACCACCGTGACGCCGTCGTCCCGCAGGAGCTTGATGAGGCGCTGACGGGTGATGCCGTTGAGGAACGTGCCATTGGGCGCGGGCGTGTAGACGACGCCGTCCTTCGCCATGAACACGTTGGCGGTCCCGAGTTCGGCGACGTTGCCGAGCATGTCGCGGATGAGGCAATTGTCGAAGCCGCGCCCGTGCGCCTCGATCAGCGCGCGGGCGTTGTTGGGATAGAGGCAGCCGGCCTTGGCCTCGACCGGCGCGCATTCGTCGGTGGGCCGGCGGTAGGGCGAGAGCGTGAGCGCGCCTCCGGTCGGCTTCGGCATCGCCGCCTCGTAGACGCACAGGCACCAGCGCGTCGAATCCGGATCGTGGCGCACGCCACCGAGCGAGCCGCTCTCCGCCCAGTACATCGGCCGGATATAGAGCTCGGCATTGCGGTCGAAGCGCTTGATCCCCTCTTGCGCCAGCGCGACCCAGTCGCCGACAGGGACTATTTGCTTCAACGAGAAGACGGCGGCCGATCGGTTGACGCGCGCGCAATGCAGGTCGAGATCGGGCGTAACGCCCTCGAACGTGCGCGCGCCGTCGAACACCATGGTGCCGAGCCAGGTGGCGTGCGAGCGCGCGCCCATGACCGGTGCGTTGCCGTCGTGCCAATCGCCGTTGAAGAATGTCCAGGTCTTCGAGAACGCCGCCGGTTTGAACGGTGCGAATGCCGGTCGACGCTGTGGCGGATGTTGCTCGCTCGTTTCTTTTTTCAGCATCGATCCTCGCGTCTGGGACTGCGGCTTAAGCTTAACGCGCGATCGGGTTCGCGTCGCGGCATCGGCGCTACTAATTCTACCGACGCCGTAGGCGAATGGAAATGCGCCGCGCGGCGGCGGCAGAGAAAAGTCACACTCGTTAAGGCTGCCTCGGGATGGCAGCAACGCGCGCAGATTAAGGCTAACTCCGCAACGCAATGACCAATTTGTCGCTGCGCATGGACGCGTTCGCGTGCGTGTGTGCATATGTTTCAGCGCGACGGCACGGTTCCCGCAAACCCGTTCCTGCAAACCGAATGTGCGCGCGGTGCCATCGCGCGCCGCGAGGCGAGAGCTCGACATGTTTCAGAAACCGAAGGGCCTTGCTCCCGGCGTGCCGATATCGGCTGAAACCGTCGTGGTCCATCCCGCGCCTGCGCCGAGCGCTCCGGTGACTTCCGAGCTGGTGGCGATCCGTCCGGCCGCCGCGCCGGTCCCGCCGGGCGCCATATTCGCGCTCCTAAAAGACTGGACGTTCATCTGGCGGCGCCGGCGCCTCATCGCCATCACCCTTGCCGTGGCGCTCGTTTCGGCCCTGTTAGCGGACGCCTTCATCACGTCACGCTACCGCGCGGTCAGCCAGATCCTGGTCGGGCCGGCGGACCTGCGCGTCGTCGAGAAGTCGATGCTGCCGGCGGCGCAGACCGCGGGCGCCAATATGATCCAGGTCGAAAGCGAAATCCGCATTCTCAAGTCGGACAAGCTGCTTCACCGCGTGGTCGATAGCGAACGCCTGGCCGCCGATCCGGAGTTCGGTTCACTCGGCAAGTCGCCGATGACGAGGCTGACGGAGGCGGTGGGCCTCGGCTCCGCGGCCAAGCCCGGGGATGCCGAGCTCGCGGCATTGCGCCAACTGCAGAAGAACATCGGCGTCAACCGCAGCGAGCACAGCTATGTAGTCGACTTGATGGTGGACACTTCCGATCCGGAGAAATCGGCGCGGATCGCCAATGCCATCGCGCAGGCCTATCTCGACGAGAAGGCGATCGTGCGCGCGGATGCTGCGCGGCGCGTCACCGGCTCGCTGTCGGCGCGCCTCAACGAGCTGCGCGACCGCGTGCGGGACGCGGAGGAACAGGTCGAGCGCTACAAGCGCGAGCACAACATCGTCGGCGCCGGCGGGCGGCCCGTCGACGAGCAGCAGCTGACCGAGCTGAACAACCAGTTGACCGCCGCCAAGGCGCGCACCGCCGAGACCAAGGCGCGTTACGAGCAGCTCCAGCGCCTGCAGCGCAGCGGCGCCGATCCGGGCGCCACCGCGGAAGCCGTCCAGTCCAATACCATCGGGCGTTTGCGTGAACAGTACGCCACCGTCGTCCGCCAGGAAGCCAATCTCGCTGCCGAGCTGGGGCCCAAACATCCCTGGGTGATCGACGCGCGCGCGCAGGTGCGCAACGCGCAGCAGCAGATCAAGGACGAGCTCACCCGCGTGGCGGAAGCGAACCGCAGCGACTTCGAGCGTGCGCTCGCCAATGAGAAATCACTGGCAGCGAGCATCGACGCGCTCAAGCGCAAGGCCATGGATACGAGCCTCGCGTTCGTCAAGCTGCGCGAGCTCGAGCGGGAGTCCGAGGCGAGCCGCGCGGTATACGGATCGTTCCTGGCACGCGAGATGCGCGAGCAGGAGCGCCTCGACACCGCCAACGTCCACATCTTGTCGGACGCGCAGCCGCCGCAGAACCGGGCGTGGCCGCCGCCCCGGCTGATCATGCTGCTGGGCGCGCTGGTCGTGGGCGCGCTCGGCGGAATTGGGCTCGCCTATGTCGTCGAGTTGATGCGCGGCAGTCCGCCGCCCGCCGCGCAGCCGCCGCGCAAGGCCGCGTAGGTGCATGCAGCACGGATCGCTCGAGGATCGCCCATGAACGCGATCGCCCTGGTGACGCCGACTTATCGGCGCGATCTCGAGCTTTGCACGCTGCTGTGCGAGAGCGTGGACCGCTACGTCACGTCGTTCTCGAAGCACTATTTGATCGTGGCCGACGAGGAGCTTCCGCTGTTCGCCCGCTTCAACGGCGAACGTCGCGAGGTGCTGCCGACGTCGCTGTTCCTACCGCCCTGGCTCAAGCCACTGCCCCGCTACTTCAGTCGCAGGAGCCGGCGCTACTGGTGGTCGCTTCGCTCGTGGCCGGTCAGCGGCTGGCACGTGCAGCAATTCATCAAGATCGCCGCCGCAAGCTTGCTGCCCGAAGAGCGCTGCTGTGTGCTCGATTCCGACGTGGTGTTCTTCCGGCGCCTCGATCTCGCCGCCGTTCTGAGCCCCAATCCCACGCCGTTGCTGCATGCGCCAGGCGCGGTCGCCGGTGATGCGCCGCTGCATGCGCGGTGGGTGCGGTCTGCGCATCGGCTGCTCGGGCTCGCGGAGCCCACCTTCCCGGCGGCCGATTTCATCGGCCATATCATCTTTTGGGATCAGCGTGCCGTCCGGGCAATGACCAGGCGCATCGAAGCCGCCACCGGCGTGGAATGGGTGGAGACCCTCTGTCGCGCCCGCGATATCTCCGAATACATGCTCTACGGCTATTTCGTCGGCAGCAATCCGGGCTTCAGCGCCCAGCACCGCCTAACCGCGGACAAGCTGTGCCTGAGCTATTGGGACGCGGAGGCGCTCGATCGGCCGGCATTCGAGCGCATGCTGCGCTCGGCCGACGAAGGCTATGTCGCATTCTCCGCGGCGTCATTTTCCGGAACACCCATTCCGCTCATTCGTTCGGTGCTGGGCGCCTTCGCGCAACCCGCGCAGTGGGTCGCTTGATCACGCTGCTCGGGCGGACGGTCCTTGCGCCTGCTGCCGCTCGATGTCGATCTCAATCGCAAGCCGGTGTGGGCGGTGCTGGCCAACTACCTTTCAGCCTGACGTATCTGCCTCCGGGGTTTGTACCCGAGGCGCCGTCGTGAAAGGATCGGGCGGCCTGATCCACGCCACGCGGAGCCCGTCCACGTATGATTCCCTCATATCTTCTCGGTGCAATAGCTGTCCTGGCCATGGGCGCCAGCTACGGCACCGCTCTCGCGCAATCCGCAGCGACCATATATCCCGAGCGCACGGTGCGGATCATCGTGCCGTTTCCGGCCGGCGGCGCCACCGACATCGTCGCGCGCGCATTGGCGGAGCGGATGAGCGCCTCCTGGAAGCAGCCGGTCGTCATTGAGAACGTGGCGGGCGCGACCGGCGCCATCGGCGCGGCGCAGGCGGCGCGTGCGCCGCGTGACGGCTACACGCTGGTGGCGGGTGTCGGCACCACGACCGCCATTCTCAAGACGTTGAAGCCCAATCTCGCCTTCGATCCGATCGACGACTTCGTCCCGATCTCGCTCATCACCGTGTTTCCCAACATCCTGGTGGTGCGCACCGATTTCCCGGCGACCAGCGTCAAGGAATTGATCGAGGTGGCGAAGGCCAATCCGGGCAAGTTCACCTATGCCAGCTCTGGCTTCGGGGGCTCGCCGCATCTCGCCGCCGAGTTGTTCAAGCTCACGACCGGAACCGACATCGTGCATGTGCCGTTCACCGGAAGCGCGCCGGCGATCACGGCGCTGCTCGGCGGCCATGTCGATCTGATCTTCGACACCATCCCGTCGATCTGGCCGAGCGTTCAGAACGGCAAATTGCGTGCGCTCGGCGTGGCCAGCGCCAAACGCGCGACCGCGGCGCCCGGCATTCCGGCGATCGCGGAGACCTTGCCCGGCTTCGACGTGACGTCCTGGGAAGGCATTCTGGCGCCGAAGGGAACGCCGCCGGCGGTGGTGGCGAAGATCGCCGAGGAGATCAGGCGGGTGGCGGCCGAACCGGCATTCGGCGAGGGTCTCGTCAAGCTCGGTGCCGGAGCCACCAGCAACACGCCCGAGGAGTTCGCGCGCTTCATCGCCGACGAGCACGTGAAATGGCAGCGGGTGGTGAAGGAGGCGGGCATCAAGGTGGAGTGAAGAGCACGCGCGGTCTCCCGGCCAGGCATCATTGCTTCGCCGCATACACCTCGTAGTGCACGAAACGAGACGCCGCGATTTTTCCATCGGGATGGTAACCGACGAGGTCGATGGTGCCGTCGAAATCGATGTCGTGGAACGAAATGTCCCACCGCCCGTCGCGATCCCGATCCTCCACGATGATGTCGATCTTTCCGTCGTAGTTGCTGTCGATGAGCGCTTGAATCGGTCGGCTTCGGTCGTCCGGGGTAACAAACGATGTGTCGGCGGCGCCATCGCAATTCGAATCGATTTGAACGAGCTGACCGTTACCGGAGCTGGTGCGTCCGTCGAAAATTTTGATCGGCTTGCAGCTGCGCGCGGCGGCGCGCGGCAGCGATGCCTGTGGGCTGCTTTCGTTGAGAAAGTCGATCGCGTTGCCGACCGACACTGCATAGTTGAGGTTTTCTCCTTTCTTCTTAAAGGAATTCACCCCGAGGACCTTTCCGGATTCGCCGATCAGCGGCCCTCCGGAATTTCCGGGATTGATCGGCGTCTGAGTTTGAATCACATCGGCTCTATGTTGGGTGCTTTCCGTTTTCCACTCGTAACCTTTTCGAAATTGGCTGATCAGACCTTTGGTATAGGTCCAGGCCTCGCCGGTCGGGTGTCCGATGGCGTGAACGTCCGCGCCGATTTGAATGTCCGCGTCGGTCCCAAGCTCGAGCGGACGAACGGCGGCGGGAGGATTGGCGATTGTCACAAGGGCGAGGTCGCGGGTTTCGTCCTTGCGCGACACCTCGCCAATGAGGACGTCGGCGGACCTTGTTTTCGCACCTTCTTGCTGTGGTTTGAACATGACCGCGACCTTCTTGCTGGTGCCGACGACGTGGGCGTTGGTCAAAATGCGGTTGGAGCCCAGATAGCTTCCGGACCCGACGCCGGTATCGGTCATCACGATGACTACCGCAGGGGAGGCGACTCGAAATATCTCGATGTCCCGTATGCCGCGAACGTTCGAGGTGCCGTCGATGGCCATTCGTGCGGCCAGCCTTTTCGCAATGGTGTTGCCGGATATCCCATCGAGTGTGGCGCCATCCCAATCGCTGGGCTCGGCCAAACGCGGCGACGAAGCGGGCGCCGTCGGTGTGGACGAGCCCATGAGCTCGTGCGCAGATGAGCTGATCGGCTGCAGGAAGCAGAACGACGCCAATACCCTTGCATACATGTTCATTCGATTTCTCCGATCCGGCCTCTTGGCACTCCCTTTCTTCCTTCGCGTTCGTCCCTTTGAATAAGGCACAGCAACAGAGTGCCTTCGAACAAGACAAACTTAGGGCACACCCCGAATTTGCGGCCCGGGTCGTGCAGTGAACCGAGGCGGACCGAGAGACGCCCCGCTACTGTCCCCATATGCGCCGCGCCACCTCGACGACGCGGGCGAGCTTGGCTTTCTCCACCTCCTCTGTTACCGCGACGTGCTCCGCCGCGCTGGTGGAGAAGCCGCATTGCGGGCTCAGGCCGAGTTGCTCGAGCTTGATGTAACGGCTCGCTTCCTCGATCCGCCGCTCGAGGAGTTCAGCGCTCTCGACCTCGGACACCCGGGACGCGACCAGGCCGAGCACCACGAATTTGTCCGCCGGCACGTCGGCGAGCGGTGCGAACGTCCCGGCGCGCGCATTGTCATACACCAGAAAATACGTGCCGACCTTCATCTCGTTGAACAGCGGCGCGGCGATGGGATCATAGCCGGTGTCGGCCTGCCAGCTCGGGTCCTGGCTGCGGCAGACGTGAATGCCGATGGTCATGCCGGCGGGCGCAGCGGCCACGACCGCGTTGACTGCGCTGATATAGGTGCGCAGCAGATCACGCCAGTCGTCGCCGCGCTCGGCCAGCAGTTGCCGCACGCGCGGATCGCCGAGCTTGACCAGCGAGGTCTCGTCGATCTGCAGATAGTTGCAGCCGGCATCGGCCAGCGAGCGCATTTCCCTGGCGTAGGCTTCCACCAGGTCGGCCCAGAACGTGTCGAGGTCGGGATAGACGTCGCGGCTGATATTGGCCCGGCCGGCGCGATAATGAATGTAGCAGGGGCCGGGCAGGGTGATCTTGGCCGTGCGCCTGGTGAGCGATTTCAGGAAGCGGAAGTCCTCGGCGTTCTGCGGCCCTTTCCATTCGATGCGGCCGACCACCGCGGGAATGCGCCGGGCCATGCGATGACCATGGCTTTGCGACCGGGTCCAGCCCTCGTCCTCCGTGCGCTCGATCTTCACGCCGGAGATGCCGGCGCTGGTGAAGCTGTCGGAATAGGTGCCGCGCCGGAACTCGCCGTCGGTGATGACGTCGAGGCCGAGGTCCTCCTGCAGCTTCACCACGTTCCGGATGGCGGCGTCCTCGGCCGCCCGCAGCGCGCCGCGATCGAGCCGGCCGGCGGCATGGTCATCGCGCGCGCGCAGGAGTTCCGGCGGCCGCAGCAGGCTGCCGATATGCTCGGCGCGGAACGGTGGACCGGACAGCGGCGTCATGAAACCTCCAGGTGCTGAACTTCAGGCGCTAACCAACTGTGCCCGGCGTTCGCCGTGTCGCATTGCGTTTCCAAACGATTTCCCGGAAACTGCCGGCCGCAGAACAAAAGATCAACCGCTCTTCGTTGCCCGGTCCGTGTCAGTGTTCGGGAGAGCGGAACGACGAGCAGGAGGAACATGCCTTCATCGAGTGCTGATGCGCCGGCGATCGTCGCCGAGGGGGCCAGCAAGCTTTTTCTCGACGGCACCGTCGTCGCCTTCCATCAGCTGTCGCTTGCGGTCGCGCGCAACGAGATCATGTGCGTCGTGGGCCCGTCGGGCTGCGGCAAGACCACGCTGCTGCGCTGCATCGCCGGCCTCACCGATCTGTCGAGCGGGAAGCTCCTGGTCCATGGCGCGCCGGTCGCCGGCCGGCCGCCCGACGGTGTCGCCATGGTGTTCCAGCATTTCGGCCTGCTGCCCTGGAAGACCGTCTTCGACAACGCCGCCTTCGGGCTCGCCATGGCGGGCATGGCGAAATCGCAGATCCATGAGCGGGTGATGCATTATCTCGAGCTCACCGGGCTCACCGGTTTCGAGCGGCATTATCCCTATCAGCTGTCCGGCGGCATGCAGCAGCGCGTCGGCCTGGTGCGGGCGCTGGCCATGAACCCGTCGGTCCTGTTGATGGACGAACCGTTCGCGGCGCTCGACGCGCAGACGCGCGAGATATTGCAAGAAGAGTTGCTGGCGCTGATGGAGCGGCCGGACGAGCGCAAGACCATGGTGTTCATCACCCATTCGATCGACGAGGCGATCCTGCTCGGCGACCGCATCGCGGTCATGACCGCACGCCCCGGCCGCATCAAGGAGGTGCTCGACATGCCGTTCGGCTGGCCGCGCAACGCCGATGCGGTGCGGTCCGATCCGCGCTTCACCGAATTCCGCCTGCACATCTGGCATCAGTTGCATGCCGTGAAACCGCGAAACGTGCGGGCGCCCAGGGAGGTTGCGTGACCACCGTCGAGCAGGCGCAACTCGCTGATAGCGCGCGGGATCTGTCCGGCGACCAGGCGCGCGCCGAGCGGGTCGCGGCCGAGCGCAGGCATCGCCGGCAACTGATCAATCTCTGCATCCGGCTCGTCTCGCTCGCGACCGCGCTGCTGCTGTGGGAGATCGCGGCCTGGAACGTCGATCCCGTCCTTTTCACGTCGCCGACCAAGGTCGCGGTGGCGGCCTATAAGATGGTGCTGAGCGGGGAGCTCTGGACCTATCTGTGGCCGAGCCTGGTCGTGCTCGCGATCGGGTTCTCGCTGGCGGTGGTCGCCGGCATCGCCATCGGCCTCCTGCTGGCGCGCTTCTGGGTGCTCGACATCGCGCTCAACGTCTACATCACCTTTCTCTATTCCATCCCGTCGGTCGCGCTGGTGCCGCTGATCGTGCTGTGGGCCGGCTTCGACACCCTGGCCAAGGTGATCATCCTGTTCCTGTTCGCCTTCTTCCCGATGGTGATCAACACCTATCAGGGCGTCAAAAGCGTCGACCCCAAGCTGCTCGAGGTCGGCCGCGCCTTCCGCTGCTCGGAAGGCCAGTTGTGGGCGAACATCGTCCTGCCGGCGTCGCTGCCGTTCATCGTCACTGGATTGCGGCTGGCGCTCGGACGCGGACTGATCGGCATGGTGCTGGCCGATCTCTACACCGCCATCTCCGGCATCGGTTACCTGATCGTGCGCACCGCGAGCACCTACCAGGTGGACAAGATGTTCGTGCCGATCGTGACGCTCGGCCTCTTGGGCGTAACGCTCACCGCGCTGCTGCGGCTCGCCGAGAAAAAAGTGGCGCCATGGACCGCGGCGTCAGACGAGGATTGACGCCTCGCGAGAAACAAGCGCGAAGCAAGAAGAAAGGGAACGCCATGTCGAACCGGTATCGACCGATCTGTCTCTTGCCGCTGCTCGCCGTCGCTCTCGTGCCGGCGGATGACGCCGTCGCGCAGAGCTGCCCCACGATGCGCAAGATCAATGTCGGCGTCTCGGTGGCGCCGCCCAATGTCGTGCACACCTCGCCCTACGTGGCAAAGGAACTCGGCTTCTTCGCCAAGCGCTGCATCGACGCCAACATCGTCCAGTTCGAAGGCGGCCAGTCGGCGACCGCGAACGCGGCCGCGGCGCAGGGCTCGGCGATCGTGAGCGTCAGCGACGTCGCCGTCGGCCGCGGCATGAAGGTGCAGCAGTTCTGGGGTCTCGCCCCGCGCATGCCGCAGGCCTACATGGTGTCGCCCGGCATCAAGACCGCGGCCGATCTCAAGGGCAAGAAGCTCAGCGCGACCGGCGGCGGCGTCGGCGGCTTCAACTGGCGCATGGGCCGCGAGGTCTTGAAGACCGCCGGCCTCACGGTCGATGACGCGCAATTCATTCCGGCGGCCACGGCCGGCCGCCTGCCGGGCCTGATCGCCGGCCAGATCGACGGCGTCGCGCTCCACCCCGAGGACGTCTATCTCGCGCAGAAGCAGAAGCCGACGCTCAACGCGCTGGTCCAGCTCGCCGAGTTGATGCCCAACTACATGTTCAACGCCTACGGCGCCTCGACCGACTGGATTGCGCGCGATCGCGCGTTGCTGCGCGACACCGCCGCTGCCATGATCGAGGCCAATCGGGCGATGTTCCGCGACAAGGCCAAGGTCGTTCCGATCATCGAGAAGGCGACCGACAAGCCGAAGGACGCGGTCGAATACGCCATCGACGCGCTGACCAAGAACTGCGTGTGGTCGATCAACGGCGGCTTGAATCCCGAGCGTACCGCCTGGTCGATCGACAACAGCGCCGAGAACGGCGACATCGAAAAGGACAAGAAACCGTCGCCGCAGCAGGTCGCCAATTTCGATCTCGCCAAGGAGGCGGTCGAGGCCGCCGGCGGTCCCGTCACCATCGGCAATTGCAAGGAATAAACTTATGAATATCCAGACGCCGCTGCCGTCTTCTCACCAGGCCTGGGAACAGGTGCGCAATCGCCTCGACCAGAATGCGCCGTTCTCCAACATGTACGACACGCCGTACTACCGCGACGCGGTCTACGACCATTTCTCCAAGGAGGAATACGCGCGCCGCTATCGCTCGCTGCGGGACAAGATGCGCGAGCACAAGCTCGATTGCGTGATCGTCGGCGGCGGCCCGAGCCACTGGAGTTTTGGCGGCGGCATGCAATGGCTCACCGGCCATTGGGAATGGCACGCGATGGCCTCTTACGTGCTGGTGCCACTCGACGGCGAGCCGACGCTGGTCTTCTCCATGGGCGGCACCCACGCCGAGGCCTGCCGGCGCGAATGCGCCAACGCGCTCACCGACGTGCGCCACAGCCGCAGCGGCAAATACGCCGAGGTCATGGTCGAGCGCCTCAAGGAGCTCAAGCTCGAGCGCGGCCGCATCGGCCTCGTCGAGATCGACGCCCGCCACAACGACTATCTGCCGGTCAACCAGTACAACGTGCTGCGCAAGTCATTGCCGGATGCGGAGCTCGTCTTCACCAAGGGCTTCCTGCACGAGCTGGTGGTCGTGCACAGCGAGGAGGAGTTGCGCTGCGTGCGCAAGGCCGGCCTGCTGTGCGAGCGCGCGATGCAGGCGATCATCGCGCGCGCCAAGCCCGGCGTGCCGGAATACGAGCTGCGCGCGGCGGCCGGCGCCGCCATCCTCGACGGCGGCGGCGACATCGACTTCCTCATCATCGGCACCACGCCGATGGACGATCCCGCCATGGTGTTCGGCAATCCGCGGCCGTCGCACCGCAAGCTCAAGAAGGGCGACATCATCAACATGGAGCTCGCGGCCGGCTACAACGGCCTCTCCGCGCAGATCGGCTCGCCGATCACGCTCGGGCCGCCGAACGACATGGTGCGCAAATTCTGGGAGGAGATCACGCTGCCCGGCTACCAGAAGATCATCGCCGAGATCAAGCCTGGCAATGCCACGGACAACATGCGGCTCGCGAGCAGGTTCTTTCGCGAGAAGGGCGTGCAGTCGCGCCCGACGCAGGTGCACGGCATCGACATCGTTACCGACAAGCCGCACGTCTTCACCGAGCGCACCGAGGCCGACGAGATCGACAAGGTGCTCAAGCCCGGCATGATCATCATGGCGGAGCCCAATCCGATCACGCCGGACGGTCTGTTCGGCATCTTCCTCGGCCACACCTTCATCGTCACCAAGGACGGCCACGAATGCGTGGACAACTTCCCGCTGGAGATCGCGGTCGCGCCGGCTTGACGCGCGACGGATCGGGTGGCCGAGTCACGATGGGAAATGACGATCACGAATTCGGCTTGTCGTTCGGCTCCTTTATCACGCGCTTGAGCGCATCCGACATCGGCAACTGGATGTTGATGCCCTTGGGCGGGATCGGACTCTCGAACCACTGAGCATAGAGTTTTTCGAACTCACCCGAGCGCATCAGCGTGGCGAGAGTTTCGTCGACCAGTGTCTTGAACTGCTGATCGTCCCTTCGAATCATCAGCGCGTAAGGGTCGGACGGATACGACTTGTCGAGCAGCTTGAAATCCGCAGGATTTTTCGCATTCGCGCGGAAGCCGGCGATCAGGATATCGTCTTCCATCCACGCCCAGGCGCGGCCAGTCTCGACCAGCAGAAAGGATTCGGCGTGATCCTTGCCCTGCAGGATCGTCATCGCGAGCTTCTCTTCGTTGTTCATCTTGTTGACGAACAATGCGGTGTTGGTGCCGGCCGTCACGGCCACGGTCCTGCCCCGCAAATCGTCCGCGGTCGTGATGTTGCCGCTGGCGCGCGTGATCCATTTGAACTGCGGAACGAAGAACGTAAAGGAAAACCCGACCTGCTTTTGCCGGCTCGTCATGTTGGCGGTCGAGCCGCATTCGATGTCGACCGTTCCGTTGGCCACCAGCGGAATGCGCGTGGCCGACGTCACCGGGTTGTACCTGACGTTGAGATTCGGGGTGCCCAGCTTCGCCTTCACGGCGTTTGCGACATGCTTGCACAGCTCGATCGAGAACCCGACCGGCTGCAGCTTGTCGTCAAGGTATGACAAGGGGATCGAGCTGTCGCGATGACCGACAGTGATCGTGCCGGTCTCCTGCACCTTCTTCAGTGTGCCTTCCAGGCCTTGCGTCCTGGCCGGTGCAGATGCGGCGACGAGCAGGCAGGTCGTTGCGACAAACACGGTTGCATTTTTCATGACGCTCCTCCTGCACCGTTGACGCGCTCTTTCCGGCAGTTCATTCGAGTCGGGCGGTTGCCGCATCGATCGCGACGCCGAGACGTTCCACGATCAGGTCGATTGCGGCAGCATCGATGATGTACGGAGGGGCGATCAGGATGTGATCGCCGCGCTCGCCGTCCATCGTGCCGCCCATTGGATAGATCATCAGCCCGCGCGCCATCGCCTCACGTTTGACGCGCGCGTGCATTTTCAGTTTCGGGTCGAACGGCTCCTTGGTGCCGCGGTCGGCCACCAGTTCGATGCCTTGAAACAACCCGCGCCCGCGTACGTCGCCGACGAACGGGTGATTGCCGAAACACTCGTTCAATCGCCGGGACAGATAGGCGCCCTGCTTGCGAACATTCGCGAGCAAGCCGTCGCGACGTATCACCTGCTGCACCGCGAGCGCGGCTGCGCAGGCGAGGGGATGACCCATATACGTGTGGCTATGATGGAAGGCCCCGGAACCCTCCGCCACGGCAGCGAAAATCTCCTTCCCGATCAGGAGTGCACCAATCGGGGCGAAACCGCCGCCCATGCCCTTGGCGATCGTCATCAAGTCCGGCGTCACACCTTCCTGCTCGCAGGCGTGCAGAGTGCCGGTGCGCCCCATGCCGCACATCACTTCGTCGAGAATGAGCAGGATGCCGTGGCGATTGCAGATGTCGCGCACGCGCTTGAAATAGCCGGGCACCGCGGGCACTGCGCCCATGGTGGCGCCGACGACGGTCTCGGCGACAAAGGCGATGACGTTGCGGCCGCCGATGCTCTCGATCTCGCTTTCGAGCTCCCGCGCCAGGCGCTCACCATAGTCGCTCGCGCTTTCATCCGCCCGGCGCTCGCGATACTCGTAGACCGGCGCGACATGATGCGTCTCGATCAGCAGCGGCGCGAACTGCTTTCGCTGCCATTCGCGGCCGCCGACGGCGAGCGCGCCGAGCGTGATGCCGTGGTAGCTTTGCCTGCGAGCGATGATGTATTTGCGCTGCAACTCGCCGCGCTCCACAAAGAATTGACGTGCCAGCTTCAACGCCGCCTCGATCGCCTCCGATCCGCCGCTGACGAATAGCACGTGGCCGATGCCGTCCGGTGCGTGGGAGACAAGATCGTCGGCCAATTCCTCGGCCACCCGCGTGGTGAAGAAACTGGTATGGGCGTATTCGAGATTGCCGAGCTGCGCGCTGATTGCGCTGATCACGTCCGGATGTGAATGGCCGAGGCACGAAACCGCCGCTCCACCGGAGGCGTCGATATATTCCTTGCCGCCCGTGTCGCGGATGAGAATCCCGCTCCCGCGCGATGCAACGGGATAGTCGTGACGGACCTGCCGATGCAGGATACGGGTCATGATGGCGCGGAAACCTTTCGGTGCGGCAGAACGTAGGTGTCAAACGCAGCCAATTGCGCCTCGCTGCGCGCGAGCGACTTGAGCGTGTCCGATCCTCGGCGGGCGGCGACCAGCGCCGCCAGGCACTCGACGGCGGCGAACGCCGGCGCCATAGAATGAAAGAAGGACGGAGTCTCGGTACCGACAATCAGCGTTTCGTCCGCGATGGAAGCCAGCGGCGAGAGCTCGCTGTCCGTGACGGCGATGATGCTGGCCCGTTTGTCGCTTGCATACCGGGCAGCCTTGACGGTCTGGCGGGTGTAAGGTCGCACTGTGACGGCAAGCAGCACGTCGCCACGCCCGATCGTGCGCAGAACATCAATCCCCGTTCCGCCGGCACCGTCGACCAGCACGGACGTCGCGCCGAACAGCGACCTCACATAGTGAAAGATGTAGGCGACGGAAAAGGTCGATCGCAGGCCGAGGCAGAACACGCGGTCGGCGGCGGCAATCCGTTCCGCCGCTTTCGTAAATCGTTTGATCGTCGACGGCGACGACAGCCCCTGCAGATGCCGGGCGAGTGCGGAAAAAATGTCCTGCACGAGCGCCGCATCACCTTCGACATCGCGCCGATGGAGCAATTCTTGTGCTCGTCCCTGGAAGCCGTCGGGCCGGCGGCGCACGGCATCCGCATAGAGCTTGCGGACATCGTCATAACCGTCGAGGCCGAAGCGTTGCGCGAGCCTCGTCATCGTCGCCGGTGATACTCCAGCGCGGCGGGCCTGTTCGCGGGTGGTCAGGAGCGCAACGTCGGCTGGATGATCGATGATCCAGCGTGCGGCATCCTGGAAGCGCGACGATAGGCTTTCGAAATCAGACTTCAACCTGACGGCCAGGGCGATGTCTTTCATCGAACATTCTTAGCAAACGGCCCGCGCGCTCGCAACAGATGTTTCATTCAGCAAAAAGCAATACAGATGTTTCATCTGGTGCCCCGTGGCCCGGAACGGGCGCGAATGCGGGGCGATTTTCTGGTGGTACTGCGATAGCTGGCGCGGCGAGCTCGCCTTGTGCCGGCAGATTCTCGCGACGCGGTCAAGGCTTCGTCGCGTGGTCGGGCATCGGATAATCGCCGGCGTTGAGCACCCAGCCCGGCTTGGCGGAGAAATCCATCCGCGGCGGGCAGAAGATGTCGACCAGCTGATTGCGCTCCTTGCCGACCGCACGCGAGGTATGGATCGCGGGCGGCGGGATCACGGCGATCGACGGCGCGCCGCAATATTCGTGGTCGTCCTCACGCCAGTTGTTCATGTTCGTGGTCCAAGGCCAGCGAATGTCGTGAATGTAGGCCCCTTCGAGCGCGAGCGAGCATTGCTCGAAGTCGTCGTGAAAATGCGGAGACAATTTCGTGACGTCGCGCGGACCGACACGCAGATCGAGATAGTTGATCATGAAGGTCGTGCATCTGAAGATGCGTCCGAAGCGACCGCCGTCCTGCTGCACGTCGAGGCTATAGGATCGGATGCGGTAGCCGTCAGGAGGTGCGGGCCACGGCTCGAACGGCGGAATATTCGGATGCGGCCGCGTATAGGAGGCGGCGTTCGAGCACTTGGCCGTCAGATCGTCGGAACGCGACGTGAAAAGACGCACGATCCGGCCGCCGGTGGGCGTCCTTATCGTGCTGTCGCCGGGCGGAATGAATGCAATCGCGTAGCCGTCGATGCGCTCGACTTGCGCTCCGGTGCTGACCTCGATCTTCGTCGCGGCGTCCGGAATGATGATGGCGTACTCGTCCGGTTGCCCGCTGCGTTCGAAGGTGGCGCCCGGTTTCGCCTCGGAATAGGCGACCACATAGTTCTGACCGCGGGCATACCACGTGCGGCCGCCGGCTCCGGTCTCCTGCGGCGGCGTCTCGTAGAACTTCGAATATTCGGCGGCCGCGAATTCGGTGGCGGGCGTCGCGGCGCTGGGCGCAGACGCTGCCAGTCGGGAGCGAGGATCGGATGCATCGTACATGGCATTCTCCCTTGCGACCAATATCCCCGCTGCCGAGGCGAATGCAGCAGGATCGTCACTTTTTCAGCGCGGCGAAGTCCTTCAGAGCCTGGCCGGCGGCGCGCCGCATGAAAGACTGGTCCGACGACACGATGAATGCCGTAGCGCCGAGGGCCTGGAACGCCGTGGCCTCCGCGGCGCTCGCGACCATCACGCAGACCGGCTTGCGGACCGCGCGCGCGGCGGCCGCAATGCGCTCGACGGCGGCTTGAACCGGCGGCGCGTCGTTCGACGGTGCACCGAACGCGACCGTGAGATCGCCGCGGCCGATGAAGAAGCCGTCGAGACCGTCCACCGCCACGATCGCGTCGATCTCGTCGAGCGCCTCGGGATCCTCGATCATGGCGATGACGGTCGTGGCGGCGTCCGATGCATCGACGGTCTCCCACATCGGGGTGCCGCCGTAACGGCCCGAACGCGGCGAGCCGGAATATCCGCGCCGTCCGCCGCGATAGCGGCAAGCAGCGACGATCTCGCGCGCCTTCGCCGCGCTCGATACGTGCGGCACCAGCGCGCCGATGGCGCCGCAATCCAAGGCCGACAACAGGTTGGCGGCGGTCGGCGAAGCAACCCGCACAATGCCGGCGGTTCCCGAGGCGCGCGCGGCCATGAGCGCGCTGTCGATCGATAGCCGATCGAACGGAGCGTGCTCCTCATCGATGACCACGAAATCGAATCCGAGATCGCCCAGAATTTCCGTGGCGTGAACAGTCGGCGTCTTGATGAAGGTACCGACGAGCGGCTCGCCGGAAGCGAACCGCTGGCGGAACGCGGACGGATGCGGACGCGGAGCCGGCGAGACCATGGGGGCCTTACCCTATCCGCGGCTCGGGCGGGCTTGTGAAAAATCCACGTTCGTTTCACATTGCGAAATGCCGCGCGCCGACCTCGTCATCGATGTTGCGGTGCTTATCAGGCGCGGCCGACGTGCTCGCTTTGGAGCAGCAAGGGTCGCGATGTGCCCGCGATTTGCATCCGGAGGCTCGGCGTTCACGCAGCACGCATGGGTCTGGCGCGAGCGCATGATTCATGCTGTGAAACGGGGAGCGGACCGCCACCCGGCCGACAGAACTACCCAGGGACATCGTTGACGTGCTGACCAAGACCGACGACACCAGACGCATCTCGGCCGCCACCTTGCGCGCTTTTCTCACCGACGCGCTGCGTGCGTGTGGCGTCGCCGAGGCCGATGCCGCAACCGCCGCCGGAGCGATGCTGGAGGCCGATCTCATCGGATCGGATGCCCACGGCGTGTTCCGGCTGCCGACCTATGTGCGCGAGCTCAAGCGCGGCGCGATCAACCCGAAGGCATCCATCAAGGTGGTGGAGCGCGGCCCCGCCACCGCGCTGATCGATGGCGACCACGGCATGGGCCATGTGGTGATGACCCACGCGGCCAAGCTCGCAGTCGAACTCGCCCGCGCGTCGGGCGTCGGCTGGGTCGGCGCCCGCCGCTCCAATCACGCCGGTGCCGGCGCGATCTACGCGGCGATGGCGCTCGAGCACGGCATGGTCGGTATCTACGGCGCGGCCTCGAGCATCAACCACATGGCGCCGTGGGGCGGCACCGAGGCCCTGCTCGGGACCAACCCGATCGCGGTCGCGATCCCGGCCGGTAAGGAAGCGCCGGTCTTGCTCGACATTGCGACGTCGCTCGCCTCGAACGGCGCCATCAGGACCTATGCGCTCGAAGGCCGCCCCATGCCGGAAGGCTGGGTGCAGAACCGCAAGGACGGCTCGCCCATCACCGATCCCAAGCGCATCAACGACGGCACCTATCTGCCGATGGGCGACTACAAGGGCTCCGGCCTCTCGATCATCATCGGGCTCCTGGCGGGGCCGCTCAACGGCGCGGCTTTCGGCCGCGACATCCGCGATTTCGCGGCGCCGGTCGGCGGCGACCTCAACGTCGGACAATTCATCATCGCGCTCGACGTCGCGCGGTTTCTGCCGCTCGACGGCTTCAAGGCCGAGGTGGACCGCCACATTCGCGAGCTTGCGTCGTCGCAACGGCTGCCGGGGGTCGACGAGATCCGCGTGCCCGGGCAAGGACGCGTGGCGCGGCGCAAGGAGCGGGAGCGCGACGGCGTGCCGCTCAGCGCCGCGCTGGTGACCCAGGTGGATGACGTCGCCAAATCGCTCGGTATCACGCCGCTGAGCGCGCGGTCATGACAGCACCGACCATGAGCACGCAATGATGAGTCCCGCCGAAAGCCCGCAGGGATCGCTGTTCTGGCAGTTCTCGCTGCGCTTCTATCGCCAGCCCGCGGTCGCCGACGCCTGCATCGCGTTGCAGGAGCAGGCCGGCGTCGACGTCAATCTGCTGCTGTTCCTGCTCTGGCACGCCACGTACAAGCGCGCCCTGTCGGCGGCCGAGGTGGCGGAGCTCGAAGGCCGCATCGGCGCCTGGCGCGAGACGACGGTCATTCCGCTGCGCACCGTGCGTCGCGCCTTGAAGACCCCGCCGGCCCTGGTCGCGCCCGCCGCCGCGGAGCTGTTTCGCACCAAGATCAAGGCCGTCGAACTCGAGGCCGAGCGCCTGCAACAGGAGGCGATGTACCAGCTCGCGCGGCCGTCGCAACTGGGGCGCGAGGCGCCCTCGCCGGAGGACGCGGCACGCAGCAATGTGGCAGCCTACGAGACGATGCGCCGGACGGCGTTTCCCAAATCCGCAACCGAAACCCTGCTCGCGGCCTTGTCCGGCCTCGAGCGCAAGCCGGAGGAATAGCCATGGACAAGGAGACCTATGACCGCGGCCTGAGCATGCGCCGCAAGGTGCTCGGCGCCGAATACGTCGACCGGGCGCTCAACAGCGCCGACGACTTCAACCGCGACTTCCAGCGGATCGTCACGCAGTATTGCTGGGGCGAGACCTGGGGCGACAACACGCTGACACCGCGCGAGCGCTCGATCCTGAATCTCGGAATGATCGCCTCGCTGGGCAAGATGGAGGAATTCCAGACCCATGTCCGCGGCGCGTTGACCAACGGCCTCACCCCCAACGAGATCCGCGCGGTTCTGACTCAGATCGCGATCTACTGCGGTATTCCGGTGGGCGTAGACTGTTTCCGCTTGGCGAAGGCGGTGCTGAACGAAGCCAAAAAGACGTGATGGGAAGGTGAAAAATCTCGGGCGGACGGATACCTCCGTGCGCCCGCCTAAGTGGTTGAATTGCGATGGGTTCCGGCGCCGCAAAGTTATCAATAGGTTAAAGATTTTTCCCCACGATGGTCTTGAATGCGCCTTGTTCATGGGCGATCCGTTCATTGTTACAAGGGCTTGCGTTGTGAGGGGGAGGGGAATGGTTTTCCGCACAGCTGGTGCCATCGCGACTCTGCTGCTCGGCCTCGGCGGGCCCGGCGGCCAAGCCTTCGCGCAATACTATCCGCCGCCACCTCCGTCCTATCCGCCGCAGGCCTATCCGAGTCAGGGCTATCAGCCGCCCTATCGGCCGCTGCCCCCGGTCGATGTCGCCGACGATCCCCAGCCCTACGATCCCCCGATCGCCCGACCGCTGCCGCCGGCCGCGATCGGACCGCAGGTCGATGAACTGCCTCCACCGCCCGGCCAGCGCTGGCGCCGGCCGCCGGTCTATGCCCAGGAGGCCGAGCCGCTGCCCGCGCCGCCGCTGAGCACCCATCGCGAGGCGCCGCTTCCGCCGCCTCCCGGCGCCGTCTACCGAGACACGCTGCCGCCGCCGCCCGGATACCGCGAGGCGCCGCAGCAGGGTTACGCGTCGCCGCCGCCCGGATACCGCGAAGCGCCGCAGCAGGGCTACGCGCAACCGCCCGGACCGCCGCCTGGTTACGCCCAGCCGCCTGCGGGTCCGCAGCAGGGTTATGCTCAGCCGCAAGGGCAGCCGTTAGGCCCGCAAGATTCGCAGGATCCGCAACTTCCGCCGGGCGGTCCACCGATCCAGCTCGGAACCCAGCAGGCCGCGCCGCCACAGCAAGGCTTCGAGCCGGCCGCAGCCGGGTCGCGTCCCTATTATCCCGGCGGCGTGGCTCCGGCCGCTGCCGTCCAACCCGGCCAGGGCGAAGACGCGGTGCGTCCACCGCTGCCGATTGGGCCGTTCGGCCCGCCGCCGATCGGGCCGTTCGCCGCCCCGCCTCCCGGTCAGGTCGATCCCGGCCAGACCGGAGCCGTGCGCGGCGACCAGCGCATGGCGGCTTTCCCGGCCGAGGTACGGCCGGAGACCGGCCCCAAGAAGGAATTGCCGCCGCAGTTCCGTCGGACGCTGGTCGAGTACCGCACCAAGGAGCCGGCCGGCACCATCATCATCGATACGCCGAACACTTATCTCTATCTCGTGCTCGGCAACGGCCAGGCGATGCGTTACGGCGTCGGCGTCGGCCGCGAGGGCTTCACCTGGGCCGGCGCCGAGAAGGTGACCAGGATGGCGGAATGGCCGGACTGGAACCCGCCGAGCGAGATGATCGAGCGTCAGCCGTATCTGCCGCGCTTCATGGCGGGCGGTGAGAGCAATCCCCTCGGGGCGCGCGCGCTCTATCTCGGCAAGACCATCTACCGCATCCACGGCACCAATCAGCCCTCAACCATCGGCTCGTTCGTGTCCTCGGGCTGCATCCGGCTCACCAACGAGGACATCCAGGACCTCTATACCCGCGTCAAGGTCGGCACCCGCGTGGTGGTGCTGCCGGGCGGCAAGCCGCCGGCGACTGCCGCGGCGGCGCCGTATGGTCAGCCTGCGCAGTATGGTCAGCCTGCTCCGCCGGTCTCGATGGCGCCGGTCGGTCGGCCGTCCGCGATGGCCCGGTAGCTCGCAAACAACGATCGCTTTCATCATGGCCGGACCAGCTCCGGCCATGATTTTTTTTGTCGCCTTGCGACCGATATCACTCCATCACGCGCACCGGCTTGCCGTCGATGAAGGCGCGGATGTCGTCCACCACGCCGCCGAAATAGGCACGGTAGTTCTGCGTCGCCACGTAGCCGAGGTGCGGCGTGAGCACCACGTTGTCCAGCTTGCGCAAGGGGTGATCAACCGGAAGCGGCTCGACGTCGAACACGTCGAGGCCGGCGCCGCCGATCTTCTTGTCCCGCAGGGCCGCCAGCAACGCCGCCTCGTCGACGATCGGGCCGCGCGAGGTGTTGATGATGTAGGCCGTGGGCTTCATCAGCGCGATCTCCGTGGCCCCGACCAGGCCGCGCGTGCGCTGGGACAAGATCACATGTATGGTGATGAAGTCGGCCTGCCTGAACAGGTCCTCCTTGCTCACGTATTCGACGCCGACCTCTTTGCACTTCTCCGGCGTCAGGTTCTGGCTCCAGGCGATCACCTTCATCCCGAACGCCTTGGCGATATTGGCGGTGCGGGTGCCGAGCTTGCCGAGGCCGAGGACGCCGAGCGTCTGACCCTCGAGGTCCATGCCGATGGTGCTCTGCCAGGGGACGCCGGCCTTCATGCGCGCGTTCTCGTAGCCGATGCGGCGGGTCAGCTCGAGCATCAGGCCGATGGCGATGCCGGAGGTGGGACTACCGACCGAGGGCGTGCCGCAGACCACGACGCCGCGTTCCTTCGCCGCGGCGACGTCGATCGACGCATTGCGCAGGCCGGTGGTGATGAGGAGCTTGAGGTCCGGCAGCTTCTCGATCACCGCGCGCGGGAACGGGGTGCGCTCGCGCATGGCGCAGACGATGTTGAAGCCCTGCAGCGCCTTGACGACGTTGTCCGGTCCGCCGAGATGTTCGTTGAACACCTTGATGTCGAGGTCGCCCGCAACCTTCGACCAATCCGTCACCTTGAGCACAACGTTCTGATAGTCGTCGAGGATCGCGCAGCGAAAGCGAGGCATGAGCAATGTCCGTGGTTGGCCAGCGAAAGCGGCGGGGAGGGGAGTCGACCCCTACAACACGCGAAAATTCACCGCGCGCTTTCAGGCTGAGTGGGCACCGGTCAGCCGCCCGGAAAGCGCGCGCACCCCTTTAAGAAGTACGAGCGCGTTCGGACGCAAAACCGCAAGTACACTTTTGCTGAACGCGCTCGATCCCGCAATGGGCCTGTCAGCCAACTCGGAGCGGAGCAGTAATGGCCGGTGGTATCAGCCCTTGGCGCGAACGCGTACGAGGCCTGGCATCGCATCGAAGGTAGCGGGCGCCGGATCGTGCTTGGCATGCCACTTGGGCCCGGGGCCGCGCATGTAGTGCAGCTCGGGGCGGTAGGTGTCGAAGAGGCCCTTGGCCATGTTCTGGAAGAGGTCGGCGAGGTCGGCGGCCAGACCCTGGGGCTGGCTGCGGTCGGTCAACCTGCGAACTGTCTTTCTCATGACCCTCTCCGGTCGGCTTTTTATTTGCCGAATTTGGTGCCGGTGGTGGTTCGCTTCCTGCGCGTGGTCGCATGAAGCGCCTGGTGATGCCAGTGATCATCGGGCGAAATTTGTTAAAAACCAGTACGAATTCACCTGCGATTTCAAGATTGTCGGTCACCGTTGCTAAAAAGCTACGGTTAGGGTTACTGAATGATGCATTGATGTCACAGTGCTCGGTTAATCGACCGTAAACGGCGCCGCCCGTGCCGCCCGACAAGATGATGTTAAGGCTTGGGTGGGGAGGTAATCGGCGCTGCCGCGCGTCCGAATCAACGTCTGACGCGCACCCGAATCAGTGCCGGGGCCGGAATGGCGCGCACCGGGAGTTCGGCGAGAACCGGACGATGTTTGGCATACCACTTGGGGCCGGGGCCACGCATGTAGTGGAGCTCGGGGCGGTAGGGGTCGAACACCGCCTTGACCAGGGTGTGGAACAGTTCGGCGATGTCGGCGGCCAAGCTTGGCGCCTTGCGGCGGTCGGTCTGTCGAACCGTTGCTCGGGCTGTGGTGCTCATGGCGCCGCTCGTCGTCTTCTTCCTTTGCGCTCCTTGGCCATTGGTCACGGCAAGAGGCATCCTGGTTCAGCGCAAGGTCGGCCGGATTCCATTAAATGTCGGTAGGAATTGGCCTACGTAAATGCGCGGTTGGTAGTCTCACTCACCCATAGCTACGACGCCGCCGCGCCGAGGGATGTGATCGGCGTCACAGGATGTCGTGTTCGTGAGCGGTCGTGATCGCCGGTGAGCTAGTGTCCCGATTCCGAAGTTCGTCCGACCTCGCATCGCCCCGATGCGAACTTCGGAATCGAAGGACACTAGCAACTCTATGAATCTAGTGTCCCTTGAACCCAAAATTCGCAATCGGACTTGCCGCGCGGTGCGTGCGAATTTTGGGTTCGGGACACTAGCCCTTGCCCTGGGAGGTAGGTCCCGCTACATGAGCGGCGACTTCCCGACATCCGGCGCCGCGCGGCGCCCAACGACGAGGGCAGGGCGCTGATGGCCCGTCAGTTCATCTATCACATGCAAGGTCTGACCAAGACCTATCCGACCCGCAAGGTGCTCGAGAATATCAACCTTTCGTTCTATCCCGACGCCAAGATCGGCGTGCTCGGGGTGAACGGGTCAGGCAAATCGACGCTGTTGCGCATCATGGCCGGCATCGACACTGAGTTCACGGGCGAGGGCTGGGTGGCCGAGGGCGCGCGCGTCGGCTACCTCGAGCAGGAGCCGCAGCTCGATCCCGCCAAGAGCGTGCGCGAGAACGTGATGGAGGGGGTGGCGCCCCAGAAGGCGATCCTCGACCGCTATAACGAGCTCGCGGTGAACTACTCGGACGAGACCGCGGAGGAGATGACCAAGCTGCAAGACGAGATCGAAGCCAAGGGGCTGTGGGATCTCGACTCCAAGGTCGATCAGGCCATGGACGCGCTACGCTGCCCGCCCGACGACGCCGACGTGACCAAGCTCTCCGGCGGCGAGCGCCGCCGCGTCGCGCTCTGCCGGCTGCTGCTGGACCAGCCCGACCTGTTGCTGCTCGACGAGCCCACCAACCATCTCGACGCCGAATCCGTGCATTGGCTCGAGGGCCACCTGCGCAACTATCCCGGCGCCATCCTGATCGTCACCCACGACCGCTACTTCCTCGACAACGTCACCGGTTGGATCCTCGAGCTCGACCGCGGCCGCGGCATTCCCTACGAGGGCAATTACACCTCCTGGCTGACCCAGAAGCAGAAACGGCTGGAGCAGGAGGGCCGCGAGGAGGAGGCGCGCCAGCGCACGCTCGCGCGCGAGCAGGAATGGATCGCGGCGTCGCCGCGCGCCCGCCAGGCCAAGTCCAAGGCGCGCTATCAGCGCTACGAGGAGTTGGTGAAGCAGGCCGCGGAAAAGACCACGCAGACCGCGCAGATCATCATCCCGGTGGCGGAACGGCTCGGCCAGAACGTGGTCGACTTCACCGGCCTCAAGAAGGGGTACGGCGACAACCTCCTGATCGACGACCTCACCTTCAAGCTGCCGCCCGGCGGCATCGTCGGCGTGATCGGCCCGAACGGCGCCGGCAAGACCACGCTGTTCCGCATGATCGTCGGCCAGGAGAAGCCGGACGCCGGCACGATCAAGGTCGGCGAGTCCGTGCATCTCGGCTACGTCGATCAGTCGCGCGACGCGCTCGACGGCAAGAAGACCGTCTGGGAAGAGATCTCCGGCGGCAACGACATCATCCTGCTGGGCAAGCGCGAGGTGAACTCGCGCGCCTATTGCTCCAACTTCAACTTCAAGGGTGGCGACCAGCAGAAGAAGGTGGGCGCGCTGTCGGGCGGCGAGCGCAACCGCGTGCACCTCGCCAAGATGCTCAAATCGGGCGCCAACCTGCTGCTGCTCGACGAGCCCACCAACGACCTCGACGTCGATACGCTGCGCGCGCTCGAGGAGGCGCTGGAGGATTTCGCCGGCTGCGCCGTCATCATCAGCCACGATCGCTGGTTCCTCGACCGCATCGCCACCCACATCCTCGCCTTCGAGGGCGAAAGCCACGTCGAGTGGTTCGAGGGCAACTTCCAGGACTACGAGCAGGACAAGATGCGCCGGCTCGGCACCGATTCCACGATCCCGCACCGGATCAAGTACAAGAAGTTCAGCCGGTGACGATCGGCGAGACTCGCAATCAGGAAGGCTCTTGCCTCACGTCAGAGCAACAAAGTCGTATTCACCGATACCTTGCAGGACAAGAAATACCGCGGAGGTGTCGCCGGCGTTGGTGACCAGATGCGGTCGGCCGGCGGGCACCGCATAGGTCTGACCGGGTTTCAGCAGTATCTCTTCTTCCGGCTCGCGGGTGAAAATGCGGATCGAGCCGCTCACGACATAGAACGTGTCCTGCACCTCGTTGTGATAGTGCCACGGCACTGTCTGGGTCGGGCTGATCTGCAATTCGGCGATGCGAAAGCCGGGCCGGGCGGCATAATACGCGCGCCGCTCCACCTCGTAGATATTCCGCGAATCCTTCACTGCGACCGGCATGTCATGCTCCCGTCGTTTGTCTCGGTCACCCCGCTCCGGGCCATGTGGCTGGAACCGGGCTCCGGCTAAATAGCGCATTTATGTTGTACATGTATTGCGTTTGGTTGTGCCGGGGGGAAGACATGCGGAGGCCGCTCGGTTAGCTTCCGCCGTCCCCCCCAACGTAAGAAGGCTCTATCGCTGATGTCTGAAGACTGGAGCGCGCGGCAATACCTTAAGTTCGAGGACGAGCGCACGCGGCCGCCGCGCGACCTGCTCGCGCAGGTGCCGCTGCAGTCGCCGCGGCGCGTGGTCGATCTCGGCTGCGGGCCCGGCAACTCGACCGAGTTGTTGATTGCCCGCTACCCCGACCCCGAGGTGATGGGGCTCGACTCCTCGCCCGACATGCTCCGCCAGGCGCGCGAGCGGCTTCCCAATTGCAAGTTCGAGCAGGCGGATATCACCGGCTGGAGCCCACGGGAGGGCACCGACCTGCTGTTCGCCAACGCGGTGTTTCAATGGGTGCCCGACCATCCCGCCGTGCTGCAGCGGCTGCTCGCGGCATTGCCCGCGGGCGGCGTGCTGGCGGTGCAGATGCCGGACAATACGGACGAACCCGCGCTTGCGCTCATGCGCGAGGTGGCGGGCAGCGGCCCGTGGGCACCGCAGCTCGCGGCGGCCGGTGCCGCGCGCGACGATCTGCCGACCACGGCGGACTACTACGATCTGCTGCGGCCGCTCTGTTCGCGCCTCGACATCTGGCACACGATCTACAACCACGTGATGGCCGGGCCGCAGGGCGTCGTCGAATGGTTCAAGGGCTCAGCGTTGCGGCCGTTTCTCGCACCGCTCGACGAAGACATGCGCGGCGGCTTCACCGCCGACTACACTGCGCGCATCGCCAAGGCCTACCCCGCGCGCTTCGACGGCAAGGTCCTGTTGCCGTTTCCGCGCCTGTTCATTGTGGCGATGCGATAGCTAGTGTCCCGTTTCCGACGTTCGCATCTCTTTGCTGCACGCACTTTTGCGAACGTCGGAAACAAAGGGACACTAGCGCTCTATGACTCTAGTGTGGTTTTGCATTTGACGTTCCTATGAAGGACTCGCTGCAAATTCTGATAGGAACGTCAAATGCGCCACACTAGTCCGCGCCCACGCCCTTCGCTTTCACCCGCACCTTGGTCGCAATCGGGCCGGTGTCGCCGACATCCTCGTTGTAATGCACCTCGTCGCCGCGCGTGAGACGGTCGAAGTCGCCGGCAAGGACGGCGTTGCGGTGGAAATACAGCAGGCCGCCCTCCTTGGTGATGAGGAAGCCGAAATCCTGCTCGGGCGTGATCTCGGCGACCTGGCCAAGCGACTGATTGCCGAAATCGTGGTGGCCGTCCTTCTTGGTACGATCGCAACGCAACTCCTTGATGTCGAGGAGTTGACGTTCGGCTAGCCGGAACGCCTCCACGATGGCATGGTGCAAATCGGGGTGCCTATATTTTCGCAACAGATGCTCGGGCTCGTGGCTGATCATGACATGCTTGCGGCCGGCAAGCCCGAGCTCGACATGGACGACCGGGGGGATGGTGTTGGCCGCATTGACGGCGCGCTGTTCGACCCGCACCCGGCAGGAGACCAATCGGTCATAAAGCTTTTCGAGATCGGCCACCCGGGCGCGGATTTCCTGCTCTGCGGAATCGGAGCTTTCGATGTTATGGAAGGCAATTTCGAGCGGCACCTGCAGCATGGACAACTCCATATCTTCGGCGCTTTTTGGCCGTTCTTGTTAACGCCGGGCCGGTTCGAATCGTTGCAAGAATTCTGCGCCATGCGAACTTCGCAATCGGGACACTAGGCTGCGGTGCGCGAGGCAGGCTATTAACTCCGGCTATCGGGCGATCAAGTCCGGCCATATGCGTCGAGGGGCTGTCGAGAGAGGATTATCGGGCATGAACCGATTGTGCAGATATGCAGCGGCGTTCCTCGGGTTCTGGTTGTGGGCGTCCGCCGCCACGCCGGCCGCGGCCGCAGCCGACCCCTTGTTCCAGAAATGGCTGGCGGATCTCTGGCCGCAGGCGCAAGCCATGGGGGTTTCGCGCCGGACGTTTGATGCGGCGATCCGCGGCGTCGAGCCCGATCTGACATTGCCGGATCTCGATCTGCCGGGCCGCGAGGGCACGCCGCCGCGCGGCCAGGCCGAATTCGTGCAGACGCCCGCCGACTACATCAAGGAAGCGAACATCGCGCGGCTCGCCGAGCAGGCCAAGAAGCTCGCGGCCGAGCACAGTCGCACGCTCGCCGCCATCGAGCAGAAATTCGGCGTGCCGGGCAACGTGCTACTCGCGATCTGGGGCCGGGAGACCGCGTTCGGCGGCTACAAGCTGCCAAAGCCCGCCATCACCGTGCTCGCCACGCAGGCCTACTACGGCCGTCGTAAGGACATGTTCCGCCAGGAACTGCTCTACGCGTTCAAGATGCTGGAGGAAGGCCACGTCAACCTCTCCGAGATGAAGAGCTCATGGGGCGGCGCCATGGGGCTCACCCAGTTCCTGCCCTCCGAATTCTTCAAGCTCGCGGTCGACTTCGACGGCGACGGCAAGAAGGACATCTGGAATTCAGTGCCGGACGCGCTCGCGTCCGCGGCGCAGCAGCTGGTCAGCAAAGGCTGGCAGCGCGGCACGCGCTGGGCCTACGAGGTGCGCGCGCCGCAGGCCGTAGATTGCACGATCGGCGTTCCCGAGGTCACGCAGCCGCTGGGCGAATGGCTCAAGCAGGGATATGTGCTCGCTTACGGACGCAAGCCCGCCGCGGCCGAGCTCAACGAGCCGGCGTCGCTGTTGCTGCCCGAAGGAACCTACGGGCCGGCCTTCCTCACGATGAAGAACTATTACGTGATCAAGGAATACAATTTCTCCGATCTCTACGTGCTGTTCGTAGGCCACCTGAGCGAGCGCATCAACGATCCGCGTCCGTTCGAGACGCCATGGAGCAAGAATACGCAGCTGCGCACGGCGCAGGTCGAGAGCATGCAGCGCACGCTCACCAAGCTCGGCCTCTACAAGGACAAGATCGACGGCAAGGCCGGCATGCTCACGCGCTCGGCGCTCGGTGCTTATCAGAAGGCCAACCGCATCAAGGTCGACTGCTGGCCGACCGCGGCGGTGCTCGACGACATGCGCAGGCGCGTGGAGAGGAACTGAGCCCTTTCCTAGAGCGCATCCCGATTCGGTTGAATCGCGTTGCGCTCTAGCTTCGTTGATTGGCGCATGTCCTTTTCGGAAAACCGGTGCCCACTTTTCCATAGCGCGTTGAAGACGCGCGTAAACGCGCTAATGGACATGCGCTGAAATGCAAATGGCCGGCTCATGAGCCGGCCACCGCAGTGAATTGCGATCAAAGCGTCGATCAGCAGGCGACGCGAACGGGGCGCACGACCCAAGCCTGGTAGCGGTTGGACCACACCTGCTGGTCGACGATGCAGGTGCGCGGCGCGACGTAGACCGGCGCCGGCTCGACCACGTAGGCCGGTCGCGAATTGGCGATCGCGCTGCCGACGATCAGGCCGCCGACCAGGCCGGCGGCGACGCCGGCCGCAACCGCTCCACCGCGCCCCTGCGCGGAGACGTCGCTGGCGGAGCCCGCCAGCGAGACGGCGATGGTCGCTGCGGCGACAAAGGCAGTAAGCGTCTTCTTCATCTCAGAGTCTCCTTGAGCGTCGGCTCGCGCCGAACGCGTTGAGCGTCGGCTTACGCCGAGCGCGGGCATAGGTTGCGATGTTTAGAACAGCCCCGAATGAGCCATAGCCCCCGATTGAGCTACCACGGCATAAACAGGTCTAATTTGTCGGAATTTTGGTCGAAAAAGGCTTTGTGAATCATTGCGCTACGAGGAGTATGGCGAAGTGCGGATTCCGGTCGCGCAGCAAAAAAGCCGGCGTCCCGCGGGGCGCCGGCATCAGGAGTCGGCTCGGCCGGAGGAGGGGCCGGGCCTCGGTGTCGTCGCGATGATGGGGGTGCTCAGCAGACGCGATAGCGATAGCCATACCGCCAGCGCCAGCAGCCCCAGGCGGGCCGCGGCGTGTAATAGTAGTCGTAATAGACCGGCTGCGGTGCGTAATAGCTGTAGTAGCTCGGCGCGGCGTACCCGTAGTAGGCCGGGGCGGCGTAATACCCGTTGTAGTATCCGCCGTAATATCCGCCGTAGCCGTAGTACGGCCGCGCGAACGCGCTGCCGATGATGGCGGCGGCGGCGAAGCCGCCAATGGCCGGGCCGATCCACCAGCCGCGGCGTGCTTCGGCCGCGGTCGGCGCGGCAACCGCCGCGACGGCAATCGTTGCCGCTAGGGCAACGGCGGTCAGAGATTTCCTCATGGGCGCAACCTCGATGTGAAGACGGGGGGTTACGGACAGATCTCGCCTTCGATTTGGAATGTTCCATAGCAACCCTGAACGAAGGCTGAAACTGGGCTGCACATTTTGCCCGATTGTTGCCACGATTGATTCTGCACTGCGAATGCCGCGGCGCATTAACGCTTGGTGGGGCTCCTTCAAGGAAATTGCCTGGGTCACCGATGCGGGCCGATATGGAAGCGCATGCCGGTCAAGCTGCCATCCAGATATGAAAGCGGCCGCCAGAGATAGTAGAGCGCCCGGCCATAACCCTCCGGAAAAATAACGTAAGCTTGCTTATCGCTTTCCCAGGTTTCGATGTTCGTTTGCCGGAACACGAGATAGCCGCCGAGGTAAGCCACGAGCACGATCGTCAGGAGAACTTTCAGCGACCAGAGAGAGGTCATGCTCCCATGAAACCTCAGTTCGCGGAGTTGATCGGTGTCGCGGCGGCGGCCGCGAGCCTCTATGCGGCGCATTCGAAAACGATCATCCCGCTGCGCGTCGCCCTCATTGTCGCGAATCTCCTGGCGATGGTCTACAGCCTCCTGCACGGGACCTACCCGACCTTCCTGCTCAATGCGGCTCTGCTGCCGCTGAATGGCTGGCGGCTGCATTCGATGCTCGGCCTGATCCGCGACATCGACGCCGCGACCAAAGGCGACATGAATGTCGATTGGCTGCTGCCCTACACCCGTCCGCGGAATTTCAAGGCGGGCGACATCGTCATGGCGCGCGGCGACTATGCGACCGCGGCGTTCTATATCGTGTCGGGCGAGGTCGAGATCGTCGAGATCGGGGAGACCTTCGGGCGCGGCACCCTGCTCGGCGAGATCGGGTTGTTCACGCCGGATGGCCGGCGGACGATGACGGTACGCTGCAAGAGCGACGTACAGACCGCGATGATCGATTACGATCAGTTCAAGCAGCTCTATTTCCAGAATCCGCAATTCGGATTCCGCCTGCTGCATCTGATCGTCGCGCGCATGCAAAGCAGCCGCGAGCTGCCGCGGCCGGCGCTGCCGTCCTGAGTCGAATCGGCGACCGAGCTAGTGTCCCGATTCCGAAGTTCGCCAACGCACTTGCCGCGAAATCGTGCGAACTTCGGGTTCGCGGCACTAGACCGAACTTCATCGCGTCTCCCCATCGGCTCCGCGCGGAGAGCCTGGACTACGCGAGACGAAGGCCCAGGCCGCAGGCGAGGATGCTTCGGGCCGCCGCGGCGTGCTGTGACGGCTGTCACAAGTCTTTCCATTGGGGATAACACGGATGAGCGCGCCTGCGCTCATGTTTGCGGGATTGGCACCTCGTGCACCTTCATCCCGAGCGCCACGGAGGTGTAGTAGCCGAGCAGCACCAACACCTCGGCGATGCCTTCGCGGCCGAGCGCCTTCTCGATTTCGGCGAACTCCGCATCCGACAGTTTGGCGCCGCCGACCAGCGATGCCGCGAACCGGTGAACCGCGCGCTCGTGCGGGTCGGTGAGCTTGGGATCGCGGCCGGCGAGGATAGCGTCGATCGTCTCCGGCGTGAGGCCTGCTTCCTTGCCGGCGCGGATATGAGCCTGCTTGACGTACTCGCCCTGCCAATGCTGCGCGATCACCAGGATTCCGATCTCCACCTCGCGGGTCGACAGCGACGAGCGCTTGTTCAGGAAGGTTCCGATATGCTCCATGCCGCTTGCGACGGTCGGGCTATGAATCCAAATCTTGTACGGGCCGAGGATGCGGCCGCGGCCGGCGGTGAGCTGCTCGAATACGGTGGTCTGCGCGGGCGTGAGCTTCTCGGGCGGAATTTCCAGAATTCGGTTCATGACGTCGTGTGGTTCCCTTGCTCAGTTGAACTTGAGGCCTGCAGCCTTCACCAGCGCGATATTGGCGGCGACCTCCTTCTTGATCAGCTCGTCGAACTCGGCGGAGCTCATCGGCATCGGCTCGATCCCTTGCGGCTTGAATTTGTCCTGTACCGCGGGGAGCTCCAGCGCCTTCTGCGTCTCCTCGTACAGCTTGGCGACGACGTCGGGCGGAGTCTTGGCCGGCACGAACATCCCCATCCAGTAATTGTAGTCGGAGTCGGCGAGGCCCGCCTCCAGCGTTGTCGGCACATCGGGCAGCGCGGACGACCGCTTGCCCGAGCTGACCGCCAGCGGAACGAGCCTGCCGTCGCGAATGAAGGGAAGGGCGGCCGACATGCCCATGCAGGTGAAATCCACCCGGCCTGCCATCACGTCCATGAGCGCCTCCGGGCCGCCCCGGAAAGGGACATGCAAGGCCTGGAAGCCGGCGCTGACGCGCAGGCGTTCCGCCGCCCAGTGGGTGGCGCTCCCGACCCCGGCCGAGCCATAGCTCAACGAGCCCGCCTTGGCTGCGGCGACGAGCTCCTGGATGGTCTTGATGCCTTTCTCGGGAGCGACCACCGCCACGTTGGGGATGGTGCCGAATGGAATGACGGCGGAAAAATCCCGCGCCGGATCGTAGGGAATGTTGGGATAGGCTGCGGGCGCCGACGAATGCGCGGACGCATTGATCAGGATGGTATAGCCGTCGGGCTCGGCCTTGGCGACCGCGGCGGAGCCGATCGTTCCACCCGCGCCGCCGCGGTTCTCCACCACGATCGGCTGGCCGAGCTGACTCGACACCGGATCGAGCACGATGCGCCCGACGACATCGAGCGAGCTGCCGGGCGAGAACGGTACCATGGCTCGGATCGTCCTTGTCGGCCAGCCCTGCGCCCGCGCCAGCCGTGGCAACGCCGGCGTCGCGAGCGCAGCGGAGGCAAGGTGCAGGAATCGGCGGCGGGTCGTCATCGTGTTTCTCCCTGAAGCAGATTGGTTACCTCCAACGTAGCCCGGATTCTCTTTTCGCTCCACAAGCGCCACGGCGTTTTCCGGAACATGGATCTCCACTTCGCCAACCAAGTCGACTTTAGTCCACTCGGGCGCTATTCAAGGCCGCATCTCGGTAAACCCGAGATCCGTGCAAACTGGTTGAAACCGCCTTAAGGTGCGGGCGTGGCGCCAGCGGCGCTACGCCGCACGGGGGATTGCGGCGCGATCGCAGCGGCCATCAAAAAGCGGCCATCAAAGACATGCCGATCATCCTGGGGCTTGCAGCGCTGATTCTGTTCGCCGTCGTGTTCGGCCCGCAGTTATGGGTGCGGCACGTGCTGGCGCGGCATGGCTCGGACCGCCCGGACCTGCCGGGCACGGGGGCCGAGCTGGCGCGGCATCTGCTCGACGAGGCGGGACTGCGCGGGGTGAAGGTCGAGCTCACCGACCATGGCGACCACTACGATCCCGAAGCCTACGCGGTCCGGCTCACCTTGCCGCATCACGACGGTCGCTCGGTCGCGGCGGTGGCGGTGGCGGCGCATGAAGTGTCGCATGCCCTGCAGCACGCGCGCGGCGAGCGTGCCTTCGCGTTGCGCTTCGGCCTGGTCAAGAAGCTGGTCTGGGTCGACCGTGTGGCGAGCGGTATATTGTTGCTGGCGCCCGTCGTCTTCCTTCTCGTCAAGGCGCCTGTCCTGGTCGCGCTCCAGGTCGTCGCGGGCCTGCTGCTGCTCGGGATCCGCGTCGTCGTCCACATCGTGACCTTGCCGGTGGAGCTCGATGCCAGCTTCACCAAGGCATTGCCGGTGATCGCGCGCGGCCGCTACTTGGCGGTACCCGATCTTCCGGCCGCTCGCAGCGTGCTGCTCGCCGCGGCGCTCACTTATGTGGCGGCCGCGCTCGCCACCCTGCTCGACGTGGCGCGGTGGTTTCGCATATTGCGATTCTGAGATCGCCGCTGCCGCTTCGGCAAGCCGCGATGTGTCCGCATTCGGACCGCGAACGTCGTGATCTAGAAGAACCGGTTCTTTGGCCGCGGCAAGCCGAGGTTTTCCCGCAGCGTTTTGCCTTCGTATTCGCGGCGGAAGATGCCGCGCCGCTGCAGTTCCGGCACCACGCGCTCGACGAAGTCGTCGAGCCCGCCCGGCAGGTAGGGGAACTGCACGGTGAAGCCGTCGGAGCCTTCGGTCGCGAGCCACTCCTCCATCTCGTCGGCGATGGTCTTGGGCGTGCCCACCATGGCGAGGCCGGAAAAGCCGCCAAGACGCTGCGCGAGCTGCCGCACGGTGAGGTTCTCCCGCCGCGCCAGGTCGATCGCGCGCTGCCGGCCGCTCTTCGAAGCATTGCTCTCCGGAATTTCAGGCAGCGGCCCGTCCGGATCGAACTTGGAGGCATCGTGGCCGAGCGCGATCGACAGCGAGCCGATGCCGTTGGCGTAGTGCACCAGGCTGTCGAGCTTGGCGCGCTTGGCGCGCGCTTCCTCCACGGTGTCGCCGATCACGACGAAGCAGCCCGGCAGGATCTTGATGTGATCGCGTGAGCGGCCGGCTTTTTCCGCCCGGCCTTTCACGTCGGCGTAGAACTGCTGGCCGATGGCCAGGTTCGACTGCGCGGTGAACACCGCTTCCGCGGTCTCGGCGGCGAGCTGACGGCCCGCCTCGGAGGCGCCGGCCTGCACGATGACCGGCCAGCCCTGAATCGGCCGTGCGATGTTGAGCGGGCCGCGCACCGAGAGATATTTGCCCTTGTGATCGAGCACGTGCATCTTCTGGGGGTCTAGATAAAGACCTGTTTCGACGTCGCGCGTGAAAGCGTCGTCCGCGAAGCTGTCCCACAGCCCCGTCACCACGTCATAGAACTCGCGCGCGCGGGCGTAGCGCTCGCCGTGCTCCATGTGCTCCTCCAGGCCGAAATTCAGCGCGGCGTCCGGATTGGAGGTGGTGACGATGTTCCAGCCGGCGCGGCCGCCGCTGATATGGTCGAGGGAGGCGAACCGGCGTGCGATGTGATAGGGCGCGTCGAAGGTGGTCGAGCCGGTGGCGACCAGGCCGATACGCTCGGTCGCGCCGGCCAAGGCTGACAGCAGCGTGAACGGCTCGAACGAGGTCACGGTATGGCTGCGCTTGAGTGCCTCGACCGGCATGTTTAGCACGGCCATGTGGTCGGCCATGAAGAAGGCATCGATCTTGGCAGATTCGAGCTTCTGCGCGAAATGCTTGAGGTGGGTGAAATTGAAATTGGCGTCCGGATAAGCGCCGGGATATCGCCAAGCGCCGGTATGGAGGCTGACCGGGCGCATGAAGGCGCCCAGCTTGAGTTGTTTCGATGCCGTCATTGCTGATCCCTTGCGCGCCCGAAGGGCGCGGCCAAATGCGAGCATTGAATATAGGCGCACCGGCAATTTAAGGAAGCAGGCGGGCATGTTGGAGGCTTGCGCAGAAGATTCATCTCTTCCGGATGCGCAGAGGCGAATTGAATCTCCCGCCGGTAGGCCCCGTCGAAACGGCCTGCTCTTTGCTCCGGTTGTCCCGCGCGGCGATGGTGTTGGTTGCGTTAAGGATGACGATCAGTTGCGGCGTCTGGGCGGCGATGTCGTACGTGCTCCACTTGCCCAGTGGCGCCAAACCTTGGCGACGTTGACGATCGCGCCAATCCGCAGGACGGGTCGGGCGGTTTGTCGCAGATGCGCAGTTGGCGTCATCGGCCCGGATATCGGCCCCTGATCGAGAGGCCGTCAGGCTCGGCGCTTCGATATCTTCTCGCTGACCTGTCCCCGCAGGATTCGGATCTCGGAGGCGGCGCGGCCCATCACCATGGCCTCGGTGTGAAGACCGCATTCGTGCAGACAGGCGCGCCAGTAATCGAGCTTGCCGAGGATATCGACATCGCTGTTGGCGGCGCGGGTGCGGTCGTTGTTGAGTTTGTGCATGTCGGCCATGGGCGCAATAGACCATGGACACGTTAAGGTGACGTAATGTCCGCCGCTAAAATTGGAAGTCCGCGCGCGCAGTGTCCGAAAGCATTGCGCTGTGAAAGCGCGCTATGCGACGAGAGCGGCGGCCGCAGGCTACCGCCGAACGCATGCTTTATCCTTTCAGCATCGTCGTTTCTGACATCACGTGATCGCGGGTACGGTTAACGGAGCGCGTGCCCAGGTCGCGGCGTAGCTTCGTCGGGCTCCAGCACTTCGGCTTCGATATCGTCTCTCGACAGCGTGCCACGGTCGATCAGCATGCGGGCGACGTGCACGATATCGTCCCAGCTTTCGGCCAGGATGGCCTCGGCGCTGCGATCCGGGTCCACCGCCGCGTCGGCCGTGCCCGCGACATCGCCCTCCATCTTGACGATGACCACGGTTCGCCCCGGCTCGCGCGGGAAGCCGTCGCTGCTCCTTCGTTCCGCGGCCAGATTGCCGACCGCCCAGACGGTCTCGAGATCGCTCTCCGAGCAGCGGCCGAGATCGTATTCGGCGTTTTCCTCGAGCACGATGCGCGCCGGCATGCTGCGGCCGAGCGCGAGCGTCGCCACGGCATATCCCGCCAGCTGGAAGGCCGTAGCCATCAGCCCGCTGGACGTGACGGTCATTCGCTTCGCCTTGTCGAGGTCGCCATTGCGATGCGCGTGGTGGACGAGGCTGACGGGAAGCACTTGACCGCGGGCGCCGATGGCGAGGAGTTCTTTCTGAATCTCGGCTACCTCCGCCTCGAATCGCTGCCGACGCTTTCTCATGACGCCACCTCGTCCCGGCGAGACGGTATCAGACTTGATTTGAATTGCGGCGGTAATCCGCCGCGTCGGCCGGTACGCAAGAACCGGCGGCCGGCACATGCTTACCGGCGCGGAAAAAATAAATTTGCGAGGTTTACACAGTTCGGCAACAATTGGCGGGCAGCGTTGTAACCCTTGTTTCAACAGTAAGGTGTGCGTATGTCCTACACCCTCGCAGGGGCCGCCACGGCCACCGGTCAGAGCAAGAAGGCAATTCTGAGAGCGATCCGAGACGGCAAGATCGCCGGCACGAAGGATGCGCTCGGGAATTGGAGCATCGAGGCTGCCGAGCTGCACGGCGTGTTTCCGCATGTCGCCGCGCAGAGCGGCGATGGCGGCGACGCGCTTCCGCGCTATTCGGAAGAAGAGGTGGAGGCGCTGGGCGCGCAGATCGAGGCGCTGCTCAGGCAGGCCGGCGCGAAGCTGCGGCAGCAGCTCGACGAGGTGCGCCGCGACCGCGACACCGAGCACGAGCAGGGCCTGGTACTCGCCGATCAGCACGATCGGCTTGCCTAGGACGGTTGCGGTGACGGGCCGATATCTGAGCGCCTAGTAACCATCTTTCGGTGCTTGCAGCTGCCATAGCGAGGCCCGCCAACGCACGGCGATGAGAACGGTGAACGCGAGCCCGATCGCCGCGTAGGCTGTCACAGTTGCGTTGAAACCGATCCGGCCGATGAGCGCGCCCGCGGCCAGGAGGCCGAGCGGCAGGCTGTAGATCGCAAGCATGCGCACACCCACGATCCGGCCGCGCAGGCGCGCCTCCGAGGCACGCAGCAATATCACAGTCAGCGCGACCATGCTGAGGCTCTGCGTGAAGCCTGCAAGCGTGAGGCTGATGACCCCTCCGGCAAGGCTCTGCATCTGGCCGAACAGCAGCAGCAGGATGTACCACGCCACGGCGCCGACCAGCATCAGGCGCGGCAAGGCGACCGCGATGCCGTATCGGCTGACTGCGACCGAGCCGAGCAACGCCCCGAACGCGAAGCTCGCGACCAGATATCCGAGCCCGGTCTCGTCGGCGCGATAGACGTCCCGCGCCACGTAAGGCAGCAGGCCGTTGGTGATCGGGAACGCGGTCAGATTGAACAGGAACGCGAGCCACACGACGGCCAGCAGGCTCGGCGTATTCCAGACATGCGCGATCCCCTCCCGCAGGTCGTGCCAAGGGCTGATCGACTTGCCCAGCGCAAGCCCGGCCGTTACGGCTGGCGCATGCGCGCGCACTGGCGCCACGCCCAGCGTGAGGAGGGCGCCGAGGAGGTAGAAGCCCGTAACCACGACGTAGGCCGCCGCGATGCCGAAGACGGCGAACAGTCCGGCGCCAGCGAGCGCGCCCGCGACGCGGGCGGAATCGGACGTGGTACGGGAAATGCCCATCGCCGCCGTCAGCCGGTCCATCGGCATCGTCTCGGCGATCAATACGCCGCGCAATCCGAGATCGGACGGACGCACCAGGCCGGTCAGCGCGGCGAGGGCGCAGACCAGGAGCGGCGTCAGCGCGCCGGCGAAAGCGAGCCCCATCAGCGCCGCCGCGATCGCCGCATAGGTCGCCCGCATGGTAAAGAGCACGGTGCGATGACCGATCCGATCGCTGACCACGCCCAGCATCGGCGCCAGCAGCGTCCCGCCATAGCCCAGAGCGCCGAACACGGTCAGCCACAACACCGATCCGGTCTCGACCAGCACGTACCAGCCGAGAACCAGGGTCTCCATCTCGAACGCCCATGACGTCAGCAGGTCGGCGGGCCACTGAAAGCGGAAGCTGCGAACCTCAAAAGGCGCCAGTGCTGCAAATGCTTGCGAACTTCGGAATCGGGACGCCAGCGCGGGATGGCGTGACTTTGGTTGCTCGCGCACCGCCGTGCCGCCATCAAGGCGTCTGCAGCGTTCTGGCGACGCGAATGCCGACGTCGTTGAGCCGTTCACCGGGCGTGCCGGTGAAACGGAACGCCACGCGCAGCAGCCGCGCAAAGCTGAGCCAGGAGCCGCCGCGAAGAACGCGCGAACGGCACGTGCCAGAGGTCCAGGCCGAGCCGTCTGTCGGCGCGCCGCGATAGCCTTGCCCCTCCTGGAAGCAGTCTTGCGTCCATTCCTTCACGTTGCCTTGCATGTCGTGAAGGCCGAAGGCGTTGGCAATGTACTTGCCCGCCGGCGCCGTGAAGGCGTAGCCGTCGTTGCAGGGCAGGAACGTCCATCTCTCGGTGCCAGCGAAGGCGCGTCTTGCGTCCTGATCCAGCCCGTCCCCATGCGTACACAGTGCGCTCTCGTCGTCGCCGAACGCAAAGCGCGGTCCCGCGCCCGGCGTAGTCCTCGCCCTGGCTGCGTACTCCCACTCGGCCTCCGACAGCAGCCGGTAGCCCTTGCCGCCGGTCTTGCGCGCCAGCCAGTCCGCATAGGCCTTGGCGTCGTGCCAGTTCAGGCACGTGGCCGGATGCGACCCGTCCTGCTCAAAGCCGGGATTGCGCCAGGAACGTCCGGCCCTGCTCTCGAGCTTGCCGTCTTCAAGGGTCCAGCACGTCGTGCCCACGTCGTAGCGGGTCTCGCGCACGAAGGCGGCAAACTGATCCACGCTCACCTCGAATTTTCCCACCGCGAAAGGCCGCGCGAACGTGACGACGTGCGATGGGCCTTCCCAGGTGTTGCGCCCCTTCTCGATGTCCGGTGACCCCATGGTGAACGCCCCCGCCGGAACCACCACCATCTCGGGACAGACATCGCATTCCCGGAAGCTGTCGGCGGGCTTGAGCGCGCGTTCGCGTTCCGCCGTGAGCACTTGCACGGCTTCCTGTGCGCATACCGGCGCGAAAGTGCAGGCGAGCAGCAACAGCGTCGAAACGAAGAAGACGAAGCGATGCATGTCGGCTCTGCGATATGGTTGCCTTGCGGGAGAGTGTGCGCCTTATTCGGCCTTGATATTCGATTCGCGGATCACACGGCTATACTCCTCGCCCAGCTTGCGCATGTAGGCGCCGAATTCCGCACCGCAGATCCCGACCGGAAAGAGCCCCTGCTTGGCCAGCTTAGGTGCGGTTTCGGGGGCTTTGAGCGCGGCGCTCAACCAGCCGGACAATTGCGAGATGGTCTCGGGCGGCGTCTTTGCCGGCGCCACGTATCCGTAGAAGATGTCGGCCTCGTAGTTGCCCATCCCGGCCTCGGCGAAGGTCGGCACATCGGGCAGCGCCTCGACCCGCGTCCGCGAGGTGGTGACCAGCCCGCGCAACGTGCCCGACTGCAACTGCGACACCACCGTCGGATAGTCGGCAAAGACCGCGGTCACATGGCCGCCCAGCAGCGCGTTGATCGCGGGCGCCGTGCCGGCATAGGGCACGTAGGTCACGCTGATGCCGGCCGAGCGCTTGAGCACCTCGATGGCGATGTGCAACGAGGATCCAGGCCCGCCGCTCGACAGGGCCAATTCGCCGGGCTTGGCCCGCGCCGCGTTGACGAGATCGGCGAGCGTCCGGTAGGGCGACGATGCGTTGACGACCAGCACCAGCGGCGTCGCGGCCAGATAGCAGATCGGCTCGAACGAGGTTGCCGGGTCGTAGCCCACCTTCCGCAGGCTCGGATTGATGATGAAGGAGTTCGCCACCAGCAGGATCGTGCCGCCGTCCGGTGCGGCGCGCGCGGCCGCCTCGGTGCCGATCACCGTGCCGCCGCCGGGGCGGTTCTCGACCAGCACGGTCGGGCCCTTCGTCCGGCCGATCTCGTCTGCCATGAGCCGCGAGAGGATATCGGGGCCGCTGCCTGGAGGGTAGGGAACGACGATCTTGATCGTCGTCGGCGCGGTCTGCGACCATGCGCCCGGGCCGGCGAGCGCGGTCAGCGTCACAGCGACGAGCGCGGCCGCAAGGCCTCGGTGATCCATCCTCATGAAACCGTCCTTCCGATGGGCGTGTCGTGGCAGCCGGCGTGGTTGCTCCACGCTCGACCGAGTTGACCGCGGCCGCTGGAAACGACCCGTCAGCCTCGCAACTCTAGCGTTTGCGCCATGCTTTGGCCATGCGGCCGATCGAGCGGAGGAGCGGGGCCGGCGCTCGGTCGAACGGCTCGCTCGCGCTTCGTGATGTGATCAGGGCGGACTAGAGGGTATCGCCGCGGTCCGCGCCGCCTCGATTAGAGCTTGCGCTCTGATTGCGGCAGACCCGGTCTTACAACGCTGTCACCGACGGTGGCTGATCATGCCAACGAGAAATCCCACGCCGACCGCAACCGCGAGCGTGACGAGCGGGCGATGCTCGACTTCCTTGGACAGCCGACGCAGTGCATCGTTCCCGAGCTTCGCCGCTTCGTTGCCGAGCTTCACGGCTTCGTCGCTCATGGAATTGGCGCCGCCGCGAAATCGGTCGGCGATGCTGCTCAGCGCCGAGGCGATGCTATCGGCGACGTTGTCCGCGGTCTGCGCGGCGCTGGCGGAGGCGCGCCCGCCGGCGCGCTCCAGCCGCTGCTCGATCGAGCGCAGGCGCCGTTCGATTTCGCCGACATTGGCCGATATCGCGCGGGAATATCCGGATTGACCGAGCATCACTAACCTCCTGAGGAGCGGCGAGAGCAAACAGAGAAGAGAGCTCTGGTGGCCGGAAACGCGCGTCGTGCGCAAAAATTTCTGCCGTCACATAGCTCAGCCGCTTCGCGACTTGTTCTCGTTGGTTCAAGTGATTGGAGAACCTGCGTCGCGGCGAAATGTTCCAGCGACAGGAACAATTTCGGCGCAGGGAGACCTCTGCCGCGGACCGCCGTGATACTTTGCGAGGGCGGCAACCCAGGCGCCCCCAGGAGTTGCTATCGCCTTAGGTATCTGCCTGACACTGCTGGCAAATATCGGCGTCCGTGTTGCACGCCTCACACAACCGCAGGCCCGCGGCGGCTATCAACCCGCCAGCCACGATCGGACCTCCCTTGCGATCGTGGTTAGAGCCGTCGCGGGTGTTTGCGGCACCCCGACGGCTCGCCTTTCCCGCCTTACGCTCCGGGTGTCTGGTCGGATTTGCTCTTGGCTGCCAGCCGCTGCTCGAGGCGGCGCATGTCGACCACCATGCGCTCATGGGTGCCGCGACCGATCTCCTCGGTCTCGTCGCGCGCGCTGACATCGAATTCGATGCGTCGACCGTCGACGCGCGTGACCACGGCTTCGGCCGTGACATCATGTCCGACCGGCGTCGCGGCGAGGTGGCGGATGTCGACCGCGGTGCCGACCGCGCTTTCGCCCGGATCCAGGTAGCCGCGGATGGCGTTGAGGGCGGCATTCTCCATCGCCGTGATCATCATCGGCGTCGCGAATACCTGCGGGAGCATCGCATCCTTGAACTGGTTGGCGAGATGCGCCGGCCGCACGCGCAGTGTGAACGTTCCCTTCGCTCCCAATGGAATCGGTTGCATGCGTTATTATAGCCACATTTCGACGGCGGATATCGCCGGTATCGGAAGACTGTCAGCGGGCTCCGGATACCGTCGCGCTTGCGCCGCGCGGCGTCTCATCGTCATCTCGATACCGATATCGTGCAGCGATGCGAGACGGAGAGGTACGTGGGGACGATCATCGGCTTCGTCGCCGCGGTTCCAAGTTTCAGGCACGCGCCACATCTTTGCTTTGGTCCTGACATGTTTTGTCCCGATCACCGACGGATGCTTTGGCGGTAGCAGGGGTGGCGTATCGGGGGAGTATCATGGCAAAGCCAGCAATCGTACTGGTAGGGGCGGACAAGGGCGGAGTCGGCAAAACGACCATTTCGCGCTCGCTGCTCGACTACTTCAGCTTCCGGCAGGTGCGCGCGCGCGCCTTCGATACCGAGGTGCCGAGGGGGACGCTCAAGCGCTTTCATCCGAGCGTGACCGACGTGGTCGACATCACCCACGTCCCCGATCAGATGAAGATTTTCGACACGGTCAATTCCGCCGAAGCTTCGGTCAGCCTGATCGACATCCGCGCCGGCCTGCTGTCGCCGACGCTGCGCGCGCTGAAGAACATCGGCTTCATCGAAGCGGCGAAGAAGGGCCAGATCACGTTCGTCGTCTTCCATATTCTCGGGCCGAGCATCGCCTCGCTCGACGAGATCGCGGAGACCGCCGCCTATCTCGGCGATGCGAAATATTTCATGGTGAAGAACTTCATCAACAACACGCATTTCTTCGAGTGGGATGAGGCGACGCATTCGTCCTATTTCAAGGGCGCCCATGCCGCCGTCGAGATCACGATCCCGAAGCTGGTCGAGATGGCAACCGAGGCGGTGGAGCTCGCCTCCGTTCCGTTCGCAACGTTCATCGCGAACAAGAAGCAGGGCGGCGAGCCTGCCGCCTATTCGTTCGTGCTCCGCGGCTATGTCCGCCACTGGCTAAGCACGGTCTGGGCCGAGTACGACCGGGTCGGGCTCATCGACATCGTGGATGCCAAGGAGAGCCCCCAAGCCACGGCCGCCACCCGGCTGCGTCCGGTCATGAAGGTCGCGGAGGCGACATAGCGCCAAGGCGTGGTTCGGTGGATCGGGCGTCCGGTTCGCCGGAGAGAACGCGTCAATCATTCAACGGGCGGGCCGAGCGCTCTGTGGCATGACCGGCAGAATCACTCCCTTATACGTCGTCTGCTCACCGTTTCGGTGCGTCGGAAAGACGTTGATGTCGCGCCTGCTCGTCGAGCGTCGCCTCATCGACGGCCGGCCGGTGGCGGCATTCGACCTGGCCGATGAGGGCCCGCAGCTGGCGGACTATCTGCCCGAGTTGACGATGGTCGCGGCCATCGATGACACCGGCGACCAGATGGCGTTCTTCGAGCGGCTGATTGCCGACGAAGAGAGCGCCAAGGTCGTCGATCTCAGTCACCGCACGTTCAAGACCTTCTTCACGGTCGCGCAGAAGATCGGCTTCTTCGAGGAAGCCCGTCGGCGCGGCTTCGAGCCGCTCATCCTCTTCATCATCGACCCGGACCCGCGCTCGACGAAGGCCTATGGGATGCTGCGGCGCTGGTTCAACCAGGCGTCCCTCCTGCCGGTGCACAATCAGGTCGAGGCGCCGGCGAAGGCTGCCGGAGCGCCGGCGACGCTCGAAATTCCGGTGCTCGGCTTCTCGCTACGGGCGCTGGCCGATCGGCCGGAATTTTCCTTCGCCAACCTATGGCGAACGCCGGCGGGCGGGCTGTCCGGTGCCATGGACGACGAGCTTCTCGCCTGGACCGAGCAGGTCTTTCTGCAGTTTCGCAATCTCGAGGTTTCGCTGGGTTGCGAGGAGTTGTCGACGCGAGGGCCGGGGCCGGCCTCCATGCGCGCAGTCCGTCGCCAGCGGCCGGCGCGGCCGCCCGGCGTCCCGCGCGATGCCGACGCGGCCACCCTGGTGCCCCGCGCGGCTGATGCACCAAAGGAAGTCCTGCAATTCGCACCGAAGGCAAAGCCCATGCGTATCGACAACGACATGATGGATCAGTCCGGCCGCGCCATCGTGGCGATGCTGCAGGAGGCGGCCGACCTCACCTGCAGCAGTTGCGACAGTGCCAGGGCCGAGGTCGACGAGCTTTCGCGGCAGCTGATGGCGGCCGCGGATCGGATCGCACAACTCGAGAAAGAGCTCGAGTTGTTCCAGGACCGCGCCGTCCGGGCCGAGACGTGGCTACAGCTGATCCAGCGGGAGGTCGAGAAGCTCTTGCCTTCGGCCGCCGCCATGCGCCCCAAATCCACGCATTAGATCTCACTGCGATCCGAGCACGCCGCGGTACTATCAATCGTCCCTGTTCGGTGCTGAAATGCGCTGTCGGCGCAAGCCGAGCAGCCCGGCCCAATCGCGTCAGCGTCGCTGACCCGTCGGGAACAAGGGCCGTCGCAGACCAACGACGTTTGCACACACGACAAGGAGGAAATCATGCTGCGCATTCTCGTGCCCACGGTCGCGCTTGCGCTCGGCGCGACGCTGGCTTCTCCGGCAGCAGCGCAATCGGGCGTCGATCTCGTCAAGCAGGCGGTCGCCGCCCAAGGCGGCGCCGCCGCGATCGGCGCCGCCAAGACCACCATCATCAAGGGCGAGGCCAAGCATTGGGAGCCCGGGCAATCCTACGCGCCGACCGGCGAGCCGAAATTCCTCGGCGACTCGACCTACACCCAGACCGTCGACAACGTGAACCGCACCGCCCGCATCGACTGGGATCGCGACATGAAATATCCCGCGGTCGAACGGATCAAGTTCAGCGAGATCACCACGCCGAACTACGGCGTCGTGATCGACGACAAGAACGCGCAGCAGCCGATGTCGGGCATCCGCCTGGCGGCGCATCTGCGCGAGCGCGAGCGCGCTTCGCCGCGGCTGCTGGCGCGGGCGCTCGAGGCGCCCGACAGCATCACCGCGCTCGGCGAGCAGAAAGTCGGCGACCGCTCTCTGCCGGCGGTGTCGATCAAGACCCGCGCCGGCACGTTCACGGTGCTGTTCGACCCCGCGACGCATCTGCCGGCGATCGTCCGCACCCGCGACGTCGACAACGTCTACGGCGATTCCAACTACGACCTCGTGCTCTCCGACTGGAAGACTGTCGGCGGCTACAAGCGTGCGCACACGCTGTCGTTCCAGCTCAACGGCGTTGAGGTGCAGCGATTGACCTTGAAGGAGGTCACCATCGATCCGCCGGTGCCGGCCAACACCTTTGCCGTCGCCGACGACGTCAAGGCCAAGGCGAAGACCGCAGCCGCCGACGCGCCCTATCAGTGGGTGCTGCGGCGCATGTTCCTCGGCCGCTTCCTCGACAGCGACAAGGTGTATTTCCCCGAAGGCGGCGGCTTCAAGCTGACCGAGCTGGCGCCGAACGTGCAGCACGTGGTCGGCGGCGGCGCCAACAACCTGATCATCGCGATGAAGGATGGCATCGTGATCTTCGACGCGCCGGTGGACCAGGGGCAGTCGCGTTGGGTCATCGACGCGGCCAAAGCCAAATATCCGGGCAAGCCGATCAAGCAGCTGGTCATGACCCACCACCACATGGATCACTCCGGCGGCGCACGCGCCTTCGTGGCGGAAGGCGCGGAGATCGTGGTGCCCGGCCAGGCGCGGCCGTTCTTCGAGAAGATGTTCGCGGCCGAGCACAAGGTGGCACCGGACGCGCTCGCGCAGCAGCCGAAGCCGGCGAAGATCGTGGACGTGAAGGACACGGTGTCGCTCAAGGACGAGACCGTGGAGGTCACGCTCTACAACATCCCGAACCCGCATGCCGACGGCATGATCATCGCGCACGTGGTCGGTCCCAATCTGCTTTATGTTACGGACCTGATCTCGCCGCGCGGGCCGATCGCCCGTTCGCCGAACACCGTCGCGGTGGGTGATGCCTTGCGCAAAGCCAACATCACCGGATCGACGATCGTGGGCGGTCACGGCACCACGGCCAAACAGGCCGACATCGGACAGGCCCTGGCGGCGAACTGACGCTTCGAAGATTGCCCAGCGGCGCCCGGCAATGAACCGGGCGCCGCTGCCGGCCAGAGGTGCGCGCTCATTTGCGGCGCCGCGCCGTCACTTCGATCTCGACCTTCATGCGCGGATCGGACAGGCCGGCCTCGATCATGGTCGCGGCTGGACGTACCTCGCCCAAATATTCCTTCAGCACCGGCCAGCAGGGCTCGAAATCCTCGCGCCTGGGCAGGATGTAGCGCACGCGCACGATGTCGGCGATCGATGCGTCGGCCTGCGCGAGCGCGGAGGCGACATTGCGCATGGCCTGCCGGCATTGCGTGACGACGTCGACCGATATCGTCATCGTCGCGTAGTCGAAACCGGTCGTGCCGGAAACGAAAACCCAATCCCCGTCAACGACGGCGCGTGAATAGCCGATGTCCGTCTCGAAGGTGGAGCCGGACGACACGAGCTTTCTTGCCATGATCTCCCCCGTATCAAGGCGTCGCCCGGTAAAGGCCAAGCGCGTCGACGCGATGGCCGAAGCGGCTTCCGCTCTGAAGCGACGGAAGCGGCTCCGGCACATTGCAGATATGTGCTCGAGTGCCGAAAAACAGATCGGGGCTGACGCCGCGTGCGGAAAGGCCGGGTAGGCAGCCGCGGGTCAACGCCTGGCGGGGGTGTTCCCGCAGGCAGCCATGCAGTCGTTCTGGGACTGGATACACTGCTCGAACGACGGAGGCTTCTCCGCCTTGTCCCCATCGTTGTCGGAGGAGGAGGATTGCGGTGCGTTCGGAGCTATTCCTAAGCACGCATTGAGGTCATTGGTGCACCGAGCGCTGCAATCGGGCGCATTCTGTTGCGCGAGCCGGTATCCGCGCGACTTATCCGCGACGGCGCGCAGCCGTCCGGGCAGTGGACACAGACCATCGGCAAGACGCGAGGCTGCCGCCTGTTGCGGCATCGTGCAGTTCGTCACCGCGAACCCGGCCGACGGAATGCCGGTGCAGAGGAGTCCGAGCGCGATCGCGCCGGACAGCCGATATGTTCTGGGCATCATTTGCTTCGCCTTTCGATTGCCCGGTTCGGCAACCGCCGGCTGCCTGGCGGTGGCACGCTGCGAGGTTGGCCGCTCAGCCGGTCGCTTTCAGCTCGTCCGCGGAGCGGGCGAGCACTTCCTCGATCTTGTCCCGGAGGGCGACGGGCGTGAACGGTTTCGGCAGGAAGCCGTCGGCGCCGGAGAGCCAGGCGCCATCGTCGCGCGCGCCTTCGGTGGTCACCAGGATGACCGGGGTGGCGGCGAGCGCCGGGTCGTCACGCACGGCATGCACGAGCTCGGTCCCGTTCATTGGCTGCATTTCCCAGTCCGAGATCACAAGCCCGTAGCGCTTACGCCTGAGGCTCTGCAATGCCGACGTTCCGTCGTTGACCTGGTCCACGTCGGAAAATCCGATCTGCTGGAGCAGGGTCGCCATGATTCGCGTCATCGACCGGGAATCGTCAACGACCAGGATTGGCATTGCGGTATCCACGATGATCTCCAAGGTCGGGTCGGTTGCGGTTTTGTCCGGCCAACCATGCAGCCGTTTCATTAGCGTTTGGTTAAGCGTCGGCGCGTCGTTCGAGCGAAAAGTGCAGCGAAAAATCGATGCCAGGCCGCAATTTTTCGAACGCGCGCGGCGCTGATAGGTTAATATCCGAGTTGCCGCCGGGAATTCCCGGCGAGCCGTGACGAGGAAATGAACGATGAAAGTGCTCCTGGGTGCAATCGCCGTGTTCGGCGTGCTGGCCGCGACCGACGCGTCGGCGCAAGTCGACCTGAACGGACCGTATCGCTGCGTGCAGATGTGCCGGGATGGTCTTCCCGGTCCCGCCTTCGTCACGCAGAGCGGCTGGGACCTGAACATGGTGAACGAGGCCGGCGAACCGGCGCGCGCCTGGATCGACCGGCCCGGACGCATCTGGGCTCCGGGCTGGAATCAGGGCGCGATCTATTCCCCGGACGGCATGGTCATTCAGTTCGACCGCGGCACCGTCTGGCAGCGCGAACTCGTCGTCATCGAGCCTGTCGCCCCCGTCGTTCGACCCAGGGGGCAACGGCCGCCCCGCGAGGACGTCGTTGCCGCGCCGCCTCCGCCGCGCGCCGCCGCTCCTGCGCCGCGGGCAGCGCCGGTTGAGCGCCGCGCGGTCGCACGCAACGCCTTCGACGGTGCCTGGAGCGTCGTCATCAGCACGCAGAGCGGCGGCTGCGATCCGCAATATCGCTTCGGCGTGCAGATCATCAACGGCAGCATCGTCTACGACGGCGGCGCCGGCGCCAACGTTCAGGGCAGCGTCGCGCCGAACGGCGCCGTTGCGGTGAATGTGTCGTCCAGCGGCGCGTCCGCCAACGGCCAGGGACGGCTGTCGCGAGATTCCGGTAGCGGCTCGTGGCGCGGCCAAGGCTTCGGCGGCGCGTGCGCCGGCATCTGGCAGGCTGCGCGCCGCGGCTAGAATCCCCCGAGAGTGCCCGTCGGCCTGACGGTTTAATGCGCCGCGGCCCAAGCGGCCGCGCGGGGCACCATCCGCGATGATCGCTTGAGCGCGTCCGTTCGGGGCGCTCGCACGCGCCCGTCGATGCGATAACGCGCGCCTCGATCGCGAGGTGCGGCCCGTTCGCACGTGAAGACGACCAACGGCGCCGGCACGCTGACGAATCTGAACGCGTCCGAGACGGCCGCGTTCGCGGCGGAGATCGTCTGACGCGGCGGGCTCACGCCTCGTAGCGGAAGAGCCGGAAGAAATCCGTCGGATCGGCGAAGACCTGGCGCGCTTCGCCGAAGCCGGCCTCGCGGCCGAGCCGGCACCAGCTGGCTGCGGTCTCGGGAAAGTCGCAGGTCTCGACGTGGCGGAGGATCTGCTCCCATTCGGCGCCCGTCAGCACGCTCCACAACGGCTTGTTCGTGCGCACGAAACGGTCGCGCCACTGCCGGCGATCCTCGTCGTCCCGCCGGGTCGGCTCGTACAGTATGAATATCCCGCGGGCGCCGACGGCGCCGCGGATCGCTTTCATCAGGCGGAGCTTGTCCTCGGTGGACAAGTGATGGATCGAGAGGCTGCACCAGGCGGCATCCGCGTGCTCCGGCCGGCGCATCATAGCGTCGACGAAATCGCGATGGTCGAGATCGACCTTGAACGGCATGCCGGCGAGATTGGCGGCGGCGAGCTCGAGAGCGGGCTGCGACAGGTCGATGCCGTGGTAGTGGCGGACGTTGGTCCCGCGCAGCGCCGTCTTCATCATGCTGGCGTCGCCGCAGGCGATGTCGAGGAACGAGAAGGGCGCTTTGAAAACCGCGTTCAAGGTACCGCGCAGGATGCCGCCGACCTCGCGCTGCGACAGGCAGTCGCTGGCGACCAGCTTGCCGTAGGTGGCCCACTGTTCCTGAAATTGCGCCACCGCCGCGGCGTCCACCACCGCGCCGCCCGGCTGGAACTGGTGAATGTGAACGTTGACCACGGTCCTTGTCTCCTCATTGGTACGCATCCACACGAACCACCACCATAGCTCGAATTCCCTTCGATTTCGTTTGCGGCAGCGAGCCTGACGCAAACCGCGGTTCGCGTGAGAAAAAATCGGGCCGGCGGGGAACGCGCACGTCGGCGCGCCGGTTGACGATGTGTCCATCCGTCAGACGCAGGACGGAAACTCGGGAGGAACTTTCATGGCTAATCCACGGCAAGCAGAACGCGACATGAGTGAGACGGCGAGAGACACGAGCCAGACGGCACGAGACGCGCACCATGCCGCTCAGGAAACGGGCCGCAAGATCGCCGAAGAAACAACCCGTGCCGCTCGCACGGCGGCGGATGCCGGGGCGGGTGCCGCGCGCGCCTCCGCGGACATGCTTCAGCGCAACGCCGAGACCGTGCAGCACGCGTGGGAGTCGGGAAGCAAGATGGCGACCGGTCTGGCGGAGCGAACCGCCGAGCGGTTCGCACGTGCTTGCGGAATCTCGGGCGAGAGCGCTCAGCAGGCGACCGAGCAATCGGCCCGCAATTTCGAGTCCATCGTGCAGTCCGGAACGATCCTCGCCGGCGGGATGCAAAACATTTCACTGGAAATGTTAAATTTCGCGCGCAAGCGTCTGGAACAGAACATGCATCGCGTCGAAGCCCTGGTGCACTGCCGCACGCCGCAGGAAATCCTGGCGGTGCAGAGCGACCTGGTGCGCGACAGCCTCGAGGATTTTGTTCAGAGCACGCGGCATATCGCGGAAATATCGTCGAAAATGGCCGAAGAGGCCGTGCGCAGGATGAACGGTTCGAGCTTGGCGCCGCGCTGACACGACGAAACCTTTTGGTTCCGACGTTCGTATGAGCGTGTGCTGCAGGAAAAGATACGAACGTCGGAACTGGGACGCCGGTGGGTCGGCCGGCGTCCTGCCGGCAACAAAGGTGCGCAGCTACGGGAGTCCGCGTTTGCCGTAGCTGCGCCGCCGCTCACCGCCCGTAATGATTCTGGGACGATTTGCCGATGACTTCGATCGGCTGGCCCAGCCAGTCTTCGACCTCCTTGCGGTTCCACACCAGGAAGCCCTGCTCGTCGTTGGTCCAGTCCCGGGCCGGTTCCCGTGGGAACTCGCCGTGCCATTTGCCGATCGCGGGGTCGCAAGCCGAGCAGACCGTCGGCCTTTGCCGCAGACGGGCCGACCAGAAATGACAGAGCGCGGTGTCCTCGACGCAGCCGCATCTGCTGCAGGGGAAGAGCGCCATATTGTTCCAGATCCTTTGTGCGTTGTTGGATGTGGCGAGATGGCATCTACAT
>Ga0126377_10000013_pt1 | contig 72892 bp, 70 predicted proteins | sample PanSoiMetPlot_22_FD_92647 | JGI IMG/M metagenome (GOLD analysis project Ga0126377, IMG submission 92647) | Tropical forest soil microbial communities from Panama - MetaG Plot_22 | ecosystem: Environmental > Terrestrial > Soil > Tropical forest > Bulk soil | place: Panama | collected 2016-02-17 | reverse complement strand
CGACTCCGCGCAGCCGTCGAGCACGCCGTCGAAGTCGCGATTGACGGTCACGGTGAAACGGTCCGAGCGTACGGTGCGCGCGAGCCGCGCCGAGATATGAAAACGATCGAGCGGGATAATGCCGCGCATCTCCGGGTCGATCCAATACAGCGCCGGATCCTCCGCGCTCTCTGCCATGGGAAAGATCCCGCAGGCATAGGCCTTGAGCAGCACTTCCGGCGTGATCTCGATGAGGGCGGATTCGCGATTGGCCATGCCGATGGAGTCCGGGGTGCGCCTCTACGGATGATTCCTGCAGATAAGGTGTGCTAACGTGCCACGCGAGAGGTAATCGTGCCAGCCGGATTTGCGGTCCATAGGTCTCTCGCGCCCTGCCGCCGCCCCGTCGCCCTGATCGCGGTCTGGCTGGTCGTGCTGCAGGCCTTCCTCGCGGGCGTGGCGACCGCCCAGGCGGGAACCGTGGCGGCATCGGATTCGCTCGGCGCCATCTGCCACGGATCGGACGGCGCGCCCGCGGCCGACGGCACCGCCCCCGATACTGACAAGGTCCGGCACCTCTGCTGCGAATATTGCACCTCGGCGCCGCCCGTCCTTGCGCCGCCCGATGCGCTGGCCGCGGCGGCACCGCCATCCCGGCCGGCTTCGCAACTCGCGGAGCTTTCGCGTTTTATCATCGTCATCTCGCCCGGCGCCATTCGCGCCGGAGCGTCGCAGGCGCCTCCGGCATCGGCATGAACAAATTCTAGCCGCTGTTCATACCGCTATTCCGGAGACCAACCATGTTTCGCGAGCTCGTTCTCGGCGCCGCCGGCGCCGCTCTGTTCGTTTTCACCGCCTCCGCGCACGTCACCCTCGAAGTCAAGGAAGCGCGGGTCGGCGCACCCTACAAGGCCGTGCTGAGCGTGCCGCACGGCTGCGAGGGCGCAGCCACCACGACCATCCGTATCCGCATTCCCGAAGGGATGATCGCGGTCAAGCCGATGCCCAAGCCGGGCTGGAAGATCGACGTGGTCAAGGGCAAATACGAGAAGACCTACAGCTACTTCCACGGCGCCAAGTTGTCGGAGGGCGTGACCGAGATCAGCTTCAGCGGCGGCAACCTGCCGGACGCGTACTACGACGAGTTCGTCTTCAGCGGCTTCCTCGCCGGCGACCTCAAGCCGGGCACGGTGCTCTATCTCCCGGTGGTGCAGGAATGCGAGAAGGGCGTGCATCGCTGGATAGAGATTCCCGCCGCGGGCAAGTCGTCGCACGATTATCCGGAGCCCGCACCGGCGCTGAAGCTCCTGCCGAGGAGCTGACATGGCCCCGCCATCGCAAGTCGGCTATAGCCGACGTGCGCACTTTAAGATCCGATCTCGGGTAAACCCGAGATCGGTGGGCGCGATCGGCGTCGCCGCGGTCGCGGCGCTCCTCATCGCGCTTGCATCGGAAGGCTGGGCGCATGCCTCGCTGATCAAGGCGGAGCCCGCCGACGGCGCGGTCGTGGCGCGGGCGCCAGCGGCGCTCAGCTTGACGTTCAACGAGCCGGTCGCGCCGCTGGTGATGCGCCTCATCGGTCCCGGCGGCGAGCCTGTCGTCCTCGGCGCGGTCGCCGCCGAGAACGCGACCGTCACCATCGCCGCGCCCGCGGTGATGGCGGCGGGCACGCATGTGCTGAGCTGGCGGGTGATCTCGGCTGACGGGCATCCCGTCGGCGGTGCCGTGATCTTCTCGATCGGGGCGCCGAGCGCGCAACCCGCGGCCGGCACCGCGAGCCTTGCCGACGGACATGTGCGCGCCGGCCTGTGGGCGGCCAAGCTAACGATCTATCTCGGCCTGCTGTTCGGCATCGGCGGCGCTTTCTTTGGTGCCTGGATCGGCGATGGCGGCACTCGCCGCGCGGACGGGACCTGCCTGACGCTCAGCGTTGCGGCGCTCCTCGCGGTGCCGCTCTCCGTCGGCCTGCAAGGGCTCGATGCGCTCGACCTGCCGGTCGGCGCCTTGCGCCAGAAGGCCGTCTGGGAGGCGGGCGTCGCGACGTCCTATGGGCTCACTGCGATCACCTCCGCCTTGGCGCTGTTCGCCGGCGTCTTTGCCCTCGCGGCGAAATCGGTCCGCGTCGCACGTGGGCTGTCGCTAACCGGACTGCTCGGCATCGGGCTCGCATTTGCGCTGAGCGGCCATGCCGCGGCCGCCACGCCGCAACTGCTCAACCGGCCGGCGGTGTTCCTGCATGGCGTCTGCGTCGCGTTCTGGATCGGGTCGCTGCTACCGCTCTACCTGAGTTTGCGCACATCGCCGAAGGACAGCGCGGCGTTGGCGCGGTTCTCGCGCGTGATCCCGCTGCCGCTGCTGCTGCTGGTCGTCGCCGGGTCGTGGCTCGCCGTCGTGCAGCTCGGCCGCGTCGATGCGCTCTGGACCACCAGCTACGGGCAGGTGCTGGCGTGCAAGCTCGCCGCCGTCGCCGTGCTGCTGGGGCTCGGAGCGGTCAATCGCTACTGGCTGGTGCCGAGGCTGCAAGCGCGCGGCACCGCTGCTGCCCGGCCGCTCGCCACGTCGATGGTATTCGAGCTGGTCGTCGCGTCGATGATTTTGGGACTCGTGGCGCTGTGGCGCTTCACGCCGCCGCCGCGCGCGCTCGCGACCGACGCGCCGATCTCGTTCCACATCCACGGCGACAAGGCGATGGCCGACATCGCGATCGAGCGTGCGGGCGGGCATGGTGCGCGCGCCAATTTGTTGGTGCTCGATGGCGCGTTTCGGCCGCTCGCAGCCAAGGAGGTCTCGCTGGTGCTCGCCAATCCCGCCGCTGGGATCGAGCCCATCCGGCGTAACGCCGTGCATGCCGGGGAGAGCAACTGGCGGATCGACGATCTGCGCGTTCCGGTGGCGGGACGGTGGGACGTGCGCGTCGACGTCCTCATCAGCGATTTCGACAAGGTGACGGTCGAGGACACGGTCACATTGCCGCGTCTGCCGTAGCGCTGCTCGCCCTGGACAAGCTCGCCGTTCGCTACAACAATGATTGCAACGAGCTCCCGCTGTCATTGAGGAGCCGGGGAGGAAGCATGCTCAAGCAGATCACCGCGGCGGCCCTGCTCGCGTTCGGCTTGGCCGTGCCGACGCCGCTGGCGGCGCAGGACTATCCGGTAAAGACGATCCGCTTGGTCGTGCCCTTTGCCGCGGGCGGCCCGGCCGACATGCTGGCGCGCGCGATCGCGCCGACCATGAGCGCGACGCTCAAGCAGACCATCGTGATCGAGAACAAGGCCGGTGCGGGCGGCGCCGTCGGCGTCGACACGGTCGCTAAGGCCGCGCCCGACGGCTACACGATCGGGCTCAGCGGTCCGGGCGCGCTCGTCTCGGTGCCGTTCATGACCACGGTGCCCTACAACGTCGAGCGCGACATCGTGCCGATCGCCCGCGTTGCCACCGTGAGCGGCGTGATCGCCGCCGGTCCGAAGACCGGTTTCAAAACGCTCGCCGATCTCATCGCTTATGCCAAGGAGCGTCCGGGCAAGGTACATTTCGGCTCGGCCGGATCGGGCACCACCACACATCTAGCCGGCGAGCTCCTCAACATGGAGGCTGGCATCAAGCTGGTGCACGTGCCTTACCGCGGCGCCGCGCCGGCGCTGACCGACATGCTCGGTGGCCACGTCCAGCTGATGCTGCCCGATATTCCCGCCGTGCTCGAGCAGATTCGTTCCGGCGCCGTGATCGGACTCGCGGTGACGAGCCCGGAGCGCTCGCCGTTCGTGCCGGAAGTGCCCACGACGACGGAGCTCGGCCTTCCCCGCGTGATCTCCTACAGCTGGTACGGCCTGATCGCGCCCGCCGGCACGGCCGAGAGCGTCCGGGCGCGCGTGCACGATGCCGCGATCGCGGCGCTCGCCTCGCCCGAGGTCCAGAAGCAGATCGCGGTGCTTGGCGGCGCGCCCACGCCGGCCAACGGCAAGGAGCTCGCGACCTTGATCAGCGACGAGCAGAAGAAATGGAAGCACGTGATCGAGGTCACGGGGGCGAAAATGGAGTAAGCGCGTCGCGATGCGCGAACTTCGAGTTCGCGGCGCTATCGCGGCTGTGTTTGCTCGAGGCCAAATTGGCCGCGGTCGATTGCGGCCTTGGCCTTGTCGTCAAGCAGCTTCTGCTTGAAGTTTTCCCAAGGCCGGTTGATGTCGAACTCGGAGGGACCGAAGAGCTCCGGTTCGTTCATGACCGTGATGTCCCGACTGAGCTGCAGGGCCGCCGCTTGCATCCGCGCATTGATGTCGGTGTAGGCGGCGAAAACGGTCGCCTGCTTGACGCTGCTTCCGACGACGACGTTGCCATGCCCGCGCATCAGCGCGACCGGCGAGTTTCCGAGCGTCTTTGCCAAGGCGGCGCCGCGGATCGAATTTGTCACTTGCATGCCGCGCTCGCCCTCGGCCCGGACGTGGCGGATCTCGAAGTTGGGCACTTCAGGGGGCAGGAATCCAGCCTGAACCACGACCGGACGCAGCGGGATCTTGGACATGCTGAACGGGATCACGGCTTGCGAATGAGAATGGATGACGGCCTGTACGTCCGGCCGAGCCTTGTAGATTTCGCCGTGAATGTACCGTTCGCCATTGACACGGCGTCCACGCGGATCGATGGGCTGGCTGTCCGCGACGCGATATTCCATCACATCGGCAGCCGCCACCAAGGATGGCGGCATCGCTCGTGGCATGAAGAAGTGCTCGGGGTTGGTGGCGGAGCGAAAACTGACGTGTCCGAAACTGTCGAGCACACCTTCGTTCACCAGGATCTTGTAGGCGCTCACGAGGTCGTCGACGAGTTGCTCGTTACTGCTCGGCGCTGCCGCCGAGCGGTTCTCCTGAGCGCTGCTCGTCATCGTCGCCAGCGCCATTAGCGCGGTTCCAAGCACGAGGTTGCGCGTCTTGATTTGAGATCCTCTGCACATGGACATTCCCCGCCTCGCTTGCCGTCTACCGATCCAATCTCAAGCGGCATAGGTCGTGGGCACAAAGGGCGCTTTGTCCCATTCGCCAATGGGATCGTAGCCCCAGACCCAGTCGGCGCTGCCGTGGACGCTGCTTTTGCCGGAGGCGATCGACTGCTTCTGTGCGGCGCTATCTCGCATGTGCTTGAAGCGAGCATTGGAGACGGAGAGCCGCTGCACTCCATGTACGCGCGGGATGCGGATGCGGCGGAAATTGGCAAAGGCCTCGACCGGATCGCGGCAAGCCTCGAGCCAGCGCGCGAGGATGTAGGCGTCCTCGAAAGCCTGGCAGGCACCTTGCCCGGCATTGGGCAGCATGGCATGCGCGGCGTCGCCGATGAGCTGTGTGCGACCGCGACCCCAATTCTGCGTGAGGGGCCGCGTGAAGAGGCCCCATTTCGAGCACTCGGTCACGAGGCTCAGCAGCTTCTCGAGGCGCGGCTCGGGGTTGGGGAAGCTCAGCCGCATCTCTTCGGGATCGCCGCGGGTCGACCAGCCTTCTTCGACCCATTTGCCCGTATCCTCCTGGGTGACGATGTTCACGAGCTTCTTGCCGCGGATGTAATAGGCGAGGAGATGGCAACCCGGCCCGACCCATTGAACATGGCCGGTCGGTTCGAGCACCTCTTTCGGCACATCGTTGCCGTTGAGGAGCACACGCCACACCATCTGACCGGTATAGGTCGGATTGTCGTCGCCATAGAGTGCCCGACGGATCACCGAGCGCACCCCATCGGCGCCGATCACGATCTCGGCCTCGACCTGAGCGCCATTGGCGAAAGCGAGCGTGATACCGTCGCTTCGTTCCTCTATTCCTGTCAGGCGGTGTCCCAGATGTATGGCGCTATGATCGAGCCCGCTGGCGAGCGCGTCCAAGAGGTCGGCGCGGTGAAAGGTGTAATAGGGAGCGCCGTACCGCGCCGCTGCCTTGTGCCGATCGTTCAGTTCGAGGAACTCACCGGTCTGCATGTTGCGCGTGTAGATTCCGGGCGATGAGTTCCCGACAGCGGCGATTTTGTCGCCAACGCCGATCGCTTGCAGCGCTTTGACGGCTTGCGGGCTCACGTTGACCGCGGCACCGATCTCGCCCAAAAACGGAGCGGTCTCGAAAACTTCCGCTTTCATCCCGAACGTCTTCAGCGAATGCGCGGCCGCGAGACCGGCAAGCCCGCCGCCGACGATCGCTATCTCACAGCTGGATGACATTCACCCCTCCACGGCCTTTAATCGATCGAGACCCGTGTTGCCTCTACGATTCGACCCCAGCGAACCTGTTGCTGCGCCAGGAAAGAAGAAAGCTGCTCCGGCGAGGCCGGTCGCGCATAGGCGCCTATTTTTGCAAAGGCCTGCTCAACTTCAACGCTGGCGAGAGCAAGAGCCGCGGCTTCGCTGACCCGCTGCCTGATGGAAATCGGAGTGCCCGGAGGCGCGACGATGAAAGTGATCGATGCGGTTACGAACTGATCGAATCCGCTCTCCACCATGGTCGGAATTTCCGGCGCCAGCGCGCTGCGGGTTTCGCTTGTCACAGCCAGTCCCCGCAAGCGACCGTCCCGAATATAGGGGAGCATCTGGGTCAGCGTTGAGAAGAAAGCATGAACCTCGCCGCCCAAGAGGCCGGTAAGTGCCGGCCCCCCGCCGCGGTAGGGAATGTGGCTCATGTCGATCTGCGCACGCGCTTTCAGGAGCTCGCCTTCAAGATGGGGAAGCGTGCCAATCCCTGCCGAGCCGTACCTTACTGTGCCCGGCTGCGACTTCGCCAATCTGACCAATTCGGCGACGGAGTTGGCCGCTACGGACGGATGCACGGCCAGGACCTCGGTCGTCTCCGAAAGACCGGCAACAGGTGCGAATGTTTCGGCGCTGTAACCAGCGTTCTTGTGGATTAGCGGCGCTATCAGAAGTGCGCTCGTGCTGCCCAACAGCAGCGTATAGCCGTCGGGTTCTGCGGCCAGGAGCGATTTGGCGCCGACCGTGCCTCCGGCTCCGCCGGGCCGGTTCTCCACGATGATCGGCTGGCCAAGCGCGGCGCCCATTTTGTCCGACAGGAGCCGCGCCATGATGTCCGGAGGGCCGCCGGCAGGCGAGGGCACGACGAGTTTGATGGGCCGATCAGGGAAGGCTTGCGCGCTTTGAAAGATCGGCATTTGCGCAATGAGCAGGACTAGAACGCCGACGATCCTCTGTTTCATATCCTCTCTCCCTGAACGTTTTTGTCTGCACACTAGGGATCGCTTCTACATTCTTCAAATTGATCGTATAAATGATCATCCATTCATTGGACGAATGATCGATGCTTCAGAAAGACTTCGACCTCAACCTGCTTTCGGTTCTCGATGCGCTCATCGCCGAGCGCCATGTCACCCGAGCGGGCCGCCGACTGAGCCGATCGCAACCGGCGATCAGCAATTCACTGCATCGCTTGCGCCGTCTGCTCCGCGACGAACTCCTGGTGCGCGGACCCGACGGAATGAACCTGACGCCGCGCGCCGAGGCCATTCGCGGGCCATTGCGCGAAATCATGACGCTCATCGACGAAAAAATCATTCAGGAAACGAAGTTCGATCCCGACCTTGCCACGGGCGTCTATCGCCTCAGCATGCCCGACCGATTGGCGCTGGCCGTCATCCCGCCATTGGCGGCCCGGCTGGCAAAAATGGCGCCGTCCGTCGATTTGCACCTGGTGACCGCCGACCGGCGTCAGGCCGTGCATCTGCTCGAAGACGACCGAGCCGACCTGGCGCTGGGTTGGTTCGACGAAAAGCCGCGCAACATCAACTCGGAATTTCTGGGCAATGAGGAACTGTACTGTGTGTTTCGCAAGGGCCACCCGATTGCCAGGTCGAAGGCAAGCCTGAAGAGCATTCTGTCGTTCCCGCACTTGATCGTGAGTGCGACCGGCGGGCGCAGCGCGATATTCGATGATCTTCTGGCCCGCTACAATCTCAAGCGGCGCGCCCACGTGTCCGTGTCGAATTACACGGCGGTGCCGCATCTGCTGAAGCATAGTGACATGATCGCCGTGCTCACCAAGCTCGCGTCTGATGTTCTCGAGCGATCGTATGGACTAAGAAAGCAGCGGGTTCCCTTCGAATTCAGCAAGATTGCAACCAATATGATCTGGCATTCTCGCAACGAACGGGACGGCAGGCAGGCGTGGATGCGCAAGCAGATCAAAGAGGTCTACGGCTCGCTTTGAGTGACGTCCGCGCTAAGCTTCCATCCCGCCGCGGGCGAGAAAGTCCTCCAGCCAGCGGATGTGATAGTCGCCGTCGATGATGTCCTTCTCGCGCACCAGTGCACGAAACAGCGGCAGCGTGGTCTCGATGCCGTCGACGACGAACTCGTCGAGCGCGCGCTTGAGCCGCATCAGGCATTCGCCGCGGGTCTTGCCATGGACGATGAGCTTGCCGACCAGCGAGTCGTAGTAGGGCGGGATCGAATAGCCGTGGTAGACGGCGGAATCGACCCGCACGCCCAGGCCGCCGGGCGGGTGATAGTGCACGATCTTCCCCGGCGACGGGCGGAACGAGACCGGATTTTCCGCATTGATGCGGCACTCGATGGCGTGGCCGTGGAATTTCACGTCGCGCTGGGAAAGCTCGAGTTGGCTGCCGGCGGCGACGCGGATCTGCTCCAGCACGAGATCGATGTCGGTGATCCCCTCGGTCACGGGATGCTCAACCTGGATACGGGTGTTCATCTCGATGAAATAGAACTTGCCGTCCTCGTAGAGGAACTCGACCGTGCCGACGCCGAGATATTTGAGCTCGCGCATCGCCTTCGCCACCGTCTCGCCGATGGCGTCGCGCGCGGCGGCGTTGAGCGCAGGCGAGGGGCCTTCCTCCCAGATCTTCTGATAGCGGCGCTGCAGCGAGCAATCTCGCTCGCCGAGATGGATGGCGCGGCCCTGGCCGTCGCCCAGCACCTGGATCTCGATGTGGCGCGGGCGCGCCAGGAATTTCTCGAGATAGAGCGCGTCGTCGCCGAACGCGGCCTTGGCCTCGGCGCGCGCGGTCGCGAGCGCGGGGGCGAGCTCTTCCGCAAGGTGCGCCACTTTCATGCCGCGCCCGCCGCCCCCGGCCGCCGCCTTCACCAGCACCGGAAAGCCGATCGCATGCGCCAGCGAGATCGCTTCCTGGTCGGAGGCGAGGCCGCCGTCGGAGCCCGGGACCACCGGGATGCCGAGCTTCTTGGCGGTGCGCTTGGCCTCGATCTTGTCGCCCATCAGGCGGATATGCGCGGGCTTGGGACCGATGAAGTGGACGTTGTGCTCTTCGAGGATCTCGGCGAAGCGCGCGTTCTCCGAGAGAAAGCCGTAGCCGGGATGCACCGCGTCGGCGCCGGTGATCTCGCAGGCGGCGAGCAGCGCTGGAACATTGAGATAGCTGTCGCGCGCGGCCGGCGGACCGATGCACACGCTCTCGTCGGCGAGCCGCACATGCATGGCGTCCTCGTCGGCGGTGGAATGCACCGCGACCGTGGAGATGCCGAGCTCCTTGCAGGCGCGCAGGACGCGCAACGCGATCTCGCCGCGGTTTGCGATCAGGATCTTGTCGAACATGACGGCCGATCACTCATCAACGCGACGAGAATTTTTACACGAGAGTCCCGATTCCGAAGTTCGCCATATCTTGCAGCTCCTCCGATGCGAACTTCGGAATCAAAGGGACACTCGCACCCTAATGTTGCCAGTGCGGTTTTGGATTTGAAGTTCCTATAACGAACTCGCCGCAAGACTGATAGGAACTTCAAATCCACCGCACTACTCGGCATCACTCGACGATCATCAGCGGCTCGCCGAACTCGACCGGCTGGCCGTCCTCGATCAGAATCTGGGTCACGGTCCCCGCGCGCGGCGCGGGAATCTGGTTCATGGTCTTCATCGCTTCGATGATGAGCAGCGTATCGCCGGCGCGTACGCGGCTGCCGACCTCGACGAAGGGACGCGCGCCGGGCTCCGGACCGACATAGGCGGTGCCCACCATCGGCGAGGCGACGAGGCCCGGATGCTTGGTGGGGTCGATCGGCGCGGTGTCGGGGGCGAGCGGGATCGGCGCCTCCGCGGCGTTGATCGCGCGCGCCGGGGCGGCGGCCACCACCTGCGCTTGACGGGCGACCCGCACGCGCTGTCCGTCGCGCTCGTATTCGATCTCGGTCAAGCCGGTCTCGTCGAGCAGGCGTGCCAGCTCGCGGATCAGCTCGTGATCGATCGCGGGCTTCTGTTCGGACATGTCTTCGCCTGTGCTCCTGCTCTCTCGCATTGTCGCATTTTCGGACGGAAAACCGGTTCCCTCTTTTCCTGAAAATGCTCCCTCAGCTGTTGCGCCGCGCGCCGATCAGCGCGGCCAATCCGTCGATCGCAAGCGCATAGCCGCCGATGCCGAAGCCGCACAGGCTCGCTTTCGCCACCGGCGCGATGTGCGAATGGTGGCGGAAGCTCTCGCGCGCGAAGACGTTGCTGATGTGGACCTCGATGACGGGCACCGTGACCGCGGCGATCGCGTCGCGGATCGCGATCGAGGTATGCGTGTAGGCGCCGGCATTGATGACGATGCCTGCCGCCTTCTCCGCGCCAGCCTCGTGAATCGAGTCCACGATCTCGCCCTCGTGGTTCGACTGGCGGAATTCGACCGTGAGCTTGTGGCGCGTGGCCGCCTCGCGACAAAGCTGCTCCACATCCGCGAGCGTGGCGCGCCCATAGGTCTCGGGCTGGCGCGTGCCGAGCAGATTGAGGTTGGGGCCGTTGAGGACGTAGACAGTGTTCGCCATGGAGGGTCCGGCGCCGCGGGGTATCCCTTGGTTTTTCGCGACCACGCCTTATAGGGACCTTGGGCGCAAAGGGGAAGCCGAGGCGCCCAAGGGAGCTTCCCGCGTCCGGCCCTGTCCGCAATGAATTCGGCCGGACCCGCGCTCGGATCCGGCCGAAGTCTTTGCCACGACGCGCCTCGACGGCGGTCAGCAGGTCGGCTTGCCGCAGCGCGCGGAGTTGACCTTTTCCTTCAGCGTATTGAGGCCGACCGCGCCGACTACGACGTCGGCGCCCACCACGTAGCTCGGCGTGCCGTTGAGGCCGAGGGCCTCGGCAAGCTTGAAACTTTCCTCGAGCGTGGCCTTGACCTCATCGCCGGCGATGTCCTTCTCGATCCGCGCCACGTCCATGCCGACTTCCTTGGCGACCGCGAGCGCGCGCGCCTTGTCCGCGGGACCGCGGCCGTTGAGCAGCTTCTGGTGGAATTCGAGATATTTCTTGCCGCCGGTCTTGTCCTGCATGCGCACCGCCGCCGCCACCTGCGCCGCCGCCACCGAGCCCTCGCCCAGCACCGGGAACTCCTTGAGCACGAACTTGACCTTCGCGTCGCCTTTCATGAGCTCCATCATGTCGCCCATGGCGCGCTTGCAGTAGCCGCAGTTGTAATCGAAGAACTCGACCACGGTGACGTCGCCCTGCGGATTGCCGAGCGTGACCTGGCGCGGCGAGCTGAAGATGACCTCGCTGTGCTGCTTGACCGCGTCGCGATGCTTCTCGGCCTCCGCCAGCGCCTGGCGCTTCTCGAGCTCGGCCATCACCTCCTGCATCACCTCGGGGTTCTTGAGCAGATACTCCCTGATGATGCGCTCGATCTCGCCGCGCTGCTCGGGGTTGAAGGATTGCGCGTGCGCCGGCGCGGCGGCCGGCAAGGCCAGCGGGAGCGCCAGGAGCGCGGCGGCAACGAGGCGCGGGTAGGCTGTCATGGTCGTTCGTCCTTCTGTCATTGACGGCGCAGAGCGCTCTGCGGCGGCTTGTAGCTGGCGATGTCGTCGGCCTTGACCCAGCCCGGCGATCCGACGGGGAAGCGCGTCTTGGCCCGCGTCGCGATCTCGCGCGCGGTCTTGATGTCGCCGCGCATGAAAGCCGCCTGCGCCGACGCGAGGTCGGCGCGCGCCAAATCGTTCTTCTGACCATAAGCCATCGCCAGATGGCTGTAGGCATCGGGCGATTCCGGCTCTCGGGTCAATGCCTTCTCCAGGATCGTCACCGCCTCGTCGACGCGCGCGCGGTCGCGGGTGCCGATCAGCGCCTGAGCGAGCATGATCTGGATCAGGGCCGGATTGGGGGCGAGCTGGATCGCGTGTCGGAGCGGCGCGATCGCCTCGGCCGGCTTGCCGGCTTCGAGCAGCGCCTGACCCTTGAGCTCGTGGAAGTAGGGGTTCTGCGGCTGCGCCTGGATCAACGCGTCGATCTGGCCCATCGCCGCGCGCGGGTCGGAAAAGCGATAGGAGGAGATCGCGCGAGCATAGCGGGCGGCGAGGCTGGTGTCGCTCAGCGGGTACCGACGCGCCACCGAGTCCGGCCGCTCCATGAAGCCGAACAGCTTGGCGCGCATCAGGTCGTGCCGCGCCTGCATCGCCGGCGGGTCCTTGTGGTCCCAGTAGGGGCTGGCACGCGCCATGCCCTCGAGCGCCGCCACGCGTTCGCTCGGCAGCGGATGCGACTGCATGTACGGATTGATATAGCGGGTCTGGTAGAGCGTCTGGTCGGCGAGGCGCGCGAAAGTCTCGTGCATTCCCTTCGCCGACTGGCCGGTGGCGGTGAGAAACTTGACCGCCGCGCGGTCGGCTTGGTCTTCCTGGGCGCGCAGATAGCCGAACAGCGTGTTCTGGATCGCCTGGGTCGGCCCGGCGATGGCCGCGGCGCCGGCCTGGCTCAGATCGCTGCTGCCGCTGCGGCTGGCCGCAACCATCGCGCCTACGCCGAGGATCATCGCGAGGATCGACTGCGTGGTTGCATTGGCCAATTGCTCGCGCAGACGCGCCAGATGGCCGCCGGCGATGTGGCCGGTCTCGTGCGAAAGCACGCCGATGATCTGGTTTGGCGTCTCGGAATCCATCAGCGCGCCGGCATTCACGAAGATGCGGCGGGCGTCGGCCACGAAGGCGTTGAACGCGCGATCGTTGATGATGACCGCCTGCACGTTCTGCTGGGCCAGGCCCGCCGCCTTCAACAGCGGCTGCGTGTACTCCCTCAGCAATTGCTCGATCTCGGCATCGCGGATGACCGGCGGCCCACGCTGCGCCTGAGCCGGAACGCTGGCGCCCGCGAGCGCCGTCGCGGTCACAAGCGCCACAATACGCGCCGCGAGGGTCGATCGACGCGCCCTGATAGGTCTCTCGGTTCCGGTCATGTCGCCTTGGTGCTGATCAGCGTCTTGGTCCGCGCTTGCGTCTGCTTGGCCGGCTTTTGCGAGGCTTGTTTCTGGGTGGCTTTGTGCCATTTTCCCGCGCAACCTAGTGGCGCGCCCCGGTACGGTCAACGCGGCCGAGATCACGTCTAGGTGCGGAACTTGCGACGTAACTTTGTCCGCAGAAATGCGGCGACAGCGGGGCGGGTTTTACGAGAGGCATCAAGGGTCTGGAGATGATGTTGGATGCTGCGAGACGTCTGATCGTGCCGTCGGTGCGCAGCGACGTGCCGCCGTTCATGGTGATGGACGTGATGGCGGCGGCGGCGCGCATCGAGGCGGCCGGCGGGCGGGTGATTCACATGGAGGTCGGCCAGCCCGCTGCGCCGGCGCCGACCACCGCGATTGCGGCGGCGCGCGCCGCGCTTGGCACCGCGCGCCTGCAATACACCGAGGCGCTCGGCATTCCGACGCTGCGCGCGCGCATAGCGCGCCACTATCAAGAAGCTTACGGGGTCGCGGTCGACCCGGCACGCATCGCCGTCACCACCGGATCGTCGGCCGGATTCATCCTCGCCTTTCTTGCGCTGTTCGAGCCCGGCGATCGGGTCGCGGTGGCCCTGCCGGGCTATCCGCCTTATCGGCACATCCTGCGCGCGCTCGGCTGCGAGCCGGTCGCGATCGAGACCACGCAGGCGACGCGTTGGGCGATCACGCCCGACATGCTGATCGCCGCCCACCGCCGCATGCCGCTCAAGGGCGTGCTGGTGGCCAGCCCCGCCAATCCGACCGGCACGATGATGACCGGCGAGGCGCTGCGTGACCTGATCGACGCCGCGGAGGGCGAGGGGATCAGATTCATCTCCGACGAGATCTATCACGGCCTCGATTATGCGTTCGCGGCCGAGACCGCGGCGCGGCTGTCCGACAGCGCCATGATCATCAATTCGTTCTCGAAATACTTCTGCATGACCGGCTGGCGCATCGGCTGGATGGTGGTGCCGGAGCCGCTCATCCGCACTGTGGATTGCCTGCAGGGCAATCTCGCGATCTCGGTCCCGACACTTTCGCAGATCGCGGCCGAGGCCGCCTTCGACGGACGCGCCGAGATGGAGGCGGTCAAGCACGGCTACGAGGAGAACCGGCGCATCCTGCTCGACGGTTTGCCCAAGGCCGGCATCGAGAAGATCCTGCCGGTCGACGGCGCGTTCTATCTCTATGCCGACATGTCGCGCTTCTGCGACGACAGCTTCGACTTCGCCAAGCGCATGCTCGAGGAAACCCACGTGGCGGCGACGCCCGGCGTCGACTTCGATCCTGTCAAAGGCAGGCACTTCATCCGCTTCTGCTATGCCGGCTCGGCCGCGGAGATGCGCGAGGCGGTGGAGCGGATCGGCGCGTGGTTGACGCCTCGATGACATCGCCCGTCATCCCACCGTGGAGCAGGATCGATGTCCGTCCTGTATCGTCATAGTCAGCGCGGCACCACCATCTTGACCGGCCTGGCCGTGATCGCCCCGCTGGTTGTCATCGCGGTCTTGCTGCCGCTCGGACCGCGGGAGGTCTGGCCTGCGGTTGCCATTGGGATTGTCGTCTTGGCGCTACTGGCCGGCACGGCCTGGTATTTCTCGTCGATGACGGTAGAGGTCACCCAAGACGAGCTGCGCTGGCATTTCGGTCCAGGCGGGTATTACCGGATCCCGCTGTCGGGCATCGCAAGCGTCGCGCCCGCACGCCATTCCCTGCTGTGGGGCTATGGGATCAGGTGGATGGGACCGAGGCGCTGGGCCTACATCGTCGCCGGGCGCGACGCGGTCGACGTGCATTTGAAAGGCGGCGGGCTGCGTCGCCTCGGCTCCGATGATCGGGATCGACTGATCGCGGCACTCAGGTCAGCCGAAAAATGAACGGTGGCCTTACCGCATCGCCGCGGCGATGTTGCCGCCGTCCACGGTGGTGACGTCGCCGGTGGTTTTCAGCTCCAGCGCCTGGTGCAGGAACGCCTGCGCCACGTCCTCGGCGGTGACCTCGCGGCCCAGAAGATTTCCGCTGAGATAGTCCCTCTCGCTCACGCCGCGCGCCTTGGAGCGCTCGGCGATGAACGCGTCGTTAAGCAGCCCCGAGCGGATGCGGTCGGCATTGACGGCGTTCGCCCGGATTCCATCCGAGCCGTAATCGACCGCGTATTGCCGCACCAGGAACAGCGTCGCCGCTTTTGGCAATCCATAGGGGCCGAAATTCGGGCCCGGGTTCACCGCCTGCTTTGAGACGTTGAACAACAGGCAGCCGCCGGTGCCCTGCGCCAGCATCATCTTCACCGCCGCCTGCGCCACGCGCTGATGGCCGTAGAAGTTCAATTCGAAGCTCTTGCGCAGCACCGCCTCGTCTACTTCGCCGATGCGGCCCTGCCAGGCGGCGCCCGCATTCGACACCACGACGTCGACGCCGCCGAAGGCTTCCGCCACCCGCTCGAACGCCGCCGGCACGGACGCGGGGTCGGTCACGTCGCATCCGACCGCGAGCGCAGCGCCGCCGATCGCCTTGGCCTTTTCCTTCGCCGCGCCTTCGTCGAGGTCGAGCAGCGCCACCTCCGCGCCTGCGGCCGCGAAGGCCTTCGCGGTCGCCGCTCCGATGGTGCCGCCGGCGCCGGTAATGACGGCGACCTGGCCGGCGAGCGGCAGCTCCTTCGCCACGCCGAGCTTCGCCTGCTCCAGCGACCAGTATTCCATATCGAACATGTCGGCTTCCGAGATCGACTCGAAGCGGCCGATCGCCTCGGCGTCGGTGATGGCGGCGGCGGCGCATTCCGCGAGATCGGCGGCGATGCGGGCGTCTTTCTTGGAGCGACCGAAGCCGAACAGGCCCAGGCCGGGGACGAGCGCGACACGCGGGAGCGGATCGAGCGGCTTCTTGATGCCGCCCACGCGCGCGTTCTGGCGCGCGAAATAGGCCTGATAGTGCGCGATGAAAGCCTGCACGGCGGCGTGCGCGGCGGCTTTGAAATCATCGGCCTTGCCGCGCTCCGGGGCGGCCACGATCAGTGGCCAGTTCTTGGTGCGGATGGTGTGATCGGGCGTCACCAGGCCGGCCTGGCTGTAGCGCTTCAGCTCGGCGCCGTTGACGAAATTGAGGATCCCGGGCGTGGCGCGAAAGTCGAGGATCAGGCGCCGCCAGGCGCCTTCGATCTTGTCGTCCTTCAGGCTGCAGGCGCCGCGCAGGACAGGGGCGACTGCCGCGACCGGTGCGATCGCCTGCGGCAGCTGCGCCGTCGCGAACACCGCCTTGCGGTTCTTCCTCAGCCGCTCCTCGGCGAGCGTGACCAGTGCGATCATGCGCTCGTAGGCCTCGCTCGCGCTCTCGCCGAACGTGAAGATGCCGTGCTTGTGCAGGATCAGGCCTTCGACGTCCGGCTTGGCGTCGTAGACGTCGGCCGCCAGTTTCGCCAGCGCAAATCCCGGCATCACGTAGGGCACGACGCCTATGCGCCCGTCATAGACCCCGGCGCAGATGGCTTCGCCGTCGGGCTGGTCGACCAGGCTCAGGATGGCATTGGCGTGGGTATGGTCGACGAATTTGTGCGGCAGGAAGGCATGCAGCAGCGTCTCGACCGAAGGATTCGGCGCCGCCGGCTCGATCAGGTTCTCGCGCTGGAGGCGCACCATGTCCTCGTCGCTGAGCGCGGTGCGCGCGCGCAGTTTGCGCAGGCGCTCGAGCCGCACGGCCGGCAGACCCGCCGGCTCGATGACCGCCATGTCGGCGCCCGAGCCCTTGACGCAGAGCACCGCGACCTCTTCGCCGAGGAGGTCGGGCATGGTCGTCTTCACCGAGGTGTTGCCGCCGCCGTGCAGCACCAGCGCGGGATCGCGGCCGAGCAGGCGCGTTGTGTAGACACGCAGCGCCAGATCGCGGCCGACGCCGAGCCTCGCATAGTGCTCGATCGCCGCCTGCGCCTCGCTCTCGACCCAGCCGCTTTTCATCGGCTTCTCCCGCACTCGCTGCCAGCCTCAGCCGGTACGCCGACGCCGGGGCGCGGTCAACGGGGCGGTCAACCGGGATTTGGCCCTCCGCCATCCCTGGGCTCATGCCCGGGCGGCGGCGCATCCGGCGGCCGCTTCCGCCAGAGGTCGGTGAACACCGAAACCAGCGCAAATCCCGCCAGCACGGCAACGAGAGCAACGAGGATTTCGGCGGCGCTCATGGCTAAACGGTCACGGAACGGCGAAGCATTCGAGCGTTGCGTTGATCTTGTTCCGCAGGTCCGGGTTCTTGCCTGCGAGCTCCCAGGTATTCAGCACCAAGGTGCGCCGCATCGTCAGCTTCTTGACCACGTTCACCGCCAGGACAGGGCACGCCAGCAGCTCGAACGCGAGACGAGACAGGTCCGAATTGGTCGTTCCCAGGACATGCCGATGACGGAAGACGTAAGCGAAGGCGGCGATCGAGTTGGCATAGAGGAGCGGCACCACGGAAAAGAGCGCGAGGTTGATGCCCCATGCCGCGCTCACCGTGGGGCCCACGACGACGATCAGCAACAGAGCGGCGCCGGCAAACAATCCGAGCGCGCGGTAGACCGCGTGGACCGGCCGCAGACCGTGCAGCTTGTCCGCGCGGACCGGCGAAGGGGCGTGGATCGAGGAGAGATAGAACGGCCGCAGAAGGTAGGAGACGAGCGCGAAGACGAGCTCATGATTGCGCACCAGGAAGGGCGCCGCCGGCAGCCTGAGCTCGACCCGCTCGTTTGCTGCGAGCCGGAACGTGAACTCGCCCGCCTTCAGCAGTACGGCGGAATCGATCAGCACGATGGCGAGGGCGAAGGCCCAAAATCCGAGGGTGGAATTCGCGACATAATCCAGCATCAGGTCGCCTTCCGCGTGAAGCGCAGAAGCCATCGGAGAGCTCCCAGCCCCGCGGCGCCGAGCCCGGCAACGATCACGAAGGCGAACTTGCCGACGACCTTGAACAAGCCGGTTTTTGCCGCCGCGGCGGCGGCTCCGCCCAGGATCAGTCCGGTCAACCCGTATTCCGCGATCTTGTCGCCGGTGCGGTATTCCGAATAGCGCTCGCCGGCATCGAACGAAAAGCCGGTCAGCGTCGCCTTGAAGGCACGGATGTCGTTGTCGAGCGTTGCCGGCGCCGAAACCAGGATCGCGTTCATCACGCCGGAGCGACTCAACATCCGGATCTTGTAATTGACCACGATGTCGCCGCTCGCGGAGCGCAGCTTCGTGGCCCATTCCAACCGCTGGGTTTGCAGATCGTAGTGCGGGGCGACGAACCATCCTTCAAGAATGAGCGTCGGCAGTCCGCGCTTCTTGCGCTCCTCATTTCCCCTGAGGTTTCCCTCCTTGAGGCTCTCGAGAATAGCGTCGGGATCGAGCTTCTCGTCGTCGCGTACGTATCCGATCGCTTCGAAGTCGAAGATCGAAAACCAATCCAGGCTCTCCGGCGCCAGCGTGTAGCTGTCCTGGCGCGGGAGATTGTTCATCAGCGTCAGAAATTTGCTGGTGTCCGCCGCAGGCAGAAAATAATAGCCCTTGGGAACAGTGACCGACGCCTTGCCGGCGATCTTGCCCTCGGCAGGACCGGCCTGCCACGACAGCTTGCCGATCTCGGCCCAGAGTTTCTCCTGTCCGGATGGTTCTTGCGCCGGCGCGGCGGACGCGAGCGTAACGACCGAAACGATGATCAACGCGAGAAATCGAAAATACATTGGCGACGCCCCCACTCAACGCAACCCATGTTATGCAATCTATCGGTGAAGCGGATTCCGAACAATCCAAATAGTCGCGCGGCGCAGACGAAATCATCTCTGTGATGATTCCGTCACGATTCGGTGGCGAACGCGATCGTCCGCCACGCTGCGCTAAATCCGTCGCGGTACCTCGCGGTGGGGCGAGGACAAATCAACTCTTGCCGAGGGCGCGCTTGCTCCACCAGCCCGAGCGGCGCGGGCGATCGTCGGCCTCGCTCTCGGTCGGAGTCGACGCGCTGGGTTCCGCCGGTATCGGCGGCGGCGTGTAGGTCGGTGCGGCGGCGACGCCATCACCGCTCGGCGACATCGGCGCGGGCTCGCGCACGGTCGAGCGCCGTCGCGGTGGCTCGGCGGGAGCAGGAGCCGGGGCAGGGGGAACCGCAGCGATTTCGGCGGGCGGTTCTTCCCGCGGTTCGGCGTCGGCCGCAGGTGGCAGGTCGCGCGGAGCTTCGGTAATCGGTACATGCACGACCGATGTTTCGGGCTGCGGCTCGTGGTCGAGATCCGCGACCGCGCTGGTGAGATCCGGCTCGATCGCGCTGGCCGGCTCGGCAAAACCTTCGCCGCCGTCGCGGTCACGGCGATTGCGGCGTCCGCCGCGCCGTCCGCGCCGTCGTCGCCGCCTTTCGCCCTCGCCACCCTGCTCGCCGGCCAATTCGGGGCTGCCGCCGCCTTCGCCGGGGTGCGCCTCGTCCGACTGGATTTCGCCGCGATCGCCGGCTGCGGCTGCGATGTCGCGGTCGCGGGACTGTGCCATGCCGCCGTCGCGATCCTGCCGAAACGCGTCGCGGCCGTCTCCGCCACCGCCGCCGCGGCCACGCCGGCGCCGCCGGCGGCGCCGGCCCTGGTCGTGCTCGGCCTCGGGCTGCGCCTCGTCGGATGAGGCTGCGGCCTCGTGCCTCTCGCCGTCCTGCGACTCGGACTCGGCTTCGAGCGCTTCCTCGTCGCCCTCGTACTCGTCCTCGTAGTCTTCCTCGTCCTCCTCGGCGACCGCAGGCATCACGGATTGCGCAGCCAGCGCCTTCGCCTGCTCCAGGCTGTGCACCTGCTCGCCCTTCTCAATCACGAAGGACAATTGCCCGCCGATGGTGGCATCGGCATTGACCATGATGGCGATGCGGAAGCGCTCCTCGAGCGAGCGCAGATGCGCGCGCTTGTGGTTGAGCAGGTAGAGCGCGATCTCGGTGCGCGTGCGCACGATGAGATTATGGGTGGCACCCTTGAGCAGCATTTCATCGAGCGACCGCAGGAGCTGCAGCGCGACCGACGATACCGAACGCACATGGCCGGTGCCGCCGCAATGCGCGCATTTCTCGGTCGAGCTTTCGAGCACGCTCGAGCGAATGCGCTGGCGCGACATTTCGAGCAGCCCGAAATGCGAGATGTGGCCGACCTGGATGCGGGCGCGGTCGTGGCGCAGGCATTCCTTCAAGCGCCGTTCCACCGCGCGGTTGTTGCGCTTCTCGTCCATGTCGATGAAATCGATGACGATCAGGCCCGCGAGGTCACGCAGGCGCAGCTGCCGCGCGATCTCCTCGGCGGCTTCGAGGTTGGTCTTGAGCGCGGTGTCCTCGATATGGTGCTCGCGCGTGGCGCGGCCGGAATTGACGTCGATGGCGACCAGGGCCTCCGCCTGGTTGAGCACGATGTAGCCGCCCGAGCGCAGCTGCATCACCGGCGTGAACATGGCGTCGAGCTGGCTCTCGATGCCGTGACGGGTGAAGATCGGCAGCGTATCGCGATAGCCCTTCACGTTCTTGGCATGGCTCGGCATGAGCATGCGCATGAACTCTTTCGCTTCCCCGTAGGCGGCATCGCCGGCGACCAGGATTTCGTCGATGTCCTTGTTGTAGAGGTCGCGGATCGAGCGCTTGACCAGCGAGCCTTCCTCGTAAACGAGAGTCGGTGCGGTCGACTTGAGTGTGAGATCGCGCACCGTCTCCCACATCCGCAGCAGGTATTCGAAGTCGCGCTTGACCTCGGTCTTGGTGCGGGCGGCGCCGGCGGTGCGCAGGATCACGCCCATGCCTTCCGGCACCTCCAGCTCCTGGGCGATCTCCTTGAGCCGGCGGCGGTCGTCCGCGCTGGTGATCTTGCGGCTGATGCCGCCGCCGCGCGCGGTGTTGGGCATCAGCACCGAATAGCGGCCGGCCAGCGACAGGTAGGTCGTGAGCGCCGCGCCCTTGGTGCCGCGCTCCTCCTTGACGACCTGCACCAGCATCACCTGGCGCCGCTTGATGACCTCCTGAATCTTGTACTGCCGGCGCAGTCGCGGCATGCGCTCCGGCACCTCCTCCATGGCGTCGGCCCCACCCACCGATTCGACCACTTCATCTTCGCCTTCGGCGTGGCCATTGACCTCGGTGATGTTGTTGCCGGCTCCGCCTTCGCCTTGCTCGCCCGCGACGGCGGCATCGGTCACGTCGGCAGGCGCCTCGTCGGCGTGCTGCCCGTCCTCGTGGTGGCCGTTCTCGTGGTGGTGTTCGTTCTCGTGGCGTTCGTTTTGTTGGGCCTCGTCCGCCCGGGATTCGTGGTGGTCGACGGGGACCGGCTCGGCCGCGCTGCTCGCTTCGAGCTGTCCGAGTTCGATCGGCGTCTCCGCGGCGGTCGCGGCGGGCGTCGCATCCTCGGCGTGCTCGTGCGGCGGTGCTTCGGCGGCAATCTCCGTGGGCGGGGCCGCGTCGGAGCCTTCCGCCGCCTCGGCCGCCGGCGCCATGTGCTCGGAGCCCGCCGCCATCGCGCCGGTCTCGAATTCGGCGTCGATCGGCTCGCTCTTGATCTCGTCGCGCGGACGATGGCTGCCGCGTTCCCGACGTCCGTGCCGGCGTCCCGCGCGATGGTCGGCTTCGGCGTCGGCGGCGCGCTGTGCGCGCTCGTCCTCTTCGATCAGCGCCTGCCGGTCGGCGACCGGGATCTGATAATAGTCCGGATGGATTTCGCTGAAGGCCAGGAAGCCGTGGCGATTGCCCCCGTAGTCGACGAACGCCGCCTGCAGCGACGGCTCGACGCGCGTCACCTTGGCCAGATAGATATTGCCGCGAAGCTGTTTACGGCTGGCTGACTCGAAGTCGAATTCCTCGACACGATGGCCGCGCAGAACTACCACCCGGGTCTCCTCCGGATGGGTCGCATCGATGAGCATCTTGTTGGGCATTGACCAATCTCATGATGGCCGGCTGGCGCGCGGCCGTCATTCGTCGCCACGCGGGCGGCGCAAGACGGCGCGACCGGAGACCGGCCTGACTGTGGTTGAAAGGATGGGCCATCAGCGCGCTAGCGCAGGCTGCCGATAGAGTGAAGGCGTCGCTCTGCGACGCGCCGTTGCTGCGGCAGCGATGGGATGGGGATTCGACGCGCGGTCGTAGCATGACCTTCTGGCCCGTGACGGGGCGGCAACGCTTGGGTAGCGCGCGGCCGCAGGTTCTCTTGGCTGACGATCTTCGACTCGGATCGCGGTCTCGAAAGAATAAGCCGCTGCGCCGTCGCGGGAGGCGGGTGCCGCACGCAACACCAGTTGTCGTCCACAAGAACATCGGCCCGATGGCCCGTGAGTACCGCACCGATGCGGAGCCTCGCGGACCGATTCGACCCACGAAGTCCCCTCCCGTCAGTCGTCGGGGAGCGGTCCCTGCGCGGGTCTGCCGGATGTCCGAACGCGGGCACAACCGGAACTGTAAATCGTCAGCCCCCTCTTATTAGGGCTGGGGACCGGCAATGGCAAGGGCAGCGGGAGCCTGGACAGCCATCGCAAGACCGCTTGGCGGGTCCGCAATATTAAGCGGAAACAGCCACCTGGACGGGGATCCTGACACAATTCATCGAGCGGGGCGTGCAGGCGGGTTTCCCGTGGCGCACCCGAGAAGAATCGAGGCAAAGGGCGAGCGCGCCGGCGCGTCGGTCACCGGCTTGGCCCTAGGCTCGTGTCCTGGTCCGGCGCCCGCATCGCGTTGCAGCACGTGCTTTGCGAATGCCGGACGCAAGCAGACACCTGCAGCACGCGTGCGCGAAGCCACTGCGCACATCGCGCGCTCGACCGCCGCAATTCGGCGAGATTTCTGATGCTGCTGGCGACCCGTCACCCGGCCAAGCTTGGTGGGCATCGCAAACCACGCAGTAAGTTTGGATTAACCGTGCGGCCGTTATGGAGTAAGAGGGGCCTGCAGGGGCTGAAAACACCCATGTTTGTCCGCGCGACGAGCCTGATCGTATTGTTCGGCGCGATCGTCCTCGGCAGCACTGCCTTGGCCGAGCCCACGGGTGCGACGCCACCGCAGACGCGCGAGCCGAATGATTTCCCGATCGCGAGCGAGGTCCGCGTCGCCGGTGACGACAGCCAGACGCGGATGGTCGTTGACCTCAGCCAGAAGATGGAGGTCCGCGCCTTTACGCTCGCTCACCCCTACCGCGTGGTGATCGACCTGCCGCAGGTCACCTTCAACGTCCCGGTGGGGACGGGGGAGACCGGCCGCGGCCTGATCAAGGCGTTCCGTTTCGGCCTCGTCATGCAGGGCGGCTCGCGCATCGTGATCGACCTCGCGCGCCCCGCCCGCATCGACAAGGCCTTCGTGCTCGACGCCGGCAACGATCAGCCCGCGCGTCTCGTGCTCGATCTCGCGGCCACGGACCGTGAATCGTTCTTGCGGACAGTCACGCTGGACAACCGGGCGGCGCCGACCCGTAAGGCCGCGGCCCATCCCGAGCAGAAGCCGAACGGCGACCAGCGTCCGCTGGTGGTGATCGATCCCGGTCATGGCGGGATCGACAACGGCACCAAGGCGGCGACCGGGGAGCTCGAGAAAACCATCGTCCTCGAGTTCTCGCTCCTCTTGCGCGACAAGATCGAGAAGGCCGGCAAGTACCGCGTCGCCATGACCCGGACCGACGACACGTTCGTGGCGCTCGGCGACCGCGTCGCGCTCGCGCGCTCGCGCCAGGCCGCGCTGTTCATTTCGATTCACGCCGACGCGTTGCGGCGCCAGGAGGGCGACGCCCAGGGCGCAACCGTCTACACGCTCTCGGAAAGCCCCTCGGATGCCCGCGCCGCGCGCCTGGCCGAGGCCGAGAACCAAGCCGACGCCATCGCCGGCATCGACCTCTCCTCCGAGCCCAAGGACGTCGCCGGCATCCTGATCGACCTGGCCCGGCGCGAAACCAAGACCTTTTCGCAGCAGTTCGCCCAGGCGGTGGTCAACGAACTCAAGAAATCCGCCCGGCTCCACCAGCACCCCCTGAAGTCGGCGGGCTTCGTGGTGCTCAAGGCGCCCGACGTACCCTCGGTCCTGGTCGAGCTCGGCTATGTCACCAACAAGGCGGACCTCAAGTCCCTGATCTCGACGGAGTGGCGGGACCGTACCGCGGACCAGATCGTTCGGGCGGTGGATACCTTCTTTACCACCCGGCTCGCCGGCGGCCCCGGCCGCAATTAGCGGGGCAGGGAGGTTGGACGGTAAGGGATGGCCGGTTAGCCTCAGTTTCAACATAAAACAGAGCGACTTAGTGACTCGGACCGACCAACCGGGGTACTGGGTTGCGGTGATCCGGGGAAATCGCCAGTCCGGGAAAAATCGCCGGTTTGCACGCCGGACGGCTCGAAGCCGCCGGCCGACAGCGCAATTGAGGGTGGTTTCGGCGCTGGGGGGATGTCAGCCATGAGATTAATGCTGCGCTTCTTCGGCCTTCTGTTCGCGGCCGGGACGATCTTGTTTGTCGTCGCCGTTGCGGGAGCAGCGGGGCTGTTGTGGCACTATTCCAAATCGCTGCCGGACTATTCCCAGTTGCAGGATTACGAGCCCGCGGTGATGACCCGGGTGCATGCTTCCGACGGCTCGCTGCTCGCTGAATATGCGCGCGAGCGGCGGCTCTACATCCCGATCCAGGCGATACCCAAGCAGGTCATCAACGCCTTCATCGCGGCCGAGGACAAGAATTTCTACGAGCACGGCGGCATCGACTTCTCCGGCATTGCCCGCGCTGGGTTGCTCTATGTGCAGCAATACGGCAGCGGCCGCCGCCCACAGGGCGCCTCCACCATTACCCAGCAGGTGGCGAAGAACATGCTCCTCACTAACGAGGTGTCGTTCTCGCGTAAGATCAAGGAAGCGCTGCTGGCGATGAAGATCGAGCGCGCCTTCTCCAAGGAGCGCATCCTCGAACTCTATCTCAACGAGATTTATCTCGGCATGGGCGCCTACGGCGTCGCCGCGGCGTCGCTGCTCTATTTCGACAAGTCGGTGCACGAATTATCGAACGCGGAGGCCGCCTATCTCGCGGCGCTGCCCAAAGCCCCCAACAACTACCACCCGTTCCGCCAGCGCGAACGCGCGATGGAGCGGCGCAATTATGTTCTCGAGCGCATGGCCGAGGACGGCTACATCACCGCGGCGGAATCGGCGAAGGCCAAGAAGGAGCCGCTCAAGGTCACCCCGCGGCCGACCGGCGCACACATCTTCGCGGCCGAATATTTCGCCGAGGAGGTCCGCCGCTACATCTACGACAATTACACCGAGAAGAAGCTCTACGAGGGCGGCCTCTCCGTGCGCACCACGCTCGATCCCAAGATGCAGGTGCTGGCGCGCAAGGTGCTGGTCGACGGCTTCGTGAATTTCGACGAGCAGCAGGGCTGGCGCGGCGCTTCCCACAAGCTCGACCTGGCGGCCGGCGATTGGGGCGTGAAGCTTGCCGAGATCAAGGCGCTGTCCGACATCGCCCCCTGGCGGCTCGCGGTCGTGCTGGAGTCGGGCGACGCGTCCGCGCAGATCGGATTCCAGCCGTCGCGTGAACCGGGTGGCGCGGTGTCGAAAGAGCGCACTGTCGGCATGGTCATGCTCGAGGGCGTGAAGTGGGCGAAACCGACAAGCGGCCCGACGAGGGGCAAGACGCCGAGCAAGGTCTCGCAGGTGCTGGAGGCGGGCGACGTCGTCTATGTCGATCCGGTCGCCGGCAAGGACGGCCAGTTCCGTCTGCGGCAGGTGCCCGAGGTCTCCGGCGCGATCGTCGCCATGGACCCGCAGACCGGCCGCGTGCTGGCCATGGTCGGCGGCTTCTCCTACGACCAGAGCCAGTTCAACCGCGCCACCCAGGCGCTGCGCCAGCCGGGCTCGTCGTTCAAGCCGCTGGTCTATGCCGCCGCCCTCGACAACGGCTACACGCCCTCGACCGTGGTGATGGACGCGCCGCTCGAGATCGACACCGGCAGCGGCATCTGGGCGCCGGAAAACTATTCGCGCAAGTTTTATGGCCCCTCGACGCTGCGGTTCGGCATCGAGCAGTCGCGCAACGTGATGACGGTGCGGCTTGCGCAGGACGTGGGGATGCCGCTGATCGGAGAGTATGCCAAGCGCTTCGGCATCTATGACAGCCTGCCCCCCTATCTCTCGTTTGCGCTCGGCGCCGGCGAGACCACGCTGCTGCGCATGGTCGGCGCCTACGCCATGTTCGACAACGGCGGCCGCAAGATCCAGCCGACGCTGATCGACCGCATCCAGGACCGCTACGGCCGCACGATCTACAAGCACGACGCGCGCGAATGCCGCGGCTGCGACGCCGAAAAATGGGCGAACCAGAACGAGCCGACGCTGATCGACAAGCGCGAGCGCGTGATTGATCCGATGACCGCCTACCAGATCACCTCGATGATGGAAGGCGTCGTGCAGCGCGGCACCGCCACGGTGGTGAGGGAGGTCGGCAAGCCGATCGCCGGCAAGACCGGCACCACCAACGACGAGAAGGACGCCTGGTTCGTCGGCTTCTCGCCCGATCTCGTGGTCGGGGTTTATCTCGGCTATGACAAGCCGCGCCATCTCGGCCGCGGCGCCACTGGCGGTGTGCTGGCGGCTCCGATCGTGCGCGATTTCATGAAGGTTGCGCTCGCGGACAAGCCGGCGGTGCCGTTCCGCGTGCCCGCCGGCATCAAGCTCATCCAGATCGATGCCAAGAGCGGCATGCGGGCAGGGCCGGGCGCCGGGCGCGTGATCACCGAGGCCTTCAAGCCCGGCACCGCGCCGCCCGACAACTACTCCGTGATCGGCGTGACCGACGCCGAAGGCCGGCCGCTCGGCGTCTCGCCGGAGGCGGACCGCGCGGTGCGCACCGGAACCGGCGGGCTCTACTAAAGACAGCGTTCGTTTTGATCGGAACCGGCCCGCCGCTCTGCACGAGCCGCGGCCGGCGGACTATTGCACAGACCTTCCCGTTGCTCGCGGCGTTCCACGCATTCTTCGTGGCTTCACGCAGTCGTTATCGCGCCCGGTCGAAATCCGGGCTGGGCCGGACGTCATTCGGGCAGCAAGGGCATGATGCCCCGGCAAAACGACTGAAGAGGAGAAACGACAATGAACCTCCCATTCGCGAAGCATGTGATGACATTACGGTCACGCAGGTGTGTCGGCGTCATCACGTCGGCGCTGGTGGCAGGGGCTGCCATCGGTGGGGGAGCCGCATCGACGATGTCCGCGACCAGGGCGGCCGCGGTCGAGGACCTGCCCGCCGTCGAGATGCGTAAGAACGTGATCCAGGCTCTGTCGCACGACCAGCTCAAGCATCGCCTGGTCGGCTCGTATGTCGTGGGCGGAACCGATACCGACGGCAAGCCCTACGCCGGGACGGGCATCGTGGACATCGCCCTGGCACCGTCGGGCGCGCTCGAGCTCGATTGGGACAACGGCAAGCAGGTCGGCGTGGCGCAGGTCATCGGCGATGTCGTCGTCGTGTCCTGTCTGATCAAGGGCCGAACGGCCATTCTGACCATGACCGTCAACGCGGACGGCTCGCTGTCCGGCAGGTGGTCGCGCCGCACCGATCGGGGTCAGAGGGGCACCGAAACCTGGAAGAAGGCGTAGGCGAGGCGTCGCGAAACTTTCTTTAACATGCGGGTCGAAATCGGCCGGGGTTGGACGTCAATGAGCCGCGGAGCACACCGGCCGCGACGAGTAGAGGAGACCACCATGAAATATGCGCTGCTGATCTATGGCAACGAAGCCAACGCCCCGACTGCGAACGACGGTACGGCCTACCGGATTTCGCCCGCCTATGAGGCTTACATGGAGGAGATGAAGAAGGCGGGCGTCATCGTCGGCGGCGAGCGCCTGCGGCCGACATCGTCGGCGACCACCGTGCGCACGTCTGGCGGCAAGACCCAGGTGCTCGACGGCCCCTATGCCGAGACCAAGGAGCAGCTGGGCGGGCTCTTTATTCTCGACGTGCCCGATCTCGACGCCGCCGTCGCCTGGGCGGCGCGATGTCCTACCGCCAGCACGGGCGCCATCGAGGTTCGTCCGATCTGGACCGCGTAGAGCGATGACGGCGGGCGCGCGCGCCAGCGCTGCGCCGCCTGTTCGACGCTGATCCCGGCGTCGCGGATCACCGGCATCCATTTGTCGGTCGGAATGACGGCGCCGAGTTCCCAGAAGCGATCAACTCGCTGCTCATGTTACAAGGCAGCGTAGGATCACGGGAGAAAAGGCCTTGTCCGCGCCCCGCCGTGCCTTCGATGCGGTCGTGTTCGTTCTTCTGACCGCGCTGATCGATTCCTGGACACTGTGGAATCGGGTCGCCGGCTCTGTCGAGCGCGGATTCCGGTGGCGGCGCAAATACCTGGAGCTGACTTATCAAGCAGGAGCTTATCGGCCCTATGAGCGGGTCATCGGCGAGGCTGCGGCTCTCGCCGGCATCGCGCCGGCGTGCGCGGACGAGTTGGTGCGATGCTGGGGTGAGCTCGCGCCGTGGCCGGAGACGCCGGAAGTCGTGACCGCATTGGGCGCGCGCGTGCCGCTCGGCATCGCCACCAATTGCTCGCAGCAGCTTGGTGCGATCGCGGCCGAGCGCAGCGGCGGACGCTACGCGGCCATCGCAACGGCCGAGAGCGTGGGCTACTACAAGCCGCGACCCGAGCCCTACCGTTCGGTGCTGGCGCAACTCGGCACCGATCCAGTCCGCACCTTGTTCGTCGCGGGCTCGGCCGCGGACGTGCCCGGAGCAAAAGGAGTCGGCATGCCGGTCTATTGGCACAATCGCATGGGACTGCCGCCGATCGGCGAGAGCCGGCCGGACTACACCGCGGCGTCGCTGCGGCCGCTGATGGATCTGGTGTGATGCCGGGGCAACGTCTGACCGAGCTCGAGACCCCGTGCCTGCTGCTCGACGTCGAGCGGCTCGAGCGTAATTGCCAGCGGATGCTGGCGCGCGCCGAAGCGCTCGGCGTCCGCCTGCGCCCCCACCTCAAGACCGCGAAATCGGTCGAGGTCGCGCGGCGTGCGACCGGTGGCGGGCCGGGCGGCATCACGGTCTCGACCCTCAAGGAGGCGGACTATTTCGCCGGCCACGGCTACTCCGACATCGTCTGTGCCACCGCCATCGTTCCGGCCAAGCTCGCCCATGCCGCGCGCGTCGCGCGGACCTGCGATCTCGTGCTCGTGACCGATGCCCCCGAGGTGGTGCAGGAGGCGGCGCGCTTTGCCGCCGCGAACGATTGCAGCTTCTCGTTCCTGCTGGAGATCGACTGCGGCGAACACCGCAGCGGGTTGCCACCGAGAGAGGCGGGCGTCGTCGAGCTCGCACGCGCGATCCATGCATCGCCGCGGCTCAAGTTTTGCGGGGTCCTGACCCATGCCGGGCATTCCTACGGCACCAATGACCCGGCCGAGGTGACCAGGATCGCGGAGATCGAGCGCGACGCGGCGGTCGCGGCAGCGGCCGCGATCCGCGGCGCCGGCGTGACTTGCGACATCGTCAGCGTCGGCTCGACCCCGACCGTGCTCCACGCCGAGCATCTCGACGGCGTCACCGAGGCCCGCGCCGGCATCTACATGCTCTGGGACCTCGCACAGCTCTCGCGCAATATGTGCGGCGCGGACGAGATCGCGGTCTCGGTGCTGGCCTCGGTGATCGGTCACAACCACCAGGGCCGCGCGCTCATTCTCGATGCCGGCGCGCTCGCGCTGTCGAAAGATATCGGCGCCAACAAGTATCTCCCGGGTGCCGGCTACGGTTACGTCTGCGATGCGCAGTCGCTCCTGCGGCTCGGCAAGCTTGCGGTCGACGTCGTGCATCAGGAGCACGGCACCGTGACCGTCGACGACGAATCGTGGTTCGAACGGTTGCCGGTTGGCAGCCTGGTGCGCATCCTGCCCAACCATGCCTGCCTGACCTGCGCCGGCTATGAGGACTACCAGGTGATGCGCGGCGGCGCGGTCGTTGATCGCTGGGCCCGGGTCAATGGCTGGTAGCGCGAATGATGGAAAGATGAACGCGGCCGGCGAGGGTAGTTAGCCCACCTTCTCCCAGGTCATCGTACGCACGCTCATGACGCCGGTGATGGGATCGACCGAAGGTCGCGTCGAGAGATAGGCGCGGTTGCCCTCGAAGCGCGCGATGCGCTTCTGCTCGGTGCCGGTCCAGGCTTCGTTCCATGAGATATCGACGTGATGGGTGATCTCTTCGCCGGCGATGGTGTAGGTGCCGCCGTAGCTGGTCATGCTGCGGAACAACGCTTCCGCTTCCGCGGCTGACGGGTGTGCGCCGTCAGGCTTGCGGCGGCCGCCGCCCACGTTGAGCACCAGCATGCGGCCGTCGGGCGCATAATTGATGAAACCGGTCGGGCTCGGCCCGAGGAAGTCGCTCTTGGCGCCGGAGGGAATTTCCTCGCGCACCGCGGCGATCAGCTTCCAGGTGCCGAGCAGCCGTCGGCGGGTTGCATCGTCGGTCATGGCGCAAGCTCTAGCGCGCCGCGCGACCGTCGAAAAGCCGTCACCGGTCGTCTGAACGGCAAGTGCCGAACCCTAACGACTCCCGAAGTGCGGTCGCGTGCGGCACTCCCCGCGCTCTCAGACGCTCATACTCGCGATGCGCGGCGAGACCTTCGCGCAGGTCGCCCCACGCCGCACGCAGGGCCGACACAACGGTCCAGAACCCAGGTGCGCTACCCTGCGCCGACCGCTCCGTGCGGCCCGTGTGGGTATGCTCGAAGCCGAGCACTCCATTGAAGTTCCTTAGCATTTTTCGTGCTCCTAAGGGTTAAGCCAGGGAAGATTCCCTTGGTTGCACGCTGCAAATAGTGTACTTTGCGGCCTGCTTGCAAAGCATCGTTTCTCTGGCTTGCCTTAGAATTTCTAATGATCTGGGAGGCGATTGATGCTCCGTCGGCTGCCGTCACTCAATGCCCTGAAAGCCTTTGAGGCCGCCGCCCGGCACGAGAGCTTCACCAAGGCGGCGAATGAACTGGCTGTGACACAGGGCGCCGTCAGCCATCAGGTGAAGGCGCTGGAGGCCGAGTTGGGGCTGCGGTTGTTCAATCGCGAGCGCCAGCGCCTCGTCATTACCGATGCGGGGCGAGGCTACCTCGAGGTCGTGCGCGATGCCTTCGACCGACTGGCGGTCGGCACCAATCGTTTGTTGCAGTTGCAGCGGACGGGGGCGCTGACGGTGACGACGTCGCCCAATTTCGCGAGCAAATGGCTGGTACACCGGCTCGGGCAATTCGTCGAAGCGCACCCCGATATCAATTTGCGTTTGAGCGCATCGCCGCACCATATCGACTTCGCGCGGGAGGATATCGACGTCGCCGTCCGGCATGGCGATGGCCAGTGGGCCGGGCTTTCGGTGACGCGTCTTTGCGCGGAGGAACTCTTCCCGGTATGCAGTCCAAAATTCTTGAACGGCCGCAATGCGCTGCGATCGCCTGCGGATCTCGCACGTCAGACGCTGCTTCACGTCAACGACCGGCGCGACTGGAGCAAGTGGCTTGAGGCGGTAGACGTGACGATCGCCGATATCGACCGCGGCCCCATATACAGCCAGGCCAGCATGGCGATTGACGCGGCCGTCGATGGGCAGGGTGTCGCGCTCGCGCGAACCGCGCTCGCAGCCTGGGACCTGCGTGCCGGGCGGCTGGTGCGTCCGTTTACTTTCGCACTGAAAGCGCCCTATGCCTATTGGATCGTCTGTCCGAAATCGACCGCCGAACTGCCGAAAATCGCCACCTTTCGAAATTGGCTGCTGGCCGAGGCGGCGGAGGATGCGCGCGCTGCCGGTGCAAGCCCGGGCAAGCGCGTGCGCAGGGCGGGCTGAAGAGCGCTACTGCCGCAACGCTTGAATGACCAGCAGGCATCCCGACAGGAACAAGAGCAGGAGTACGGTGCGGCGAAAGCCCGTCTCGTCAAGCCGGCCGTAGAGCGTCAAACCGAGCCAGGTCCCGCCGACCAGAAAGGGAAAACCCATGAGAAATAGCTTGATGGTGTCTTCCGACAAGGCGCCGCGGGCGCCGAGCCACAGCGCCGACATCGCGAAGGTGGCGACGCCGACTGGCTGAAAGACGGTGCGCTGCACGTCCTTGGGCCAGCCGCGCAGCCCGCTCCAGATCGTGACCACGATGCCGGCGAAGCCGGTGGCGCCGCCGAGCATGCCGTTGAGAACGCCTATGCCGGTGTCGAGGGGCGCGCCGCCGCTCTTGACCGGCGCCAAGGTCGGTCGCGCGAGACCATAGACGCTGTAGAGGACGAGGAACACGCCCACGCCGATCTGGATCTGCGCAACCTTCGCCCAGGCGAGGATGGCGACCCCGAGCGGCACGCCGAATGCGGCGCCGAGCAGGAACGGCCACAGCCGGCTCCAGCTCAGCGCATGCCGCAGCTTCCAGACCGCGATGCCCTGCACCAGAAGGCCGAAGGCGATGATCAGCGTGGCGGTCTGCAGCGGCGGCAGGATGTGAAGCCAGACCGCCGCCGCGATCAGGCCGAATGCGAAGCCGGCGAGGCCCGCGACCAAGGCCGCGGCGAAGGTCGCGAGCAGAAACAATGCATGATGGATGAGCGCGTCATCCATGTCGGTCAGTCGGCCGGCGTCACGGTGTAGTCGTCGAAATACACGTGGCTGTCCGCCTTGGACCAGAGGCCGATGCGTCCGGACACCGGCTCTGCCAGGGTGTGCTCCAGGAGGAGCTTCCCATTGAGATAGCCCTCGATCTTGGGTCCCGCGATGCGGACCTTCAGCTCGTGCCATTGGCGCGTTGGGGTCGGCGTGTTGCGAATCCATTTCACCGACGAGCGCTTGCCTTTTTCGAACTTCCACAGCACGAGGTTGTTTTCGAGCGGATTGGCGCGGACGGTCAGATAGTCGCCGTTGGGCCTGAGGTTGAACAGAATTCCCGCGCCCTGGTCGATGCGGCCGGAAATCCCTTCGAACCGCACGGAGATTTCGCCGTCGCGGAAATCCGTTACGTCCTTGGCGACGGTGTAGGGAAAATAGGCGTAGGCCTGAACGCGATCGAGGAATTCGGCATAGCGGTCGCCATAGAGCGCGCGGGCCTTGTCCGCGATGCCGGCCGCGGTCTGGCCTTCTTTCCACTGCCGTCCGTCGACGACCAGGACCTTGTTGTTGCCTTCCGCTTCGATCCGCCAGATGCCGACGACGCTGACGAAGGATTTCGACTCCGCGCCGACCGTCTCGTCCGTGAAGTCGAGCTTCAGCGCTTGCCCTGCATTGGCTTGCAGCAGCAATGCGGCCAAGCCTGCGCTGGCGACCACCATCGCGATGGCGCTCTTGATTATTGTCATGGTCGACCTCCTTCTTCGATGAGCCTCGGGGGAATGCGTGGGGGGCGCCTCGACCACCACCACGCGATGATGATCAGGAGCGGCAGGGCGCCGAAGAACCAAGGCAGCGCGGCCTGCGCGCTCGTCACCAACGGATAGCCGGGGTAGTCCTCCCCAGCGATCGGCGTTGGAGGCGGTCTTCGGGCCAATTCGTAAAGGATCGGCAAGGCTTCGCGGTGGCTGGTGGATCGGCTCCTGGTCGACCGGCCACCATACGCATATTCGATCTCGCCGTAGGCCTCGTCGCTCCCGCTGCCTACGACGCTTTGGCCTGTGCCAGCGAGACGGACGGTGACGCGCGGCACCACTCGCTCCAGCTTGGACAGAACGTTGCGGCGCAGGTCCACATAGCGCGGGTCTTCCGGCGCCAAGTGAACGGTGATGACCAGCGGGTCGCGCAGCTCGGCGAGCGCCCGCTGGTCAGCGGCCGGAAAGGAGTTGCGGCGATCCTCGGTGACGTCGATCGACAGTCTGATCTGAGTGGCCAGCGCGAGCGCGACAGTGACTAGAGCCACACATGTGATCGATCGAATAGCCTTGGTTCGGACGGCGACCCCAGGATGCAGCCATATCGCTGCCAGCGCGGCAAAGCCGCAAATCGCGGCGACGATGCCCAACAAGAGACCTATCGACAGCAATCCCTGCTCGAAGGTGCGCAGCGTCTGCGTGAGCGACAACCGCGACAGCCATTCGAGAACGCCGGGTTGGCCGGCCAGCGCAAAGTCCAGAACCCAGGAGCCGACCGTGAAGGCGAGCGTGATGATGGCGGCCGTGGCCGAGCTTTCGGAGATCGCCGCGGCGAACAGCGCGATGGCGCCGATCAGCAGGCCGTAGAGCAGATGACCGAGCAGGAGATTGGCGGTCTCGGCGGCGTGGAGATGCCCGCCGAGCAGCAACCAGATCAGAATGGCCGAGAGGGCAGGGGCGATTGCAATCAGCCACGCCGCGCAAATCGCCGTCATCTTGGCGGCGATCAGCGTCGGGATTCGATAGGGCAACTGGACCAGCAGGCGCAGCGCGCCGGTTTCTTTCTCGCGGCCGAGCGTGCGAATTGCCACGAAGGGGAACAGGAGCGTGACGGCGACGTAGAGCGCCCCGAATGTCGGCACCAGCACGCCATCGAGCGGCGAGAGGCCGCTGGCGAGCTGCGTTTGGTCCTTGGCGGCGGCGCTGGCCTCACCGTAGAGCGAAACCGCCTGAAAGAAGCTGTAGCCGACCAGCGGACAGAGGATCAGCAGCATGGTCCACAGCGCGCGGCCGCTCAGGGCGCCCCGAAGCTCTTTGGCGAGGAGGGGACGGAAGGGCGCGCCATGAACCGCAGCTGTGTCAGGTGAGCGCAAGGAACATGTCCTCCAATCGTGCCGAGGGCTTTCCGGTCCGCGCACGTAGCTCGTCGAGCGTGCCGATGCCGCGCAGACGGCCGTCCGCAAGCAGCACGAAGCGATCACAGACCCGTTCGGCGTCGATCAGCTGGTGGATGGCGAGCAGGAGCGTGCGCCCGCCGGCCGCGACCTCGCGCAGCACGTTCATGATCTCGCGCGTCTGCCGCAGGTCGAAGCCGTCGAACGGCTCGTCCATCATGAGCAGCGGGTGCGGGGTGATGAGCGCAAGCACCAGCATCAGGCGCCGGCCGTAGCCTTTCGACAGGGCGCTGACGCGTTTGCCCAGAACCGCCGCCAGCCCCGCACAACGGACGATCGCGGCGACCTCGCGCTCCGGACGGGCGTAGACCGCGGCGAAGAATTCGACGACTTGCAGGACGAATTGGTCGTCCCACGGCCGCAAACCGTCAGGCAGATAGAAAGTGACGTCCCGCCGATCGGCCAGGGACAACGGCTTGCCTCGCCAGACGACATTGCCGGCGTCGGCGGCAAGGATGCCGGCGATCGTTTCCATGAGCGTCGTCTTGCCCGCGCCGTTCGGGCCGATGAGGCCGAGCACTTCCCCGGGACGGACGTCGAACGAGATATCGGCCAAGGCGCGCTGCTCGCCGTACCGCTTGCTCAGGCCGACCACCTGCATCGACGAGGCAGCGGCCTCGGCCGTGGGGTCGAACGCGATGGCGGTTGATGCGGTCATCGCCGTCCTAGTTTCTGCGAACGAAAAGGATGAGGTGCACGACATGTTCGTTCTGCTCGGTCTGGTCCGTGCTCAGCGTGATCGAAACGGGCCGCGCGGCGTGATGCAGGACGACGTAGGTCGATGACGAACGGTCCTTCGCCTCGGTCCATGCGCTTCCGAGACAGGCCTTGAGCTCGTCGAGGAGCCTTGCCTGCGCCAATTCCGCCTCGGCCGCCGTCCTGTGCGTCGGCGAATCGCAGGTATAGGTGGTGGCACCATAGAGCGAGCAGTCGTTCCAGCCGGTCAGCGACAGGGTTGTCTCGACAAAATTGCCCTCGCGCGGCTTGCCGGTGATCGAGGCAAATCGCTCTCTGGTCATCGCCAAGGCCACGACCCGGTTGAACTCGGGGCAATAGGGGATCGCTTGCGTGCCGGCATTCTGCGCCCACGCCAAATCGGACATGCCTGATAAGGCTAGAACCCACGCCATCAGCGTTTTCATGATCGCCGCACCGTCAGACGGGTTAGTGACGAGCGATGCCATTGTGCCAGACTGGAAAACCGAATGTCAGTCCGGCCCTGAGTTCATCGACCGGCCGCGCATTGGTGATCGCACGGCGCACGCCGACATCGAAAGCGAGATCCTCATTGACCTGCCAGATCAAACCGACGAGCGCGGATTTGGTTTCGAACGGTGTCGGATTGCAACGAGGTGCAGGCATGTCACGCTGCCTTCAATCGGTCTAAGGCGTCGGACGGAACTGCCAAATGGCTGCGCCCTCTTCGGCTGTCTCACGTACTGCCAGGAACAGTCTATCCAGCTCCGGCACGAACAACGACGTGCGAGCGCCGGGCACCGTCGCGATGTGCGCGCTTCGCGCATAGCCGTTACCTTGCGAGCTGAAGATGTCGAGATACCCGTCGCCGCAACTCACGTAGACGCGCCCTCGCTTCGTGTCGGCGAACAGATCGTCCGCATCGCCGCAGCTGTCCAGCAGCGCCAGGAGCCGTCCGTCGGTCGTGGAGTACACGCCGAGCTTTGCCGGGTCGCGGAAGACGACGAGAAGGTGGCCTGCTTTGTCGTCCAGCGCCATGGGGAAGTTGCCGGCGGCGTCGCGCATCGGCCAATTGGCTTGCTCCTGTCCGGTCAGACGGTCGACGACGGCGATCGCTTGTATCCGCGGCAGGTTGATGAAAATCCGAGTTGAGCTGCGGTCGAGCTGAAAGCTCTCGGGGTGTGCTTTCAATGGGATGTCGGCGATCTTCTTGCGGCTATTTGTATCGATGACCGCCAAGGCCCCGTCGCCGTATCCGACGAATAGCCGGCCCGTGGCAACGTCGATCCGGATGTTGTCGGCGTCGCTGCCGAGATCGATCCGGCCGGCCGACGCATAGTCCTGGCCCTGAAACAGCCGGACTGATCCGTCGCGAGCATTCGCCACGAAGAGCGTGTCAATGGCAGGGACAAATGCCACGCCTTGAGGTTCGGCCAATCCAGAGATCGTTTGCACGACCGTTCCGGTCGCGAGATCGACCACTCCCACGCTGTCGTTGCCCAATTCGGCCACGAACAGACGCCGCCGCGCGAGGTCGATCGCCATGTGATCGATCCGACCACTGATTTTGCCGAGCCGGATCTTGGCTTCGAGCTGCAAAGGGCTCGCAGTCTGAGCGCTTGGCCGACCGCTTGCGAGCAGCAAAACCGCTGCCGAAATGAATGCGCACACCGACATCGTTCGATAGATGCTCATTGCTCTTCTTCCCATAGAGCCAACTCTTCAGATGGGCACAAACTTGCCGGCCTGGGCGGACACGCCCGGGCCGGGAGTGTGTGGCGTCTCAGCTGGCGGTCGGCTCGCCGGTGACTAGGTCGTAGAAGACCGGCTTGATCGCATTGCCCTGAACCACCATAACTTCGAAGACGGGCTTGCCGCCGCGGACCTTCTCCTTGACGGACAAGACCTTGCCCTGCGCCGAAGCCTTCTCGATGACCGTCGGAATTGTCGTCTTGGTCATCGACAGCAGCGCGTGATATTGCGCGGAGCGGGCGATGTGCTTCAGATCGGCGAACACTTCCTTGTCCGGAGCCCACGTTGTCGTCGTCGCATCGCCTATGTACTCGTTGAAAGAATTATCCTCCGCGGCCGTGTCGAAGCCTTTGGCCGAAGTGTAGATCGACAGCATCAGCTTGCCGTCTTTCATTTCGTATTTCGCTTCGATCGGTACTTCGGTGCCCTTGGCGACGTGGGAGATGCCTTGCAACAAGCTGTGCTTGGCGTCGCCGATTGCCTTGATCAGCGCGGCCTGGTTTGCGTCTTCGGCCCGGGCCGCGAGGCTGCCTGTCAATGTCGCCAAACCGAAGGCGATAACGAGCAGCAGATTCCTTCTCAGCATGTTGACCTCCATACGAGCTTGTCGTGACGAGAAGACGGTACAATCCACCGTTTGACTGACAACTGGTCGCGCATCATTGCCGGCGCGCCATTCAACTCACGATCAATTTCATTCAACCACCGGCTTGAGCCCGTCCGCGGCGACATCACGGCGCCGCATCTCGACCGCCTGATCATGCGCGTCTTTCGGCGCCCCACCACTGAAGAGTTTCTGAAATTGCTGTAAGGATGCTGCGGCCGCGATGGAGTGTGTCTATGATGTGACAAGTCTTGACCGGAGCAGGCCGTGCGCATCCTGATCATCGAGGATGAAAAGAAGGTCGCCAATGCGCTGCGCGATGGCCTCGAGGCGGAGCATTACGAGGTCACGGTCGCGGCGACCGGCGAAGAAGGTTTCTTCCTCGCAAGTCAGGGCTCCTTCGACCTCTTGCTGCTCGATCTCATGCTGCCGCGCCGCGATGGTATCGATGTCCTCGCGACATTGCGCAAGCGTGGCATTCAAACGCCGGTCTTCATTCTCACCGCAAAGGATGCCGTCGAAGACCGCGTACTGGGCCTCGATCAGGGTGCCGACGATTACCTCACCAAGCCGTTTGCATTCTCCGAGTTGCTCGCGCGCATTCGGGCGCTGCTGCGTCGGGGGCGCATGGATCAGATCCTCAAGCTGCAGCACGAGGATCTTGAGATGGACCTAGTCACCCATAAAGTCTCCAGGGGAACGCAGTCTCTCGACCTGACCGCGAAAGAATTCGACATCCTGGAATATCTCCTGCGCCACAGCGGCAGCGTCGTGTCGCGCGAGATGCTGGTGCGTGACGTATGGCACGCGACGGCGCGGGCCACGCCGCTCGACAACGTCATCGATGTCACGATCGCGCGGCTGCGTCGCAAAATCGACGAACCCTATGCAAAAAAGCTGCTGCACACGATCCGCGGCGTTGGCTTCATGTTGGGTGGAGGGCAGCAGGGATGAGAATCCGCCCGCCGAGCGTGCGCGCGCGGCTCACGCTCTGGTACGCCGGCGCGCTGACGCTCATCGTCTGCGCTTTCTCAGCGGGCATTCTGCTTTTTGTCGAGCAGCGCCTTTACGCCGCCTTGGACGCACAACTCGGCGGACAGATCGTGACCATCGATAGGGTCTATCGCGAGGAGCCGCACGAGCTGGCGGATCTGGCGTCCCACTGGGGCGTCACATTGTTCCAGGTGGACGAGGGCGGCACCATCCGTCATCAGACCGAAGCATGGGAACGCGAAGGGCTTGCGCAGGCACTACCAGGAGGCTCGGCATCCCCGTTTTCTTGGACCGCGCCGAACGGCCATCGCTATCGCGTGCAGAGGAGTGTTGAATCGTCGCATCGCGTCGTAGCTGCGATCGACGAAACTCCGCTACGGGACACGCTGCGGATGCTCGCTGTCATCCTCGCGATGGGCATCCCGTTTGCCGTCGGCCTGGCGATCGCGGGAGGTTACTTCCTTGCTGGTCGCGTACTCGCTCCGATCGGTGCCATGGCGGACAAGGCGCGGGAGATCACCGCGGAGTCGCTCTCCGAACGGCTTCCGGTTGACAGCGCCGAAGATGAATTCGGGCGCCTCGCGACAGTTTTCAATGACACGCTGTCGCGGCTGCAAGATGCGTTCGAACGGCTGCGCCGTTTCACGGCGGATGCGTCGCACGAGCTGCGCACGCCGCTCACCGCGATGCGCAGCGTGGGCGAGGTGGCGTTGCGGAGCACGCTCGATACTGGGGCGTACCGCGACGTCATCGGCAGCATGCTGGAGGAGGTGGACAGGCTCACGCGGCTCGTCGAAAGTCTCTTGACGCTCACGCGCGCCGATTCGGGAAAGATTCAGCTGGTGTCGGAGAGCTTGGACCTTGGCGCGTTGGCCGGAAATGTCGTCGATCAGCTGCGCGTGCTGGCCGACGAAAAGCAGCAAGATCTTACGCTCCGCGCCCCGGCCCCGGTTCATGCCGTGGCGGACGCCGCGCTGACGCGCCATGCCCTCATGAATCTGATACACAATGCCATAAAGTACACGCCGCCGGGCGGCTCGATCTGCGTCGCACTGAAAGCGACGGACTCCCGGGAGGCGCTGATCGAGGTGCAAGACAGCGGACCCGGCATTCCTGCAGCGCATCGGAGCAGAATTTTCGATCGGTTCTACCGCGTGGACGCCAGCCGTTCGAGCGAAGAAGGCGGCGTAGGACTGGGTCTTGCGATTGCGCGCTGGGCCGTCGAGGCCAACGGCGGACAAATCGAGCTCGCAAGCGATGGCACGAAAGGAAGTCTATTCCGGGTCCGCCTCCCGGCCGCAGACAACTGTTCGGCGCAACGTAAGAGTTGATCAGATGCGGCCGCTTGGCGGCTCGACCACGCCTTCCAGCGGCAGGATCCCTTCGCGTTGCATCTTCACCTTTTTGCCCGATGCCAGTACCTCGTAGCAATTCGGCATCTCTTTTTCGAACTCGACGCAAAGCTGATCCTTCTCGATGCGCCATTTCCCGGTTCGCTTGCGCCCCATGGAGGAGCTCGTCACTTTTCCGCTGCGGTCGTAGAATTCGCGCCAATGCACCTCGTCCGACACTTCCATGCCGGCGATTTTTGCGCGGATCTGGACGCCGGTGAGCTTCTGGAATTTTTCCTCGGCCATTGCCCCCGAGCTCCAGATCGCCGCCACCACGATCACCGCGACGCGCAACCGCCTCGTCATCTCGCTCTCCCTTGCGGCAATCGCTAGCGATTCGGCGCTGTTGGCGGCCGGCCTTCGAGGCGCGATCGCGTCCATCAGGCCTCCCGGCGTGTGTAATGTGCGCCGCGCACGGCGCTGCGTTGGATCGCTGTGGCGATCCAACGCAGCGTGTGCGGAATGGACCGGAGCCACGGTCGCTTTCAGCTCTTCGCGCTCGCCGTCTTGTCGAGTGCTGCGCGCAGTCCCTTGGCGAGCTTGATCGCGTCGTCGTTCGCCCAGAAATGCATGAAGATCAGCCGCGGCTGCTCGGTGAGCATGTGGCTGTGAATCGCCGTTACCTCGATCCCGTTCGCCCGCAACGCCTTGATGACCGGGTTGACCTCCTCTCCCGTCAGCACGAAGTCGCCGGTAATGGCGGCCTTGCCGCCGCCAGTCGGCTGGAAGTTGATCGCGGTGGCGACCCCCATCGGCCCGGCAGGGGCAATCTGCGCTCCATTCTCGTTGATCGGGTCGCGGCGCGGTACGCCGAACGCATAGACGCCGCCGTTGTTCTGTCCCTTGGCCCCGATGATCTGGTCGAGTTGGGCGGTGTCGAGATCGATCGCGGGCGGGGGAGAGGCAGCGGCCGGCGGCGTGAGCGGGGTCTTGCTCTCGGCCAATGCGGTGCGCAGCGCCGTCGCCAGCTTCACCGGATCGCCATGCCCGCCGATATGCATATAGAAGGTCGCGGGGCTGCCGCGCAGGACGTGATTGTGGACGGCGGTGATCTCCATGCCGTTCTCGATCAGCTTGGTCATGACCGGGTTGATCTCGGTCTCGAGCAGCACAAGGTCGCCCATGACCATCGCCCCACCATGCGCGGGCTTGAACGCCGCCCAGCCGCCGAGCGCCAATGCGGGTTTGATGGTGACGCCATCGAGAGTCACTTGCAGGTCGGTGCGTGGAAAGCCGTAGCGATGAACGTCGCCGGACACGGCGGCAGTTCTTCCCAGCGCCTCGTCGACTTTCTTCCAGTCGACCTCCTGGGCATTGGTGACGCCGGCTGCCGCCACGGCGAAAGCAGAAACCAAGAGCGAAAATATTGCACGCATATTTACCTCCTCGAGTGGGCTCGCGCCCGGTGCCGCCCCCGGCTCCTCAGCCACTCGTCGCTTGAACGAACATGCGCTCCGCATTGTTCCAGCGAATGGCGTCCATGAACGTATCCACGTAGCTCGCGGCCTTGGCGCCGAAATCCATGTGATAGGAATGCTCGTACATATCGAGCGCGAGAATCGGTGTGCCGCCCGCCAGTGTGTGGCAGTGGTCCGACGCCCACTGGTTGACGAGCTTGCGATCGCGCGGCGACCACGACAGCAGGACCCACCCGGACCCGCCGCCGAGCGCCTTGCCCATGGCGATGAATTCGGCGCGCCAGCGCTCGAACGAGCCGAAATCCCGCGCGAGCGCTTCGTGCAGCGCCGGACCGGGCTGGCTTGGCTCCCCGAGCCCGTCGAAGAACAGCTCGTGCAGGATCATCGAGTTCATCGCGATCAGCTGCTCGCGCTTGAGGCCGTTGATCAGAAATCCGGCGGCCTTGGTGTAGTCGAGCTCGGCGAGCTGCTCGTCGATCAGGTTGAGGCGTTTCACGGCGCCGCCGTAATTGTTCTCGTAGTGGCTGATGATCAGCCGCTCGGACATGCCTTTGATGTTGGCGGGATCGCAGGACAGAGGCTTGATTGCATATGGCATCAGCGGCCCTCCATGAGTGGAAGGGCGCTGAATCGCGCGATACGCGCATCGACGGCGCGGCGCGCCGCCAAAGACGGAATCAAATTGTCGATAGAGGCGGGGATGATTGACGACATGGTGCGTCCGTTGGTTGGAGTCGTCGGACACGATTCTTCAGCATGTCGCCTCGTGGGGAGATCGCATTCCCCATGGATGGAAAAAATCGAGTTGCAACGAGTTTGTCAAGCGCCGAGGGCGTCTCCAGGATAGGGCTAACCTCTATGTGATATCTGGGTGATATCTGGCCCAGCCGGTTTGACAAAATCGGAACAAGCTTCCGGCAGGCGCGTTGGACGTCCGGAGGTATTGCGGCCGTTCGCTGGTCGATCAGGGCACGTGAGATCGAGATCGTGATTCGAAGGTCCTCCGATGAGCTGTACGGTGGGAAGGCGTCCTCAGTCAGTCGTGACGAGAGCTATTTCGTTTCGCCGTAGCTGATTTCGTCGAACAGCGTCACGCTGTCGGCCTTCGTCCACAATCCGACCTTGCCGGCGTCGCCGAAGGTGGGATCGTCGACTTCGAACAACTGCTTGCCGTTGTAGAGCACCTCGAAGCGGTTGCCCCTGAAGTCGATGCGGAGGCTGTGCCATTGATTGGCCGGGACCGGAACGTTGATCCCGTAGCCGCCCTTCCGGCCGACAATGTCCAGCGGGCTGCGGACGCCGTTAACAGTCTTATAGAGCACGACATTGTCCTCGAGCGCGTTGGCGCGGACCACGTAGTAGTTGTTGGCATCTCGGGCCCGCCAGACGAGGCCCGCCGCGCGATCCTCCGAACCGGCAACGGCTTTGAACCTTACCTCGACGAAGCCGTCCTTGATGCTCGTATCGTCCTTGAGAAGCAGTGGGTAGGTCGCTCGACCCGACTGCTTGAGGACCTTCGATTTGGAAGGCGCCGTCTGGTCCTGTTCGATCGTCCACTTCGGATCGCCAGTACCGGTGCGGGTCGCCGTCCACCCTTTGGGCGTGGTGCCAACCGCGTCCGTCTCGAACCTCGCCGTATCGTCTGCCATGGCAGTTACCTCCATCGAGCAAATCAGAACAGTGACCGCAGCAAGAACTCGCCTCACGTTGATGTCTCCCTTGGAGATGCCGGCCCCGCTACAGATGCGCATTTCATCACCTCTGTCGATACGATGGACGTTATGTTCCTTGCAGATGTCAGTTGCGGCACGAGCACGTCGGCACGTAGCCGATCCAATAGTTCAGGACAGCTTCATCGAGCCAGAATTCCACCGAGATCTCGACCTGGCCCGGTTTCCATGTGAACTCTTCGGAGAACAGCACATCGGGTGCCATCTCCTTGAGCCGTACGAAGTTGACGTAGAAGGGCCCCGAGGTCGTCGCGCAACTCGATGCATCGACGGTCACGATCGCGCTCCATAGCCGCTGCTGTCCTCCCGGCTCCGAAAAGCGGACCTGCTCGACCATCAATGTCGGTCGACACATTGTCTCGGCCCCGGTGTGCGTGGCGCCAAGAAGCGCCATGACGCCAGCCAGCAGGAATGAAAGGCGAGGGGGCTGCATGGGGCGGCGCTGCTTGCTACGGATGGACATCGGTGGACTCTATGGCGCGCTGGGTCGCGACGTGCCGCCATGCGGCGCGCCGGAGCGATCAGCGCGAGTGTGAGGGCCGCACGCGGCGGCGCTGCGATGGCTCAGGTCGCCGGCTTTTTCGCCGAGTGCCAGGTGTGGGTCTCGTCGGTGGCGTCGCGGCACCAGCGATAGAACGCGTCGTAGAGCGTCATGCCGGCGTCGAGCTGCGCGAGATCGTCGGAGTACATGCGCGAGAGCCCGAGCGAGGCTGCCAGCAGCCCGGCCGCCTGCGGCGCCGCGTCGAAGCGGGCGGTATCGGCGCCGCGCACGATGGCCGCGAGCCGCAGCATCGGCTCGGTGCCAAGCCCGAACTCCTCCACCATGACGTCGAAGGTGCAGGTCTCGCCGCGGTGCGACCAGAACACGCCCTCGACATCGAACGGGGTTGCCGCGAAGCGCTCGGCGACCGCGTCCACCTCCGACGGCGTGACGAACAGGAACACCGCGCGCGGATCGACGAAGCGGCGGATGAGCCAGGGACAGGCGATGCGGTCGACCTTCGGCCGCGCGCGCGTGACCCAGACCGTGCGTCCTTGCTTGTCGGGTTGCGGCATCTTGGCGGTCGGCACCGTCGGCAGGTTGGCCTTGCGCCAGCCTTCGAAGCCATCTTCGAGCCCGTCCGCGGGAACGCCGGCGTGGCGCAGCCAGGCGGCGACACCCTGGCTGAGCTTGGCTCCGCGCTGGCAGATCACGATGGCGGAGCGGCCGGCGAATTCGCCCGCCCAGGCTGATGGATCGGAATGAGAGCGGCGCATGGCGCCGGGGATGAGTCTCGGATTGGCGCCGAAGTCCTCGTCGGTGCGCACATCGACCAGGGCAGGGCAATGCGGCGTGCCAACGAGCCGCACCAATTTGTCAATGGTTATGGTGTTGAGGGAGGGCATGATGCGTCCTCTGCGGTTTGCGGGACGCGATTCTTCAGCATGTCGCCTCATGGGGAGATCGCAGGTCCCCATGGCCGGAATTTCTACGCCGCCATCCAAAGTTGTCAAGTGGGCGGGCTAAGGCAGCATTGCACCGGCGGCCGGCAATCGCTACATCCCGCCGGAACAAATGAATCGAAACTGCACCGTCGGGTGATACCCATGCGCGCGGAGACCCAGAAGATCGTCGAAGAGATCAAGCAGTCGGTCGGGCTGCTGAGGAGGCATCTTTGACTTCGACACCGCGCATGCACGGCTGGCCGAGCTCAACAAGCAGGCCGAAGACCCCGCGCTCTGGAATGACCAGCAACGCGCGCAACGGGTGATGCAGGAGCGCACCGCGCTCGACGACCAGCTCACCGCCATCGGCCGCATCGAGCAGGAGCTCGACGACCAGCTCACCATGATCGAGCTCGGCGAGGACGAGAAGGACCAGAAGGCGATCGCCGACGCCGAGGCGGCGCTGAAGCGGCTCAGGGTCGAGGTGGCGCGGCGCGAGCTCGAGGCGCTGCTCTCGGGCGAGGCCGATGCTAACGACAGCTATCTCGAGGTCCATGCCGGCGCCGGCGGCACCGAAAGCCAGGACTGGGCCGATATGCTGATGCGCATGTACACGCGCTGGGCCGAGCAGCACGGCTACAAGGTCGAATGGATCGAGGAGACGGCGGGCGAGGAGGCCGGCCTCAAGTCCGCGACCGTCCTGGTCAAGGGCCGCAACGCCTTCGGCTGGCTCAAGAGCGAGGATGGCGTGCATCGCCTGGTGCGCATCTCGCCGTTCGATTCCAATGCGCGCCGCCATACGTCATTTGCGAGCATCAACGTCTATCCCGTGATCGACGACCGCATCGTCGTCGACATCAAAGCGGAGGACGTGCGCACCGACACGCTGCGGTCGAGCGGCGCCGGCGGCCAGCACGTCAACAAGACCGAGTCGGCGGTCCGCCTCACCCACATCCCGACCAACATCGTGGTGTTCTGTCAGAACGACCGTTCGCAACACCGCAACCGGGCCACCGCCTGGCAGATGCTGCGGGCGCGCATCTACGAGATGGAATTGAAGAAGCGCGAGGCGGCGGCCGCGGCCGAGCAGGCCGCCAAGACCGACATCGGCTGGGGCCACCAGATCCGTTCCTACGTGCTGCAGCCCTACCAGATGGTGAAGGACCTGCGCACCGGCGTGCAGACCTCGGACACCGGCGGCGTGCTCGACGGCGACCTCGATCAGTTCATGGAAGCGGCGCTCGCGCAGAAGGCGTTCGGCACCGGACCGGCCGAAGTCGAGGACGTAGAGTAACGACCTAGAGGTTGCCGTCGAGCCTGCGTCCCGCGCGCAGGAATTTCTGCGGATCGACCGCTTCGCCGCGCACCCGCGTCTCGTAGTGCAAGTGCGGTCCGGTCGAACGACCGGTCGAGCCGATCTTGCCGATGATCTGCCCGGTGCGCACGGCCTGGCCGACGTGAACGTCGATCGCCGACAGGTGGCCGTAGCGGGTGGTGATGCCGTTGCCGTGGTCGATGTCTACCGCCTTGCCGTAGCCGCCGCTCCAGCCCGCCGCCGTGACGGTGCCGTCGGCGGTCGCGCGCGCGGGCTTGCCGGTCTCGCCTTGCAGGTCGAGCCCGGTATGCATCGCGGGTGAGCCGGTGAACGGATCGTTGCGGACGCCGAAGCTCGACATGAGCTCAAGCTCGCCATCGACGGGCTTGCGCACCGGCACGGTGCCGACCACGCGCGCGAGCCGGCTGACATGGCCGCGCGCGGCGGCGAGACGAAGCAGTTGCCGGTCGAAACTGACGGCGTCCTTCGGCAGCCGCGCCGGCACGTAGGGACCACCGATGCCGCTGGCGGGCTCGGTCGGCACGACCTTGCCGACATCGACGCCGAGCTCGGTGAGCACGCCGCGGATACGTCGTGCCTTGGAATCGTAGTTCTCCTCGAGCGAGTTGAGCGTCGCCGCCTGGCGCTGCTCGACCCGGTCGAGGGACTGCTGGAGACGAATGATGGCGCCACCGACGCCGCCCGCGGTCTTGATAGCGAGGCTGGTGCGGGGGTCGATCGGCTCGCGCGGAAACAGGAAGCTGCCCTTGTCGTTGATCGGGGCAGGCTTGAGCTGGGCAGGCCGCGACTCGCCGCGCGTGGGCGGCTTGATCGAGCCGGTAATGTCGCCGAGGCCGTTGAGCGCGCTGGCGCGCGACTCCAAAACTGACTGGCGGCGCAGGATCTGGTCGAGCTTTTGCTCGTATTGCTCCTGGTCGAGGAGCTGCCGGCTGGAGATGCGGTCGACCTGCGCACGCAACTCGGCGATGCGATCCTCATAGCCGAACTGCATGTCCGCTTGCCGGGCGATGAGCCGCGTGAGCACGTCCTCGCGGAAGGCGAAATAGGTGGCGGTGGTGATGGTCCACACCGCCATGATCACCAGCGTGCCGACGACGACCCAGAAGGCGATCGGTCCCAGCCGCAGCTGGCGTCCGGCGTGAATCAGCGTGTAGCCCGCCCAGCGCCCCAAAGCAGCTTGGCGCCCGGCACCGCGTCCGGCTCCATGCCCAGCATCCCCATGCCCAGCATGGTGCAACCGCGCATCGGCGGAATCGCCGACATAGTCGCGGTGATAGTCGCGGTGATAGTACTGTGCTGACGACCGACGAGACATTCACGCATCCCCGCCGGTCCCGTACGTCACACGACCCTACACCGGCGCTAACTTGAATCAATTCGAGCCGATTATGGTTAATATTCCGGAAATTGACGCTGGCGCGACGCGCAGGGAACGCATGGCGGATAGCAGTAAAGAACTGATTCTGTTGAATATTCGCTCCCTCTCTACGCTTTAGAGAGGCTTTACCGTAACTTACAACTCTTTGGCGGCGGCGAGCACCTCGGCGGCATGACCGGCGACCTTGACCTTGGGCCAGGTGCGGGCGATCCGCCCGTCCGGGCCGATCAGGAAGGTGGATCGGACGATCCCCATGAAAGTCTTGCCCTACATGGATTTTTTGCCCCAGACGCCATACGCCTCAAGCATCTTGTGGGTCTCGTCGGACAGCAGCGCCAAACCGAGGCCGTGCTTCTTCTTGAATGTCTCCTGGGCCGCGACCGGATCGGCGGACACTCCCAGAATCTCCGTGCCGGACTTCTCGAATAGGGCGCGAAGCTTTGAAAAATCAATGGATTCCCGGGTGCAGCCGGGGGTATCGGCCTTCGGGTAGAAATAGATGACCAGCTTGCGGCCCTTGAAGTCGGCGAGCGACACGGTCTCGCCGCCGTCGCGAGGCAACTTGAACGCCGGAGCCTTGGCTCCCTCGGCCGGTCCGGTCGCCATGTGCCTTCCTTTCGTCCCTTTTTCCGGGTCCATTGAGGGTCAAAGATACGCGGGAGAGTGTTGTCAGGTCGATCGTTTTGCTGGGAACTCGTCGACCGCGGCAAGGGGACCGGTTCGCTGCTGAGTGTCTTTCGGTTCAGCGTCGTTGCGTAGTCGGAATCTCGGTGCGCGGGATCCCTAGGTCTTGATCCGCAAGATCCGGTGCAGAAAGTCGCGCGGCGGAATCGGTTAAGTCGAGGGGACGCCAAGTCGGGGCATGGCGGATCAGCACTCTAATCCTAGTCTCGAGGCCCTCCGAAAGCTGGAGAAGAGCCTCAAGGCGCACCTGTGCCCGCAGGATGCATTGCCACGAGTCGCGACCGGACCGCGTGCGCCCGCGCCGCAACGACATCCCGCAAACAATCCGTCCGGCAAGGTTGCGCCGGCGAGGACCGCTCCGGCCAAGACCGCCGCTCCGCCCAAGACCGCCGCCAAGCACGCCCAGGCCAAGAGCGCACCTGTCAAGAACGCGGCTGTCCAGAACGCACCTGTCAGGACTTCGCGCGGCAACCTCTGCGCCAACATCTTCAGTGTGCTGACCTCGCGTCTGCAAGCCGGTGATTGGCAGATGCGGTTGCCGTTGTTGTGGCCACGCCTGCGCAAGGTCGCGTTCATCGGCGGCGGGCTCGGTGCGGCGGCTTTGCTCACGATGGTCGCGCTGTGGTGGCGCCTGTCCAGCGGCCCGATCGAACTCGACATCGCGACTCCCTGGCTGACCGCGGCGATCAAGGACAACTTCGGCGAAGGCCACGAGGTCGAGGTCGGCGGCACTCAGCTCGAGCGTGATGCGAACGGGCGCACGGCGTTGCGCATCCGCGACATCGTGGTGCGAGACGGCGAAGGCACCATCGTCGCAAGCGCGCCGAAGGCGGAGGTCGGCGTCTCCGGCGCCGGCCTGTTCACCGGCCGCATTCGCGCCGAGCGCCTGAGCCTGGTCGGTGCCGAGATGGCGGTGCGGATCGAGCCCGACAGCAAGGTCACGGTCTTTGCCGGCAGCAACAAGCGCCCGTTCGTGACCGCCTCGGCGGCGTCCACCCCGGTCGTCACCGGAGCGACGGCGACGCGTTCCCTCGCCAAGGTCGAACGGGCCGCTGCCGTGCCCGTCGTCGCGCCGGCTCCGACGAACGCTCCGGCCGCGGCGCCGACGGCGCGCGGCGGCGTTCCCGACTTCGCCGCGCTGCTCGCCTGGATCGAGAGCCTCGACGCCAGCGGGCTCGATGGCCGCGACCTCACCGAGATCGGCCTCAAGGGCGGCAACCTCACCGTCGATGATCAGCGCAACGGCAAGCAGTGGACCTTCACCAATATCGATCTGAGCGTGACACGGCCCAAGGGCGGCGGCCTCGCACTCACGCTCGGCTCCGAGAACGTCGACCGGCCCTGGCAGATGCGCGCGGCCATGACGCCGGGCAAGACCCAGGGTCACCGCATCATCGACGTCGAGACGCAGCGGGTTCCGGCCAAGGACCTGATGCTCGCCATGCGATGGGGTGGCGACCAGTACGAGCCCGATCTGCCGCTGTCGGCGCGCATCCGCGCGGAGGTCGGTCCCGATGGCGTTCCGCGCATGGTCGACGGCCGCGTCCTGGTGGAGAAGGGCGTCATCATCGATCTCGACGACCCGATCGCTCGCATTCCGATCGATCGTGCCGAGATCAGTCTCGAGTGGGATGCTGCGCGCCAGGCGCTGGTGATGCCGTTCCAGGTGGTCTCCGGCGGCAACCGCATCACGCTGCTCGCGCAGTTCGAGGCGCCGCGTGAGGGCAGCAACACCTGGGGCATCAAGGTCTCCGGCGGCACCGTGGTGCTTGCCTCGGCCGCGCCGGTCGACAACAACCCGCTCGTCATCAACCGCTTCCTGATGAAGCTGCGGGTCGATCCCGGCAAGCAGCGCATCGACATCGAGCAGGCCGAGCTCGGCAACATGGATCTGGGCGTCGCGCTCACAGGTGGCCTTGATTTCTCCGGCGACGACCCGCGGCTGACGCTCGGCATCGTCGGCAGCCGCATGTCGGTTGTCGCGATGAAGCGGCTGTGGCCGATCTGCGCCGCGCCGAAGGTGCGCGCCTGGGTCGACGAGCATGTCCAGGCCGGCACGGTCGAGCGGATGGAGATTTCCACCAACGCCCCATGGTCGACCCTGCGGTCGAGCGGTCCGCCGATCCCCGACGACGGCCTGCTGGTGCAGATCGCCGGCCACGGCGCCGAGATCCGGCCGGTCGAAGGGCTGCCCGGCATCCGCGATGCCGATTACGCCGTGCGCATTTCCGGCCGCAGCGCCGTGATCAATATCGGCCGCGGCAATGTGGAGATTTCGCCCGGCCGCAAGCTCTCGATCACCAACGGCGTGTTCGAGGTGCCCGACACCTTCCCGAAGTCACCGCCCGCGAAGGCCCGCTTCCGCCTCGACGGATCGGTGCCGGCCGCCGCCGAGCTGCTCGGCATGGAGCGGCTGCGCGACTATTCCGGCACACCGCTCGAGCCTGCCACCAGCCGTGGCACGCTGACCGCCCAGGTATCGCTCGGCCTGCCGCTGAAGGCGGATTTGGCGCCGGGGTCGTCGACCTACTCAATCAACATGGACGTCGCCAACTTCGCCGCCGAACGCATGGTCATGGGCCAGAAGGTCGAGGCGGCGCTGCTGAAGGTGAGCGCCAACAACCAGGGTCACTGGATCCGGGGCGACGTCAAGATCAACGGCATCCCGGCCGCGCTCGACTACCGCAAGCCGCGTGACAATGATGCCGACATCCGCGTGCAGGCGACCCTCGACGACAATGCGCGCAGCAAGTTCGGCCTCGATCTCGGCGGCATGCTCACCGGGCCGGTCGCGGTCAAGCTCAGCGGCCGCGTCCCGGCGAACGATGCCGATACCCGCCTGTCCGTGGACGCCGATCTGACCCAGGCCAAGGTCGATCACCTAGTGCCGGGCTGGTCGAAGGCGCCCGGCCGCGCCGGCAAGGCGAGTTTTGCGCTCATCAACAAGCCCGGCGGCGGCACCCGGTTCGAGGATATGGTCATCGAGGGGCCCGGTACCTTGGCCAAGGGCATGGTCGAGGTCGACGCTGCGGGCGATGTCGTCGCGGCAAACTTCCCGGTCTTCAGTCTGTCCGAGGGCGACAAGGCTACGCTCAAGGCCGAGCGCGGGCCCGACGGTACGCTGCGCGTGACCATGCGTGGCGACGTCTACGACGGCCGCGGCTTCGTCAAGTCGTCGATGGGCGGTGCGGGCAGCGCCAAGCCCAAGTCGCACGACAACAAGGACATCGATCTCGACCTCAAGCTCGGTACCGTGCTCGGCTTCCACGGCGAGACGCTGCGCGGGCTTGACCTGCGGGTCTCGCGCCGCGCCGGCGTCATCACCAGCCTCGCGCTCAACGCCAAGCTCGGCCGCGACACCCCGATCGTGGGCGACGTGCGCGGCCGCGGCAATAGTGGCCGGCCGGTCGTCTTCGTCGAGACCAACGACGCCGGCGCGTTCTTCCGCTTTAACGACATCTATCCGAAGATCATCGGCGGCGAGATGTGGGTGGCGCTCGATCCGCACAGCGCCGATCAGGCGCCGCAGGAAGGCATCCTCAACATCCGCGACTTCTCGGTGCGCGGCGAAGCCGCGCTCGACCGCGTCGCGGCGTCCGGCCCGCAGCAGGCCAACGGGCAATCGCCGGGGGTCGAGTTCTCGCGCCTGCGGGTCGACTTCACCCGCTCGCTCGGCCGCTTTACGATCCGGGATGGACTGGTGAAGGGACCGTCGGTCGGCGCCACGGTCGACGGCTACATCGACTACAACCGCGACGACGTGCGCATGCGCGGCACCTTCGTGCCGCTCTACGGCCTCAACAACATGTTCGGCCAGATCCCGATCTTCGGACAGCTGCTCGGCGGCAGTAACGAAGGCCTGCTCGGCGTCACCTACGAGGTGGTCGGTCCGCCGCGGGCACCGGTGCTGCGCGTCAATCCGATCTCCGCCGTGGCACCTGGCCTGCTGCGCAAGTTCTTCGAGTTCCCGAGCGGCAACGGCGCGGCGCCCCAAAGCTACGCGGATCCGCGCAACTAGCCGGCGGATTACACCGGCTTCAACAGCACGTGCCGCTTCTTGCCGAGCGAAAGCTTGATCACGCCTTCCGGCGTGAGGTCGCGCGGCGTGAGCACCATCTTCTCGTCAGTGACCGTGACGTCGTTGAGCTTGAGGCCGCCGCCCTTGATGTGCCGGCGCGCCTCGCCGTTCGAGGCCACCAGACCGGCATCCACGAAGGCTGTCAGCACGCCGAGAGTGCCTTCGAGCTTGACGCGCGGGATATCGACCGTCGGCAGCGTCTCGGCGAGCGCGCCTTCCTCGAAGGTGCGCCGGGCGGTCTCGGCGGCAAGCTCGGCGGCCTCGCGCCCGTGCACCAGCGCGGTCGCCTCGGTAGCCAGCACCTTCTTTGCCTCGTTGACCTCCTGGCCCTTGAGCGCCGCGAGCCCGCCGATCTCGCGCAGCGGCAGCACGGTGAAGAGCTTGAGAAAGCGCGCGACGTCGCCGTCCTCGGTGTTGCGCCAGTATTGCCAATAGTCGTAGGGGCTGACCAGGTCGGCATTGAGCCACACGGCGCCCGCCGCGGTCTTGCCCATCTTGGCACCCGAGGACGTGGTGATGAGCGGCGAGGTGAGCGCAAACAGCTGCGCGTTCATCATGCGCCGGCCGAGGTCGATGCCGTTGACGATGTTGCCCCACTGGTCGGAGCCGCCCATCTGCAGGACGCAGCCGTAGCGCTTGTGGAGCTCGACGAAGTCGTAGGCCTGCAGGATCATGTAGTTGAATTCGAGGAACGACAGCTCCTGCTGACGGTCGAGGCGCAGCTTCACCGAGTCGAAGGCGAGCATCCGATTGACCGAGAAATGCCGTCCGACCTCGCGCAGGAAATCGATGTAATTGAGCGCGTTGAGCCAGTCGGCGTTGTTGGCCATGATGGCGTCGCCGGCGCCGTCGCCGAATGTCAGGAATTTGGTGAACACCGCGCGGATGCCCGCGAGGTTGTTCTTGATGTCCTCCTCGGTCAGGATCTTGCGGCTCTCGTCCTTGCCGGAGGGATCGCCGACGCGCGTAGTGCCGCCGCCCATCAGCGCGATCGGGCGATGACCGGTCTGCTGCATCCAGTAGAGCATCATGATCGGCAGCAACGATCCCACGTGCAGCGAGGACGCCGTGCAGTCGAAGCCGATATAGGCGGTGAGCGTGGAGTTGAGCGCGCGCGCGTCCAGTGCCTCGGGTTCCGAGACCTGGTGAATGAAGCCGCGGTCCGCGAGGACCTGCAAAAATTCGGATTTGTAGGCGCTCATGCTCTATCGCCTGTTATTGTCGCCTCGTTCGGGCCGGTGGTGTAACAGGTCCCGGGTGGGAATTAAACCGAGGAACGGTACGTGGCGCGCCTGACTGCCATCGGCCTGATGAGCGGGACCTCCTATGACGGGGTCGATGTGGCGCTCGTCGAGACCGATGGCGAGGAGATCGGCCAGCTCGGGCCGACCGGCTATCGCCCCTACAGCGAGCGGGAGCGGGACCGCCTGCGGCGCGCGATCGCGGCTGCCGCCGATCTTGAAAGCCGCACCGAGCGGCCGCCGCTGCTCGCCGAGGCGGAGGAGCTGGTTACCGACGTGCACGCCGAGGCAGTCGAGGCGTTCCTGGCGGCCAACGGGATGGCGCCGGCGGCCGTGGCCGTCGTGGGCTTCCACGGCCAGACGGTGCTGCACCGGCCGGAGCGCCGGCTCACGATCCAGCTCGGCAACGGGCAGGCATTGGCCGCTCGGCTCGGCATTCCCGTGGTCTACGACCTGCGCGCCGCCGACGTTGCCGCTGGCGGGCAGGGTGCACCGATCGTGCCGGTGTTTCACCGCGCCATGGTGCAGCTGCTCAAGCGCGCCCATCCGGTCGGCGTGCTCAATCTCGGCGGCGTCGCCAACCTGACCTTCATCGACGGCAAGGCCGACCTCATCGCCTTCGACACCGGGCCGGGCAACGCCCTGATCGACGATTTCGTCCGCCTGCGCACCGGGCAGCCGCAGGACGACGGCGGACGCATCGCCGCGGCCGGCAAAGTGGACGAAGTAGCGGTGGCACGCGTGCTGGCGCATCCGTTCTTCGGCAAGCGCCCGCCGAAATCGCTCGACCGCAATGCCTTCCGCCATTGGGTGACGGAGGAGGGAGGTCTCGCGGCCATGAGCACGGAGGATGGCGCCGCGACGCTCACGGCGATCACCGCGGCAGCGGTCGCGCAGGGTGTCAAAGTGCTGCCGCGCGCCCCGACGAGCTGGATCGCCGGCGGCGGCGGCACGCGCAATCCGACCTTGATGCGGATGCTGGCGGAGCGCTTGGCACCGGCCGCCGTCGAGATCGCCGGCGCCGTCGGCTGGTCCGCCGACGCGCTGGAAGCGCAGGCCTTCGCCTATCTCGCGGTGCGCTCGCTCAAGGGCCTGCCGAACACGTTTCCGACCACGACCGGCGTGCCGCGCCCGATTGCCGGCGGGGTCATTGCACGAGATCGCGGATGACGCGCTCGATGCCCTTGACCACGCGCGCCAGCTTCTCGTTGTCGACCTTGTCCGGCGTGTCGCTCGGTTGGTGATAATGCGGATAGCGGAACGGCGCGGTGTCCGTGACCATCAGCGCCGGAAAACCCTGCTCGGCAAACGCCCAGTGGTCGGACCAGGCGATGCCGGGCACGAAGCCCGGCGCCACCCCGCCGATGCTCGGGAAGGCGGTGTGCGAGCGGAATGAGCGTATCGTCTCCTGCAACAGCTGACGCGACCCCAGCATGCCGACGAAGGCGATGAAGTCGCCGCGATCGGGATAAAGCAGGCCGAACGGCGCCGGATAGAGCTGGCTTCCGGGCTCGCTCGAGTAGAAGCCGATGGTTTCAAGCGAATACATCGCCACCACCCGCTCGCGCCGCTCCGCTAGAGCTCGCGCATAGCGCAAGCTGCCCATGGCGTCGGTCATGAAATAGGGCGGCTCCTCGTTGACGAAGAGCACGAAGCGAATGCGCTTGCCGCTCTTGCCGTCGAGATCGCGCATGAGCCGTGCGAGCTCGATCACCGCGGCCGCGCCGCTGCCGTTGTCGTTGGCGCCCGGCGTGCCGGGGGCGCTGTCATAATGGGCGCCGACCACGATCACGTCGGGGTCGACGATGCTTGCCGGCGGCTCGATTGTCGCGTCGATGTTGCGCACCGGCCTGCCGCCGGCTGAATATTCCTGGCGCCCAACCGCATAGCCGAAAGATGCGAGCGTCGCCTCGATGTGGCGGGCAACCTTCTCCAGCTCGTCATGACGGGCGACGTTGTGCTCGCGCGCCGCGATGGTTGCGATGTGGCGCCCGAGCGAGGCGGCGAGCGACGTCTCCTCGGCGGTGAGCGGCGGCAGCGCCCCACGATGAGACGTGCCTGGCACGCCGGTCATGTAATGCAGTGCGCCGTAGCCGGCAGCGACGAGAACCAGAACAGCAATGCCTGCTGCCAGCCACATCCGTCCCGCCATCGCCGAACCCTGCGGAACGTCAAGCCCGCCACATGGGCGGACGCCTTACGCCGCGCTCGGCTTACGCTCGATCTTGAGCCGTTTGTCGAGATAGGCGCCGATCGCCTGCATCAACGGCTCGACCTTGCCGTCGAAGAAATGGTTGGCGCCCGGGATCACCTTCTGCTCGATCACGATGCCCTTCTGGGTCTTGAGCTTGTCGACCAGACCGTTGACGTCCTTGTGCGGCACCACGGCGTCCTTGTCGCCGTGGACGATCATCCCGGACGACGGGCAGGGCGCGAGGAAGGAGAAGTCGTAGAGGTTCGCCGGCGGGGCGATAGAAATAAAGCCTTCGATCTCGGGCCGGCGCATGAGCAACTGCATGCCGATCCAGGCTCCGAAGGAGAAGCCGGCAATCCAGCAGCTCCTCGCCTCCGGGTTGATGGTCTGCGCCCAGTCGAGCGCCGAGGCGGCATCGGACAATTCCCCCTGGCCGTGGTCGAACGAGCCCTGGCTGCGCCCGACCCCGCGGAAGTTGAAGCGCAGCACGGAGAAGTTCCGGTGCACGAAGGCGTAGTAGAGCTGGTAGATGATCTGGTGGTTCATCGTGCCCCCAAACTGCGGGTGCGGGTGCAGCACGATGCCGATCGGGGCATTCTTCTGCCGGGCCGGGTGGTAGCGGCCCTCGATGCGTCCGGCCGCGCCGGTGAAGATGACCTCAGGCATGAATTTCGAACCTCGATTGAATGGTTAACCGCGATCGGCCCGCCACGAACTGGTGCACCAGTCAGAGCACGCTTGACGGCAACGGCCAGCACACGTAAGTATTTAGAACCATTCCAGATTTTGGCAAGCGGCGCCGCCGAGGCATGGCGCCGAGTGTCACGGCGGGCGCTTTCTAACACGGGTGCGGGGGCAAAAAGCAAGTGTTTCGAAGGGTCTTGGGTGCGCCGCCTGCTTTCAGATACAAGACCCCCGCATCCCGATCCGAAGCCGCAAGGGCCATGACCGACCGCATTTATCTCGACTGGAACGCGACCGCGCCGCTGCGGCCGCAGGCCCGCAGTGCCGCGCTCGCGGCGCTCGAGGCGGCCGGCAACCCGTCGTCGGTCCATGTCGAGGGCAGGGCGGCGCGTCGCCTGATCGAGCAGGCGCGCGAGGAGGTGGCGGCCCTCACCGGCGCCGAGCCGCGCAACGTGGTGTTCACCTCGGGTGGCACGGAAGCCAACATGCTGGCGCTGATGCCGCGATCGGGAGCCGACCGGTTGCTGATCTCGGCCGTCGAGCACCCCTCGGTGCTGGCGGGCGGCCGGTTCCCGGCCGCGGCCGTGGAGCGCATGCCGGTCACGGTCGACGGGCAACTCGACCTGGATGCGCTCGAGCGGCGGCTGGCTGCGCCGGATCGCCCCGCGCTCGTTTCGTTGATGCTCGCCAACAACGAGACCGGTGTCGTCCAGCCGGTGTCGCAGGCCGCCAGCCTGGCGCACGCCGCGGGCGCTCTCCTGCACGTGGACGCGGTCCAGGCGGCAGGCCGAATCTCCTGTGATATCAAGGTTCTCGGTGCCGATCTTCTCACCCTTTCCGGGCACAAGATCGGTGCCCCGAAGGGCGTCGGCGCGCTGATCAGGCGCGACACGGCGGTGCCCATCGCCGAGCCCCTCATCAAGGGCGGCGGCCAGGAGCGCGGACTCCGGGCCGGCACCGAGAATGTCTCCGGCATCGCCGGGTTTGGCGCGGCGGCGGTCGCGGCGCGCGAGGGCCTCGTCGCCGAAAGCGCAGGCATGGTCGGCCTGCGCGATCGGCTCGAAGGGCGCCTCAAGGCCGCTTCGCCCGACATCGTCATTTTTGGCGCCGGCGCCGAGCGGCTGCCCAACACGACCCTGTTTGCGCGTCCCGGCATCAAGGCCGAGACCGCCATCATCGCCTTCGATCTCGCCAGCGTCGCCGTGTCCTCGGGGGCCGCCTGTTCCTCGGGCAAGGTCCAGCCGTCGCATGTGCTGGCCGCCATGGGAGTTCCACCGCCGCTGGCACGCGGGGCAATCCGCGTCAGCCTCGGTTCAACCACCACCGAATCCGACGTCGATCGCTTCGTCGAAGCTTGGATTAAGGTGTCCGGAGCATTACTTAAGGAGTCACAAGGCATCGCCGCCTGAAGCAAACAGCGAGGGTTAACGGCAAGCCAGAGACATCGACCATAACCGACTGATCCAACCCGCGGTCCTTGAAACCGCAGCGGAGGGAAGAATGCCGGCCGTGCAAGAGACCGTCGATCAGGTCCGCCGTATCGACGTGGACCAGTACAAGTATGGATTCGTTACGGATATCGAATCCGACAAGGCCCCCAAGGGTCTTTCCGAGGACATCGTCCGTTTCATCTCGGCGAAGAAGAACGAGCCGGAGTGGATGCTCGCCTGGCGTCTCGACGCCTATCGGCGCTGGCTCACCATGCGCGAACCCGGCTGGGCGCGCGTGCATTACGGCCCGATCGACTACCAGGAGCTCTACTACTATTCCGCGCCGAAGAAGAAGGACGGGCCGAAGTCGATCGACGAGATCGACCCGGAAATTCTCAAGACTTACGAGAAGCTCGGCATTCCGCTGCGCGAGCGCGACGCGCTTTTGGGCATCCAGACGCCGCAAGGAAACGGCGAAGGCGAGGAGGCCGGCGAGGGCAACGGGAACGGCTACGGCCGCGTCGCGGTCGATGCGGTGTTCGACTCGGTCTCGGTCGCGACCACCTTCCAGGCCGAATTGGCCAAGGCCGGCGTGCTGTTCATGCCGATCTCGGAGGCGCTGCAGAAGCATCCGGAGCTGGTGAAGAAGTATCTCGGCACGGTGGTGCCGATCTCGGACAATTTCTTCGCCACGCTCAACTCGGCGGTGTTCTCCGACGGCTCCTTCGTCTATGTGCCGCCGGGCGTGCGCTGCCCGATGGAGCTCTCGACCTACTTCCGCATCAACGAGCGCAATACCGGGCAGTTCGAGCGCACCCTCATCATCGCCGACAAGGGCTCCTATGTGAGCTATCTCGAAGGCTGCACCGCGCCCATGCGCGACGAGAACCAGCTGCATGCCGCGGTGGTCGAGCTGATCGCGCTCGACGACGCCGAGATCAAGTATTCGACCATCCAGAACTGGTACCCGGGCGACGCCCAAGGCAAGGGCGGTGTCTACAACTTCGTCACCAAGCGCGGCGACTGCCGCGGCGTGAACTCGAAGATCTCGTGGACCCAGCTCGAGACCGGCTCGGCCATCACCTGGAAATATCCGAGCTGCATCCTGCGCGGCGACAACTCTCGTGGAGAGTTCTACTCGATTGCCATCTCCAACGGGCACCAGCAGGTCGATTCCGGCACCAAGATGCTGCATCTCGGCAAGAACACCACCAGCCGCATCATCTCCAAGGGCATCGCGGCCGGCAAATCAGACAACACCTATCGCGGGCTGGTGATGGCCCATCGCCGCGCCAAGGGCGCGCGCAACTTCACCAACTGCGATTCGCTTCTGATCGGCGATCAGTGCGGCGCGCACACCGTGCCCTATATCGAGGCCAAGAATTCCTCGGCCGTGTTCGAGCACGAGGCCACCACCTCGAAGATCTCCGAGGACACGCTGTTCTACTGCCGCCAGCGCGGGCTCTCGGCAGAAGATGCCGTGGCGCTCGTCGTCAATGGCTTCGTCAAGGACGTGCTGCAGCAGCTCCCCATGGAATTCGCGGTCGAGGCGCAGAAGCTGATCTCGATCTCGCTCGAAGGCAGCGTGGGCTGAACTCTCATGCGTTGGACACTGACAGCCTTCCTGCCGTTTGTGATCCTCGGGGCCGCCATGGGCGATGCTTTGGCCTGCTCCTGTACGCGGCCCGAGCGGGTGTTGACCAACGACGAATACAGGGCATGGACCTTCGAGCGCGCCACGAATGTCGTGCGCGGCCGTATCCTCGATGTCCATGCAGGTCAGGATGTCCTTCGAGGCGGCCAACGCATAGTCGTTGCGAAGATGAAAGCCGAGTCGGTGGTCAAAGGCGAGGTGCCCTTGGGCGATCTGACCCTCCTGACCGGCTTTGGTACGGGGGACTGCGGGATTGCATCGTGGTTGCTCGTCGGAATCGCATGGCAGCGGGACTTAGTGCTTGAGGTCCGAAGAATTCCAGAAGTACCCAACGAATATTGGGTCGATATGTGCGGCCATGGTGAGATGACTCCGTCCTCGAAGTAGCAGCTTCGACGCCCTGGACTCGTCAACGAGGCCGAATAGGAAATGACAATGTTGCTTGAAGTGAAAAACCTGCACGTCGAGGTCGACGGCAAGAAGATACTGAACGGCCTGGAGCTTTCAGTTGGCAAGGGCGCCGTGCACGCGATCATGGGCCCGAACGGGTCGGGCAAATCGACGCTCGCGCATGTGCTCGCCGGCAAGGCCGACTACGTCGTGACGCAAGGCGAGGTGCTGCTCGACGGCGAGAACATTCTCGAGCTGCCGCCCGACGAGCGCGCCGCCAAGGGGCTGTTCCTGGCGTTCCAGTATCCGCTCGAAATTCCGGGCGTCGCCACCATCACCTTCCTGCGCACGGCGCTCAACGCGCAGCGCAAGCAGCGCGGCGAGCCTGAGCTGCTGGTGCCGGCTTTCATGAAGCGCCTCAACGAGGTCGCGGGCAAGCTCGGCATCGACCGTGACATGCTGCGCCGCGGGGTCAATGTCGGCTTCTCCGGCGGCGAGAAGAAGCGCAACGAGATCCTGCAGATGGCGCTCTTGGAGCCAAGGTTGTGCGTGTTGGATGAGACTGATTCCGGCCTCGACATCGACGCGCTCAAGGTCGTCGCCGACGGCGTCAACCGCCTGCGCTCGCCCGAGCGCTCGTTCGTGGTGATCACGCACTATCAGCGGCTGCTCGACTATATCGTGCCCGACGTGGTGCACGTGCTGTCCAAGGGCCGCATCGTGAAGACCGGCACCAAGGCGCTGGCGCTCGAGCTCGAGGCGACGGGCTACGCGCAGTACCAGGAAGAGATGGCGTGAGACCGCGATGAACGCCGAGATCCACCCGATCAAGACCGCAGCCGAGACCGCGCTGGTGGCGAATTTCGCCGCGGCGAGACGCGCGCTGCCGGGCGCGGCGGCGATCGCGGCGCTGCGCGAGGACGCCTTCAAGCGCTTCGAGAGCAGCGGCCTGCCACACCGGCGGGTCGAGGAGTGGAAATACACTGACCTGCGCGCGCTCATGCGCGAAGCCCTGCCGCTCGCCGGCATCCCCGACGCGGCGGCGAAGGCGCTGGCCAAGGACGCCGGCGCGGCGCTCGCCTCCATCGAGGGGCGCCGCATCGTCTTCGTCGACGGCGCCTTCGTGCCCGAGCTGTCCGATCTCGCCGATCTCGAAGCGGGCTTGAGCATCCGCTCGATGGCGCAGGCGCTGGCGGCCGGCGATCCGCAGCTCATGGCGCGTATCGGCAAGGTCGTGCCAACCGACGACGTGGCGGTCGCGCTCAACACCGCCTTCATGGGCGACGGCGCCCTGATCGAGGTCGCACCAGGCATGGCGCTGGCGCGGCCGCTGCATCTTGTGTTCGTCAATGTCGGACGCGAGGCCGTCGCGGTCTTCGCGCGCTCGCTGGTGGTCGTCGGCAAGGGCGCGCGGGCGATGCTGGTCGAAAGCCACGAGGGCACCAACGAGCACCAGGTCAACACCGCCCTCGAGCTCGAGGTCGGCGACGAGGCCCATGTCGATCACATCAAGATCACCGGTGAGGGCTCGGGCGCGCTCCACGTCTCGACGCTGATGGCCGCGATCGGGGCGCATGCCCGCTTCAACGAGTTCCTGTTCACCGCCGGCGTCGGCGTCGTGCGCAACCAGCTCTTCGTGCGCTTCGCCGGCGAGGGGACCATCGCGCACATCTGCGGCGCGAATCTGCTCAAGGGGCGCCAGCACGCCGACACCACGCTGGTCGCCGACCACGTGGTGGCCGATTGCACCAGCCGGGAGGTGTTCAAGTCCGTGCTCGATGGTGAGAGCCGCGGCGTGTTTCAGGGCAAGATCATCGTGCGGCCGCACGCGCAGAAGACCGACGCCAAGATGGCGACGCACGCGCTGCTGCTCTCGGATACCGCCGAGGCCGACAACAAGCCCGAGCTCGAAATCTTCGCCGACGACGTGCAGTGCGGTCACGGCGCGACCTCGGGCGATCTCGACGAGGACCTTTTGTTCTATCTCCGCGCCCGCGGCATTCCGGCGAAGGAGGCCGAGGCGCTGCTGATCCAGGCCTTCGTCGGCGAGGCGATCGAGGGGATCGAGCATGCCGGGCTGCGCGATGCCCTGTTGGAATATGTCGCGGCCTGGCTCGAGACGCGAGCATGAGCATGCATCCGGCGGTCACCAACGGCGCCTACGACATCGCCCGCATCCGCGAGGATTTCCCTATCCTCGCCAAGCAGGTCTACGGCAAGCCGCTGATCTACCTCGACAACGCCGCCTCGGCGCAGAAGCCCAAGGCGGTGCTGGACCGGCTCCATCACGCCTACACCACCGAATACGCCAACGTGCATCGCGGCTTGCATTACCTGGCCAACGCCGCGACCGAGGCCTACGAGGACGCGCGCGAGAAGGTCCGTGGCTTCCTCAACGCGGCGCGCAAGGAAGAGATCATCTTCACCCGCAACGCCACCGAGGCGATCAACCTCGTCGCCTACACGTTCGGTCGCGAGCGTATCAAGGCCGGCGACGAGATCGTGCTCTCGATCATGGAGCACCATTCCAACATCGTGCCATGGCATTTCCTGCGCGAGCGCCAGGGCGCGGTGATCAAATGGGCGCCGGTGGACGACGAGGGCAACTTCCTCATCGACGAGTTCGAGAAGCTGCTCACGCCGCGCACCAGGATGGTGGCGATCACCCACATGTCGAACATGCTGGGCACGTTGGTGCCGGCCAAGGAGGTGGTGCGGCGGGCGCACGCGCGCGGCATTCCGGTGCTGTTCGACGGCGCCCAGGCCGCCGTCCATCTCGACATCGACGTGCAGGATCTCGATTGTGACTTCTACGCCATCACCGGCCACAAGCTCTACGGGCCGACCGGCATCGGCGTGCTCTACGGCAAGCATAAGCATCTCGAGACGATGCCGCCGTTCAACGGCGGCGGCGAGATGATCCGCGAGGTGTTCGAGGGCCGCATCACCTACGGCGAGCCGCCGCACAAGTTCGAGGCCGGCACGCCTCCGATCGTGCAGGCGGTCGGGCTCGGCGCGGCCATCGACTACGTCAATTCGATTGGCAAGGCCCGCATTCGAGCGCACGAGAGCGCCCTCACCGGGTATGCCCAGGAGCGCCTGCGCGAGATCAATTCGCTGCGTATTCTCGGCACCACCAAGGACAAGGGCCCGATCGTCTCGTTCGAGATCAAGGGCGCCCATCCGCACGACGTCGCGACCATCATCGACCGGTCCGGCATCGCGGTGCGCGCCGGCACTCATTGCGTGATGCCGCTGCTCGCCCGCTTTGGCGTCAGCGCCACCTGCCGGGCCTCGTTCGGCCTCTACAACACGCGCGAGGAGGTGGACGGGCTTGCGCAGGCCCTGATCAAGGCGCAAGGTTTCTTCGCATGACGGACGAGCAGAACAAGGTTCCCGAAGTTCCCGCGAATGCCGCCGCGGCGGCGGAGGCGAGCAATGCGCCCGCCGCGGACAAGCCGTCCGCGCTGCCGGAAGGCGAGCTGGCGCGGCTGACCGACGAGATCGTCGGCGCCCTCAAGACGGTCTACGATCCGGAAATTCCGTCCGACATCTACGAGCTGGGGCTGATCTACAAGATCGACATCGCCGACGATCGGGCGGTGGCGATCGAGATGACGCTGACCACGCCGAATTGCCCGTCCGCGCAGGAGCTGCCGACCATGGTGGAAAATGCCGTGGCGAGTGTCCCCGGCGTCGGCCCGGTCAAGGTCGACATCGTGTGGGACCCGCCCTGGGATCCGAGCCGGATGTCGGACGAGGCCCGCACCGTGCTCAACATGTGGTGAGGCGTGCAGCTCGACCGCGTGCTCGAGACCTGCCTCTACGTCGATGATCTCGACCGTGCCGCACGTTTCTACGAGCAGGTCCTGGAACTCAAGCTGCTGACCAGCGATTCCCGCTTTCGCGCTTACGACGTCGGGGGCAAGAGCGTGCTGCTGGTGTTCCGCCGCGGTGCCACGCTCGAAACCGTGCGCATGCCGGGCGGCACCATTCCACCGCATGATGGCCATGGGCCGCTGCACATCGCCTTTGCCGTGGGGGCGGACGAACTGGCGCAATGGGAAGAGCGGTTGCGGGAGCAGGGGATCGAGATCGAGGGCCGCACCAGGTGGACGCGCGGCGGCCACAGCCTCTATTTCCGCGACCCCGATGGCCATTTGCTCGAGCTGGCGACGCCGGGGTTGTGGGCGACATACTAGTGGATGAGGCGCCTGGAATAGCTCTCGGGAGCCTTGCAGCGGCCTTCACAAGGGCAAAATCGTTGTTATTTTACCAGGATAGTGGATCCGCTGCTGGGCCTTGAACCCGGCGAGATGGAGAGAGGCGAAATGGCCACCCCCCGGCCGAGACCCCAGGTGATCAGCCTGACTGATGCTGCCGCCGAGCGCATCAAATATGTGATGGCGAACGCGACCCAGCCGGTCGTGGGCGTGCGCGTCGGCGTCAAGAACGGCGGCTGCGCCGGCATGTCCTACACCATGGAATATGCCGAGCGGGTCGAGAAGGCCGACGAGGTGGTCGAGGACAAGGGTGTGCGGGTCCTGATCGATCCCAAGGCGGTGCTGTTCCTGCTCGGCACCCAGATGGACTATAAGACCGACAAGCTCTCCGCCCAGTTCGTGTTCAACAATCCGAACCAGACCTCCGCCTGCGGCTGCGGCGAATCGGTGCAGCTCAAACCGGCCGCCGAGGCCCACCAGTAGCGCCCACCCGATTCTTGATTTTGCGCATGTCCTTATCGGAAAACCGGTTCCCACTTTTCCGGGACATGCGCTAGCGGTGTCTCCCGACGACATCCGCGAATTGTTCTCCGCCTTCGGACCGGTCGAGGTGCGCCGCCTGTTCGGCGGCGCTGGCATCTATGCCGACGGCACCATGTTCGCGCTCGTGCATCGCGGTGTCATCTATCTCAAGGCCGACGAGCAGAACGCACCGGCATTCGAACGGGAGGGGCTCGAGCCCTTCAGCTACAGTCGTAGGGGCGAGCGCGCGTCGCTGACGTCCTACCGGCGCATGCCCGACCGCCTCTACGACGATCCCGACGAGCTTGCCGCCTGGGCGAGCGCAGCGCTTGCGGCAGCCGGGCGGCGCGGGTCGGGGAAACGGCGGCGGCCGGCAAAAGCTGGAAAAAAGCGGCCGAAGTCCCGGCGAGCTTGATTCGCGTTATCACATCTGTTGCCTGTGGAATCGATCAGGCCGTCCATCGGCCGTTGTTATTTCGCACCGTCAAGAATCACAATATCGAAGGTAATGTGGTGCCGTGTATTGCACCATGCCGCGCGCGACGGCGCGATTCTCTTTGCTGCCGTGTAGACGCTTGGCTCGTCGCTCCATTCCTGCAAACGGGCCCGTTGCATTGACCCGTCGATCGCCTGCCAAGAGAAGACTGTTGACCCCTCGCGAGCGGGAGGTGTTGGCATGGGTGGCGCCAGGAAAATCCGCCTGGGAGATCGGCGAGATTCTCGATATCGCCAAGCGAACCGTTGACGAGCATGTGCAGTCCGCCGTGCGCAAGCTGGGGCGCGGTCAATCGCACGCACGCCGTCGCGCTCGCCATCCGCGACCATCTCGTGGAACTCTGAAGTTGTGCACAGCCGTCAAGAATCAAAGTTACGCGCCGCGGCGGACGATTGAATAAATCCCGGTTTCACAGGGGTGCGATGGAGATCGGATCGTGCATGCAGACGGCGCTGAAAATGCGAATGACCGGTCGGAGGATCCGAAGTTGCCCGCAGCTCGCGGACGCTTCGAACCCGCGCGCGCGATCGAAATGGCTTACTGGAGCGAGGAGCCGGGCCTGTTGGAGATCATCCGCGCCGTCGTTTGCCTAAGTCCCGAGACGCGGACGGCGCTGCTGGCTTTTCTGTTGCAGGCGTCCGATGCGCGGCGCATATCCGCCGCGCGCAATCACGGTGACCTGGTGCTGTCCTTGATGTAGCCGACCGCTAGCTCATCAGTGGAGCATGATCTTTCCGAAAACCCGTATCCACTTTTCGGGATCATGCTCTATGCCACTTGGCTGGAGGCGGGATTGGCGACTTCCGGATCGACCTCACTGATCACGCGGTTGCGGCCGTTGCGCTTGGCGGCATAGAGGCAGGTGTCGGCGCGCTCGATCAGGGACTGGGCGGTGTCGGTCTTCTGCAAGGTCGCGACCCCGACCGATATGGTCACGCGCCCGAGGTGCTCGCCGGTCGAGCGTTTCATCAATTCCTTCGTCATGACGGCGCGACGGATCTGGTCGGCGAGATTGATGGCGGCGCGCAACATCGTATTCGGCAGCACGACCGCGAATTCCTCGCCGCCGTAGCGGGCCGCGATGTCCTGGCCCTTGACGTTCTGCTTTGCCGATGACGCAACCAGGCGCAGCACCTGGTCGCCGGTCAGATGGCCGTAACTGTCGTTGAACTTCTTGAAATGATCGATGTCGGTCATGATCAGCGACAGCGGCTCGCCTTTGGTGCGCGCCTCGGCGATCGCCTTGATCAGCGTGTCGTCGAAGTATTTGCGATTGGCCAGAGTGGTGAGTGGATCGGTCAGACTTTCGCTGCGGACGGCTTCGAGGTTCTGCTGCAGCTCGGTGATCTCCCGCTTGGAGGCCGACAGCCGCGCTTCGAGCGCCTGGTTGTTCTTCTCCATGGTTTTGGTGGTTTGCACCAGGCCTTCGACGATCGAGCGCACGGCGGGCTCATCGGCAGCGACGCCTAGCTGTTGCGTCACGTCGACCAGGCTCTCGGTGTAGCTCGACGCGTTGCCGGCGGCCGTGCCGATCATGGCCATGACCTGCTCGATCTCGCCCATGACCTGCGAGCCGACGTCGTCGATCCGGTCGGTCAGGCGATTCGCCGAAATGTACGTCTCGTAGATGTGATTGATGTCGACGTCGCTGAGCGTGCCGTTGCGCGTCAACAGCTCGTTGACCATCTGATTCAACGACGGATTATAGCCGGTCGCGTACGTGTACCAGATTTCGAAATGCCGGGGCGTCGCGGGCTGGCGCAATGCCCTGATTTGTCCGAGCGCAATCTCCGCGAACGCCATCGTGCGTTCGTGCTCGTCGGCGGGAATCGTCATGAATATCGCTCCGCCCGCCGGCGAAACGCCTGCCGGCCTACCCCGGTTAGGTGAAGTCGGGCGGCGTAGCGCCCCGACCTCTCAAACCGTATTCCACAGGTGTGAATCGGGGGTAAATGCTGATGCTTATGGGGCAGAAGCGTACGTTATGACTCGTTGATATTTTTGTCAGGCCTTGACGCGGACCGGACGCAGCAGGAAGGCCGGGAGATGCCCGCCGGTGCCCTCGTCGGCGAGCGCCGCCTGCGGGACCGGCTTGTGAGGAACAGGCTTGTGGGGAACAGGCTTGTGTGACGCGGGCTTGTGCGCGGCAGGTTTGTGCTCGCGGCGCGACCGGGCGTCATCAAGACGCGCAACCGGCGCAGCGGGCTCTTCGCGCCGGCGTTGTGGTTGACGCCCGTGCCGGCGGCGTCCGCCATTGCGCTGCTCGCCCGCGTCCGAGCGCTCGTGTTCGGCTGCGCCGTGGCGCTCGCGTGTCGTGGCGACCGGATACTCCGCTGCCGCCGCGGTCTGCTGCTGCTCATTCATCCAGGGAATGGTCTGGCCGATCAGCTTCTCGATCGCGGTGACGCTCTTGTGGTCCGCCGGGGCCACCACGGTGATGGCTGTGCCGGTCAGTCCCGCGCGGCCGGTGCGGCCGATGCGGTGGACGTAGTCGTCGGGGTGATGCGGGACGTCGAAATTGAAGACGTGGCTGACGGCGGGAATGTCGAGTCCGCGCGCAGCGACGTCGGAGGCGATCAGCAGCGTGACCTCGCCCTTGCGGAAGGAGTCGAGCGCGGCCATGCGCGCCGGCTGATCCATGTCGCCGTGCAGGGCGGCGGCGTTGAAGCCGTGGCGCAGCAGGGAGCGGTGCAGCTGTGCGACCTCGCGCTTGCGGTTGCAGAACACGATCGCGTTCTTGAAGCCATTGCAGGAGCGGATGAGACGGCGCAGCGTATCGCGCTTGTCGTGCGGCTCGCGGCCGGTCTTGACCAGGAGCTGGGTAATGGTGGCGACCGTGGTCGCCGGCTTCGCCACTTCCACCCGCACTGGATTGTGCAGGAACTGCTCGGTGATGCGCCGGATCTCCGGCGGCATGGTGGCGGTGAAGAACAGGGTCTGGCGCGTGAACGGCACCAGCTTGCAGATGCGCTCGATGTCGGGAATGAAACCCATGTCGAGCATGCGGTCGGCTTCGTCGATCACCAGCAGCTCGACGCCGGTGAGCAGCAGCCGACCGCGCTCGAAATGATCGAGCAGCCGGCCGGGAGTCGCGATCAATACGTCAACGCCGCGGGTGAGCTTGGAATCCTGATCGTCGAACGAGACGCCGCCGATGATCAGCGCGACGTTGAGTTTCTGCCCGGCGCCGTATTTGTCGAAGCTTTCCTGCACCTGCGCGGCGAGCTCGCGCGTCGGCTCGAGGATCAGCGTGCGCGGCATTCTAGCCCGCGCGCGGCCGTTCTCGAGCCTGGTGATCATCGGCAGCGTGAACGCGGCGGTCTTGCCGGTGCCGGTCTGCGCGATGCCAAGCACGTCGCGGCGCGCCAGCACGTGCGGTATCGCTTGCTCTTGGATGGGGGTCGGGGTGGCGTAGCCTGCCGCTTGAACTGCGGCGAGAACTTTTTCGGACAAGCCGAGGTTGGAAAAGGACATGAAACCTCAAGTCGAGACCGTCCGGAGCCTAGCCGCGCCGGATGACGGAACAACGACTAATGTTGCGCGGGGACGGACGGTCGAATGTTACGATCGGACCGTTCGCGCGGAACATAGTGGTTCGCGGCCCAAAGTCAATCCTGCTGCACTGCAACAAGTCGAATAGAGTCTAATTTTTCTGCCTTTGCGGGCGAAAAGGAGCAGGTATGCGCGAGGTTCTGCCCGTTCTGCTGGTCCCCGGCTTGAACTGTTCGGCGCGACTCTATGCCGACCAGATCCCGCCGCTGTGGCGATTCGGACCGGTCCAGGTCGCCGATCACACCCGCGCCGACAGCATGGACGCGATCGCGGCCGGTATCCTTAACGACGCGCCGCCGCGCTTCGCGCTCGCCGGCCTCTCGATGGGCGGCTACATCGCGCTGACCATCCTGCGGCAGGCGCCCGAGCGGGTCGAAAAGCTGGCGCTGCTCGACACCTCGGCGCGCCCCGAGACGCCGGAGCAGACGGCGCGCCGCCGGCCGCAGATCGCGCTCGCTGAAGGTGGCCGCTTCGCCGAGGTGTCGGCGCTGCAGTTTCCAATATTTGTCCATCGCGACCGTCACGGTGATGCAGCGCTCAAGGAGCGTGTGCGGATCATGGCGGAGGAGACCGGTGCAGAGGCCTTTCTGCGCCAGCAGCGGGCGATCATCACGCGGGGCGATGTGCAGCCGCTGCTGCCGTCGATCAAATGCCCGACCTTGGTGCTGGTCGGCGACGGCGATGAGCTCACGCCGCCGGCGCTCTCGCAGGAGATCGCGGCCGGCATCGCCGGATCGCGGCTCGTCGTCGTCCCTGACTGCGGCCATCTCTCGACCATGGAGCGGCCGGAGCAGGTGAACACAGCGCTTGCGGAATGGATGGCAGGCTGACCCATGGCCTCGGTCCTCGATCTCATTGGCGAGACACCGCTCATCGAGGTGACGCGCATCGACCGCGGGCCGTGCCGGCTGTTTCTCAAACTCGAAAGCGCGAATCCATCCGGATCGATCAAGGACCGGCCGGCCCGCACCATGATCGAGGCGGCGGAGCGGGACGGGCGGCTCAAGGCTGGGGGCACCATCGTCGAGGCGACCGCGGGCAATACCGGATTGGGCCTCGCGCTGGTCGGTGGCCGCAAGGGCTATCGCACGCTGCTGGTCGTGCCGGACAAGATGGCGCGTGAAAAGGTGCTGCACGCCAAGGCCATGGGCGCCGAGGTCGTCATCACGCGCTCGGACGTGGGGAAGGGCCACCCCGACTACTATCAGGACCTTGCCCAGGCGATCACGCAACGCACGCCCGGCGCCTTTTACGTCAACCAGTTCGCCAATCCGGCCAACCCGCTGGCGCACGAAAAGACGACCGGCCCTGAAATCCTTCGCCAGATGGAGAGCAAGGTCGATGCCATCGTGGTCGGCGTCGGCTCCGGCGGAACGCTCACCGGGGTCGGCCGCTTCATGCGGCAGGCCTCGCCCAACACCGCGATGGTCCTCGCCGATCCCGAGGGCTCGGTGCTCGCGCCGTATGTCGAGACCGGTCGGATGCCGGCCGTGGGGAGCTGGGCGGTCGAGGGTATCGGCGAGGATTTCATTCCGCCGAATGCCGACCTCACGCTCGTGTCCCGTGCCTATTCGATTCCCGACGCGGAGAGCTTCGCTATCGCGCGTGAGCTGTTGCGCGCCGAAGGCGTGCTCGCCGGCTCGTCCTCGGGCACGCTGCTGGCGACGGCGCTGCGCTATTGCCGCGCGCAGACCGAACCGAAGCGCGTCATCAGCCTGGTCTGCGATTCCGGCGCCAAGTATCTGTCCAAGGTGTTCAACCCGGCATTCCTGGCGCAGGAGGGCTGGACCCATCCGCACCGCCACGGCACCGTGCGCGATGTCGTCACCAGCCGCTACAGTGAAGGCACCGCCGTGGTGGTGCGACCAGACGACAATCTGCGCACCGTGTTTGCGCGCATGCGCTCGGCCGATGTCTCGCAGCTCCCGGTCGTCGACACTCGCGGGCAGGTGGTCGGCCTGGTTGACGAGAGCGACGTGCTGGCCGCGCTGCTAACCGAGCCGGACGACGCCAACAAGGTCTTCGCGCTGCCGGTCAAGGACGTGATGGTAACGCGGCTCGAGACCATCTCGGCCGACGCGCCGATCGCCGATCTGGTGCCGCTGTTCCGCAAGGACTACATCGCCATCGTCATGGACGGCGATCAGTTTCTCGGCGTCGCCACCCGCCTCGACCTCATCAACTACTTCAGGATCACACCGTGAACAAACCGAACCAGCTCGGCTTTTCCACCCGCTGCGTACATGCCGGGCAGGAGCCCGATCCCACGACCGGCGCGGTCATGATGCCGATCTACACGACGTCCACCTACGTCCAGCAGTCGCCGGGGGTGCATAAGGGCTTCGACTACGCCCGCACCAAGAATCCGACCCGTATGGCGTTCGAGCGCTGCATCGCCGACCTCGAAGGCGGCAGCGCGGCTTTTGCTTTTGCGTCAGGGCTGGCGGCGATCTCGACCACGCTCGACTGCCTCGACCACGGCTCCCACATCATCGCCGTCGACGATCTCTACGGCGGCTCGCGGCGCTTGTTCCACCGGGTGCGCAATCGTTCCGCCGGCCTCGACATCAGCCAGCTCGATCTCAGCGACGCCGGCGCGATCGAGGCGGCGATCCGGCCCAATACCCGGCTGATCTGGATCGAGACCCCGACCAATCCGCTGCTCAAGCTGGTCGACCTCGAGCGCGTCGCGGCGATCGCGAAAAAGCGCGGCATCATGAGCGCCGCCGACAACACCTTCGCCAGCCCTTATGTGCAGAACCCGCTCGAATACGGCATCGACCTGGTGGTGCATTCCACCACCAAATATCTCAACGGCCATTCCGACATGGTCGGCGGGGTGGCGATCGTCGGCAGCAATGCCGAGCTCGCCGACAAGATGAAGTTCCTGCAGAACGCGGTCGGCGCCATCCAGGGCCCGTTCGACTCCTTCCTCGCGTTGCGCGGCCTGAAGACGCTGGCGCTGCGCATGGAGCGCCACTGCAGCTCGGCGCTCAAGATCGCCGAGTGGCTGGAGCGCCATGCCAAGGTGAAGCGGGTGTTCTATCCGGGGCTCGCCAGCCATCCCCAGCATGCGCTCGCCAAGAAGCAGATGCGCGCCTTCGGGGGTATGATCACGGCCGAGCTCACCGGCACGCTCGACGACGCGCGCCGCTTCCTTGAGCGCTGCCGGCTGTTCGCACTCGCAGAGAGCCTCGGCGGCGTCGAGAGCCTGATCGAGCACCCCGCGCTGATGACCCACGGCTCGGTGCCGCCCGAGGTGCGTGCCACCCTTGGCATCAGCGACACGCTAGTGCGGCTCTCGGTCGGCGTGGAGGACGCCGACGACCTGATGGCCGATCTTGCGGCTGCGCTGGGATGAGGGGTGCATCCATCGTTATCGGGAATATTAAGCATTCGTGCGATAGTCGGCGGGCTTGGCAGGAGCGACCAACGTGGATTTTCCCGCCGGATATCCCTATCGCCTCGCACCGTTGGTGCCGGCCTGGAGCGACGGAAAGTCTCAGACGCTCGCGGCGCTTGCTTGCGCGGCAGTCGTGCTCGCGCTGTGGATGCGTGCGCCCTGGTCGCTGGCCGATGTCGATACGATCGCGCTCCAAGTCGTTCTCCCGGGTTCGCTCGCCTTCGTGCTGGCATTTGCGCCATCGCCGCGCGTGCTCGCCAACCGGATCGCCAAGGACCTCGTGACCGTCTGGACGACGCTCGCAGTCTTCGCCGGCGATCGCATCGTGTTGATGCTGGTCGCGATCCCGGCCGTGCTGGCGGTGTCGATCGCGCTCGGGCACCCCCGCCTGGGGCGATCATGGTGGGGAAGCGAGCTGTGATCGCGCTGACGCCTGCCGAGCTGCTGGCAATCGAACGCGCCGCGTTGCTGCTCGGCCCGCTGGCACTGGCAGCCGTGATGGTGATCATGCTGCGGCCCAACCCACGCGAGGCGACGGCCGCCATGGTCGCGTTCCTCTGGCAGTTGCCAGCGCTGTATCTTCTGCATCTGCTCAGCGTCAGCCAGGGATGGTGGAGCTTCCCCGACGCGCGCAACGAGCTGAGCGGACTTCCGATCGATGTATGGATCGGCTGGGCAATCTGGGGGGTACTCCTTGCGTTGCTAGCTTCGAGGCTAGTTTCCTCAGCCGTG
>Ga0126377_10000012_pt1 | contig 73452 bp, 111 predicted proteins | sample PanSoiMetPlot_22_FD_92647 | JGI IMG/M metagenome (GOLD analysis project Ga0126377, IMG submission 92647) | Tropical forest soil microbial communities from Panama - MetaG Plot_22 | ecosystem: Environmental > Terrestrial > Soil > Tropical forest > Bulk soil | place: Panama | collected 2016-02-17 | reverse complement strand
GCAAACGTGGTCGTTGAGCCTTCAGCAATGGCCGACGGACAGGATCTTGCTTCCCCGGGCTCCGCTGCGGGGGGTGGATGAAGTCGCCTGGACGAACATCAACGAGGAGTCCTTCCCGATGGAGCCTTCCAGGTACGACGTAAACCTGAGTGGAGATCCTGGGTCGGTGGTCCTGAGATTTGGGCAGATCTGGCCTCCTGAACCGCTGTCGCCAAGCGCTCCGATCAAGGTGAGGTTCCAGGCCGGATATGACAGGTTTGCCGGGCTGGCTGCGATAGCTCAGGATGGAGTTACGTTGACGGCCTCGGGAAGTCCGGTGACTCCGTTCGATGTGAAGTGGACGGCGAATCAGTCGATTGTGGTCGGGGGAGTTTCCCATGTGATTTCGAGGGTGGTGAGCCCGGAGCAGTTGGTGATTTATCCAGCGAGCAACTCCGCTGGGGGCACAGTGGCGTGGTCGGTGAATTTGGTTCCGGCTCCGCTGAGGCTGGCGATTTTGCTGCTGGCGTCGCACTGGTTTGGGCCTGGGAGGACTCCGGTGCTGGTGGGTCGGGGAGTGACCAGCGCGGACGTTTCGCTGACTGTCAAACGGCTTATTCAGGACTACCGGATCAACATCATGGGATTCCGTCAGGTCCGCTCTCAAGGAGCCCCTTACTGGCCCTGACGCCCCGGGCGTCTTCGGTGATTTAAGATGGGAGCCTTCGGTTCGGGAAGTGTATTTCCCACTCTAAATCCTGGTGAGCTTCGTCATTGGGTCTGGTTCCTGGAACAGTCCTCCGCCCAGCCCTCAACAGCCGATGACTGCGAATGCGCTGGCGGGGGAGGAGTCACCTGGAAACAAAAAACCCCTCCCCTGGGAGCCTGGACCAAAATCGAAGCCGTTCGCGGGGTCGATCTCCTCCGGGCTGGCCTGGACGCTTCGATTCTTTACTTAACCGTCACCCTCTGGTATCAACCCGGAATCTCCGCCCAGATGCACATCCTCTCCCCCACGGGCTGCGAATACATCATCAACTCCGTCGAGAACGTCCTCCTGATGAACCACATCCTGGTTCTCAACTGTCAAGCGATTGGAACCCAAGCAAATTTAGGAGGGTAATCCCTCATGGATTCTCCAGAAACCCAGCCCCTGGTCTCGGCCATGTGCCTAACCCGCAACCGGCGGACCATGTTATCCACAGTCATCTCAGCCTTCCTCTCTCAAACCTATCCCAACCGTGAACTGGTAATTCTCAACGACCTCGACGCGGAATCAATCACTGATTTAATTCCTCCAGACCAACGAATAAAGGAGGTTCTCCTCCCCAAGTTGAACATCGGAGCCAAACGCTGCCACGCCCTGGATCACTGTTCCGGCGAAATCGTCATCCACTGGGACGACGACGAGATTCATTCACCCCACCGAATGACCGATCAGGTAACCCGGTTGATCAATTCCTCCAAACAAGTCACCGGCTACCACACCTTCAAAGCCCGAGATTTGACGAAGGAAGAACCCCGCGAATGGCTTTACGAAGGCCAGCACACCTACGCCTGCGGCTCCAGCCTCTGCTACTTCCGTTCCTGGGCCCTCGCTCATCCCTTCGAAACCCTCCAGATCGGCGAGGACAACATCTTCTCCGCCACAGCTACAAGGTTGAATCAGCTAATTACCTCCCACGCAGAAGACTTCCTCATCGCCGGAATCCATCCCGGTAACACCGACCGCAAGCGGGTGGAATGCTATCCCTGGAAGGCCCTGCCATGATTCCTTTCACTATCATCATCCCTTCCAAGTTAGTCTCCAATCTCGCTCTGTGTCTCCACTCGATCTACTCCAACGAGGACGATCCCCACGTGATTGTGATCGACGACGGACTAACCTTCCATCCCGTGGGACCGCTCTACCTCAAGGGTCAATCCTCACCGTTCAACTTCTCGACCAACGTGAACCTGGGAATCAACCACTCGGAACCATGCGATGTGATCCTGATGAACGACGACGCCCTGCTTCAAACCTCGGAGGGATTCACCAAGTTAGCCCGCGTGGCAAGAGCCAACCCTGAGTATGGATTGATTTCGTCGTCGTGCAACAACGTGGGGAATACAAGACAGAATCCGCAAGCCCCGGCGGAGCCGGGGCTGCGATTCGAGCAGAGGATGGTCTGTTTCGTCTGTGTATATATTCCGAGATCGACGATTAACTCGGTTGGGTTGTTAGATCCGTTGTTTACGTCCTACGGCTTCCAGGACGACGACTATTGTCTCCGCGTCCGTCGTTCTGGGCTGAAGCTGGGGATCTTCGACGGCTGCTTTGTAGATCACGCCCAGTTGGTTAGTACATATCGGGGAGCAGCCGCCGCCCCCAGCGATTTGGACATGGGAGCGAAGATTTTCCAGATGAAATGGGGAGCCCCACATGGGGAAATCTGATCACGATCAGACCAGGAAGAAGATCGTGATTGCGTATCCTTACGTGCCCGAATCGGCGATCTTTGGGGTCGTCAGGGTGCTCCGGTCGAGGTTCGTGGGGCAGGGGCCGCTGGTGGATAAGTTCGAAAGGGAATTCGAGAAGGTCTTCCACTTAGCCGAGGGGACAGCCGTGGCGGTTAACTCGGGGACCTCGGCGCTGGAGTTGGCGTACGATCTCCTGGGTTTGGGGAAGGGCGACGAAGTGATTACCACTCCGCTGACCTGCACGGCGACCAATATTCCTCTGCTGCGGAGGGGTGCAACGCCGGTCTTCGCGGATGTTTTGAAGGAAACGTTGAATCTCGACCCGGGTTCAGTGCGGAAGTTGATCACGCCGAAGACGAAGGCCATCGTGAACGTTCACCTCCATGGGAATATTTCTGACCTGCCAGACTTTGGAGTGCCGGTCGTTGATGATTCCGCTCAAGCCCTCGGCCCCGTTCGCCCCGGGGCGACCTTCACGGCCTTCTCCTTCCAGGCAATTAAGCACATCACAACCGGCGACGGCGGGATGCTCGTATGCCACCGCCCCTCCGACGCCCACGAAGCCAAACTCCGCCGCTGGTTCGGCATTGACCGGGCCCTCAAACTCAAAAACAACTGGCAACCCTTCCAGCGCCGCAAAATCCTCTTCGATATCCGCTCCCCCGGATTCAAATTCCAGATGACCGACATCGCCGCAGCCCTCGGCCTCGCCGGGCTCTCCGAATACCCCTTCATCCTCGACCACCGCCGACAGATCTTCCAAATTTATCGGGATGCAGGATTACCTCTCATCGATTCCTCCTCCAACCGCTACGGCTTCGCATGCTTATTAGTCCCTTACCGCGACGAGTTCTGTTCGATCCTCCTCAAAAAAGGCATCGAAACCAACGTCATGCAGGTCCGCAACGACCTATACGAAATCTTCCAACCCTTCAAACGCTCCCTCCCCAACCTCGACTGGATCGAACCCAGATACATCTGTATCCCTCTCCACAACCACCTAACTCTGGAAGACGCCCGTTACATATCCCAATCCACCGTCGAAGCCCTGGAGACCATCTCCAATGACCGATCTCTCCTCTCTATCTAAAATCCCGATGGTCTCGGAATCCGATATCGACATGGTGGAAATCATCCTCCTCAAATGGAAAGTCCCCAACATCGAATCCGAATCAGTTTCCAAAATAATCCACCACACCTCCTGGCCCTTCAAACTCGTGGTTTATGACAACCGCTGGAACACCCCCAACGCTGCAAGGATCTGGAACAAACTTATACGTCAGGCTACCTGCGAATACATCTGTCTCCTCGATTCGGACGCCTTCGTTCCCTCGGGCCCGGAACCATGCTGGCTCACCAGGATGATGGAGACCTTCTCCCACCATCCGGATTGTAAGTTGGTTATCCCGGTGACCAATCGATGCTCTTCGCCGCAACAGAAAGTTCCAGTCGAGGCCTACCCGTCCGTTGAACGGAACGACGAAGTATGGTCCGGGTTCTGTTTCCTATTTCGCCGAACCTTAATGGATGAAGTGGGATGGTTCGATGAGGATTTCGTTGGGTATGGGCAGGATTCGGAATTCTCGATCCGGTTGGCCCGGGCTGGCGGCGGGACTTACGTGAGGAAAGACGTTTTCGTCGAGCACGTTCACGGAGCCAGTTTCGGGGAAGCCACCAGAACCGGCCAATACGACGCCCAAGCTGATCGAGCCTATGCACAGGCTTTATATCTCCAGAAGATCAACGGTTGAGCGAATGAAATTGAACCTCGGCTGCGGGCGGGATCTCCTGCCGGATCACGTGAACATCGACCGGGCCGAAATCCCCTGTGATCTCCGATGTGATTTCAGGTTCCCCTTGCCGTTCGTCAACGGCTCCTTCGCTTCGATTTACTCCTCGGGAGTCCTCGAACAAATCGGCCCCAACGAACAATTCGTCAAGTTGATGAACGAACTCCACCGGGTCCTGGTCGCCGAAGGAATCCTCACCGTGATCGTCCCGGACGCCCACTTTCCAATTGCTTTCCGAGATCCGTTCGACTGCCGACATTTCATCCCGGAGACCTGGGACTACCTCGACTCCCGGGACCGCTTGTGGATCAGCTACGGAAACCATTATGGGTTCCTGCCCTGGAACGTCCTTTACCGGAGCGTGAATCACAACGGCGTCATGACAGTGGGGTTGAGGAAGGTTTCAGCATGCTGAAACTGAACCTGGGGGCTTGCGACAGGGTGATGGAAGGATTCGTCTCGGTGGATATCGTGGAACCGGCGGACGTCATCGCGGATTTGAGTAAGCCCTGGCCCTGGGATGATTCCACGGTGGAGGAAGTCCAGGCCCACGACGTAATCGAGCATATCGAGGACCGGATTCACTTCATGAACGAGCTACACCGGGTGTTGATTCCTGGGGGAAGGGCGACGATTATCACTCCCAACGCCGCGAGGGGAGCGGGATATTTCCAGGACCCGACGCACAAAAGCCCGTGGTGCATGAATTCGTTTCAGTATTTCCAGGCGAATTCGTTCGCGTGGAGGAGACTGGCTCGGCATTATGGGATCACGGCGAGATTCAAAGTTTTAGCCCTTGCTGAGTCGAAGTATGAGGACGTGGCTGAGGATGTTTGGAAGATCACGGCGATTCTGGAAGCCGTTAAGTAAATCGATCATGTCGGTGGATTTGCTGTTCCTCACTCATAACCGGCTGGAGTTCACCAAGGCCAGTTTGGATGCGCTGTACCGCAACACTGAATGGAAGAGAGTCTCGGGGTTGTGGTTGTTTGATGACGCCAGCGAGGACGGCACTTTGGAATTGGTCGCGGCGTTTTCTAATCGGCCCGGGCTTCCGAAGACGGTCATGGTGGCCGGAACCTTTGGCTCTCCCATCGAGGCCATGAGGGAATTCTTTCAGGTCGCCGGGACTGAGCTAGTGGTGAAGATCGACTCGGATGTGATGTTGCCGCCGGGGTGGCTGGGGGACGCCCTCGATGTGATGGAGAAGAGCCCGGAGGTGGATCTGCTGGGGATCGAGGCGCGAGGGGAGACTTACCGGTCGAAGCCTTCCGGTAGCTTCCGGGTGGCTGACCCGGCGAAGTTCATCGGCGGGATCGGGATCTTCCGGCTTCCCTCGATCCGGGAAGCCCTCCAAAAGATGAGCCTCTCCTGCGACTGGCATTCCGGGAAATGGTTCGGCTGGCAGTCCTTCCAGTCGGTTACTCAGCTTAGGCCCGCCTGGATCGAACCTTCGTTGAATGTTTTTCTGCTGGATCGGATGCCGCTCGAACCGTGGGCGAGTCTGTCGGACGAGTATGTGAGAAAGGGCTGGCAGCGTCCGGCTCCTTATCGTTACGGCCCCGAATGGTCGGGCCTGTGGCGCTGGTCCCCTCAAGTTTCCCTCCTCTCCAGATGACCTGGGCCATGCTCCGCGTCAAGAACGAATCCCGGTGGATCGCCAGGGTAATCCGCTCGATCCAACCCGTCACCCACCGGATCATCATCCTCGACGATCACTCGACGGATAACACGGCTTCGATCTGCAAGAAGTTGGATTGCACCGTGATCCCATCGCCTTATCCCGCCATGGATTTAGACGAAGCCCGGGATAAAAACCGTCTCCTCTCCAGCCTGTGGTCCTGCGGGGCCCTCCCAGGGGACTATGTCCTGTCTATCGACGGAGATGAGTTGCTGAACCCTCCCGACCTCGAACACTTCCGGGTCCTCTCCTGCTCCTCCACCACCACCCCCCGGCTATACTCCTTCAAAATCGAATACCTCTGGGACCGCGAAGACCAACTCCGGGTTGACGGATTATATTCTCACTTCTATCGACCTTCCCTTTTTCCCTTGACTAATCGTGGATTGACCTTCCACTCCACCCACTACGGCGGGAACTTCCACTGCGGCAGCGTCCCCACCAACCTCTGCGCTCAGGTAATCCAATCTCCCCATGTGAGGCTGATCCACTTTGGTTACCTCCACCGGGAAGACCGGATTCGTAAATACCGGACTTACAACCTTGTCGATCCTTCGAATAGCTACGAGGATTCCTACCGTCACATGGTCTGCGGAGATATCGCCGAGGTTCCGGCTTCGTCGAAGTTGAAATGGGCCGGTCCCCTGGCTCTCGAACCTTCGCCGTTCCAAATCCAGGACGTTTGAAATGCTGGACTGCGGCATCGTACTGTTGCTCAACGCCGACCCGACCGTTTCGGGAATCGTCCCCAACGGCGGCTATCCCTTCGGCCAACTCCCCAAGAACGTATGTCTCCCGAATTGGAGCTACCGGTTCATGGGAGGCCGGAGCATGATCACGCTGGAAACGTCGAAGGGCTACCGGTGGAGGAGATTGGAAATCGCGGTATATTCAACGACCCCCAACGCTGCCGTCAACCTAGCGAACGCCATCAACTGGGCTTTGGAAGGCTTCACCGGCCTGCTGCCGGAAGGAACCATGATCGACTCGATTTTCACGACGAATTACCCACTCGATTTTTTCGATACCGGAACCCAAACGTATCGAAGGCTTCTCGAATATCAGGTCAACTTTTACCCCAGCGCTCAAGGCGAGTAGCCGGGGGATCTCACTTTACAAAGGAGTAACTGAACAATGCCCCTGCCCGCTACTTACGCTTCCCAAGCTAACTCGGGATACCTGGGAACCTTCTCTTTCGGCAGTCCGCTGACGCCGCTGATTGAAGTGAAGCATATTAATTTTCCCAGGTATAGCATCCCGGATCTGAACGTAACCCATCTGCTGTCGCCCAACGCTACGGAGGAGTTAGTGCCGGGTTTGATGATGCCCGGAGTGGTGGACGTGACAGGGAATTTCATCGGAGATCCCAGTCAGGTCTCGGCGATAGATACGCTGGCTCAGGCCCAGACGGTTTTTTCGTACGCGATCACCATGCCGGTCCAATCGAGGGGCAAGACCGCGACGATTACCGGCAGGGGGTTCTTCAACAAGCACGACATCGGACCTATCGAACCAAACCGGCCTATCGAGTACAGCATTTCGATCAGGACCACCGGGTTCTCGACCGTGACGGTGGCTTAAGCCATGCTGACGGCTGAGATCCTGGGGCTGCTGGCCGGGCCTCCACTGTGGCTGAAGCTCGGGGAGCTTCGGTGGGAGGTCCGGTTCGACCACAGGACGTTGCTGAGGTTGGAGAAGGCCACCGGGGTGGATGTCCTGGGCGGGGGATTCGACGTCCTCCGCCCGTGCGCTAGAAGCCTCCGCAGTTTGATCCAGACGACCATGAGGCCGCTCCAGGACGGGGAGGTTATCCCATGGGGCCAGCTTATTCCCAGCGTCGTGAGGAGGCTCCTGGAGGGCTTCCAGACGGCCTGGGTCCGCGACATGCCCCTTCCCGAACCAAAGGGGAAATCTCCCCATCCCGGGGTTGACGAACCCCCCTGGACCTGGATGGAAGCCTGGGCCAACGCCCGGGAAATCCTCCGCCTCACCGATGAAGAATGGCTGGCTTATACCCCCCGGATGGTCCAAACCCTCTCCCGCCTCCGCCGGGAAGTCATCCGCCAAAACGAATTCATGCTCGCGCAGATCGCCGCCAACATCGTCAACTTCAGCCCCCATCCTCCCAAGTCTCCAACCAAACCGGAATCCCTCATGCTCCACCCATGGGATCTCCCCGAAACGAAACAACCTCCCCAAACCGTCGAAGGCGTCCTTCGAATGTTCCGCAACTTCGACGGCATGGACCTCGCCGGAAAATTGGCGATAGATTCACTAATTAACTAAGGATCTCTCATGCTCGAAACCAAAATCACCCTGAACGGCGAAGAGTTCACCATGGCCTACGACTGGGAAGCCCAGGTCAAGGCCGAGGAAATCACCGGGATGAATCTCCTCGCCCCGCTCCCGACTTCCGCAGGATTCCGGGCTCTTTTCCTGGCAAGGTTGCTCAAGCACCATCCCGACATGACCATTGAACGTGTAAATAAGTTAATCCCTCTGAACACCGGGAAGATCTCGACGGCCATCCACGAGATCGGGGAAGCCCAGGACGAGCCTGAACTGAAGGACGAACTGAAGGAAGAAGTCAATGGCTGAAGCTATCACCGCAGCGAATGCTGCGGATGTTGGAATACAGTTGCACTGTTCCGGGGTGGAGGAGCTTAGTCAGTGGTTCGAGCACCTCCCGGAACGGTGCGCCAAGAGCGCCCTGGCGCGGGCTCTGGCTGCGGCTGCGGTCGAGATCGTGGCGGACGTCGCGGACAGAACTCCCGAATCTGATGATGACGACCGGGACGAAACCGTAACTCATTTAGTAGATTCGATCCGGACCCAGATCGACATCGACGGCGATGGAAGGGGAGGCAAGGCCTCTGTTGGCTTCGGGAAGAGAGGATATCTCGCGGTGTGGCTGGAGTACGGGTGGAGGCTCACCGGGCACAAACCGAACAAGAAATTCATCAAGGACGTGCCGGAGCATGGGGATATTTATTTAACCGGGAGCAAGCGGCATTTCATGCGGGACGCCATAGAAGCGGCGTCAGACAAGGCCCTGGAGGCCTTCACCAAGTCGTTCTCCAACTCGCTCGATGAATACAAGAGCGAGTTACGGCCACCGCCGGAGGCCCCTAAGTAAGGGGACGTCGAAGACGTCCGAGAGGTTGAAGAATGCCTAAGTCCGCTGGCGGCGTAACCGTCAATTTCACTGCGGGGACAGCCACGTTTTTGAAAGACGTGGAGTTGGCCAACGGGGCCGTCCGGAACTTCCAGAAGACAACCCAGTCCGGGGCGACCGGGTCTCGCACGTCGATGGTGGCGGCTTCGACGTTGTTCAAGGAGTTGAACGGGAACTTCGAATCCTCATCGAGGGCGGTAGCTAGGCTGCTGATCGATGTCGGCGGCTTGGGCGGGGCCATGAGCAAGATATTTCCGCTGGTCGGCGGACTGGCCTTCCTCGGGATGCTTTATAAGATCGGCGAGGGAATTCATAAGTTCTACAAAGATATCGAAGAAGCCCCCAAGAAGATAAAGGCGGCGTTCGAGCCAGGGAACCTGGGAATAGCAGTGGCTGCGGATGACTTGAGGATCGCGGCAGACAAAGCGGAAATCGAAGTCGCGAAGTTGCAGGGGCTGCGGACTAATAATTTGAAGCTGGCGCTCGACGAGGCGGCTAAGAGCGCGGATACATTGTGGCAGTCGTTGAGTAAGTCAGTTGCGGAGATGGCGAAGCTCGCGAAAGAGCACCAGCCGGGTTGGTGGCAACAGAACTTTGTGGGAGTGGCCGGGACTGAGGATATAACCAAGGGCATGGAAGCTCTTAATCAGGCAATGGACAAGATCAGGGAGACGCAGAGGACCGCCAAACGAGAGGCTCTACGGATGCCGGATCAGACGGCTGCGGCTGCGATGCTCAAGACGGTTAATGACAAGGCGAATCAGGACATGAACGCCTTGCTTGAGCAAAAGGAAAAGGACCTGACGGACATCATCAACGAGAAGCCCAAGGCTGCTGGGGCGGGGACGATATTTGCACAGGACATTGATCCGGCGAAGAGAGCCGCGAGGTTGGCTCTGGCGAACGCGGCGCGGGAGAGAGTCCAGGACCTCAAGGACGAGTTGTATGAGACTGGAAGGCTTCAAGAGGACGACGCGAAGAAGCGGCAAGCAGAAGAAGACGCGGCTAACAGGGCCCTGGGAAAACCATTCGCGGATAAGGTTGCGGCCCTGAGGGCTCAGCTTGGGTTGCTGAACCAGGAAATCAGTGCGATTGGGAAAAATCAGGGGCTCATGGATCAGGCCAAGGCGGCGGGATTGGCCGCAATTGCGATTGAGGAGCTAAATAAGCGGTTAAAGCCAAAACAGAAGTTGACTGAGTCGCAGGAGCAGGAAATAAAAGGGATTTTGGTGGATATCACCAAGGCGGAGACAGAGAAGACATTCCTGGAGGGGGCGGATAGAACCAAGAAAGCGTTGGAGCAGGAAGTTGATTCATTTAATAGGTTGGGGGCCTCGATTGGCAGGGGATACGAAGCGCTGAAGGAATTCAATGTAGAAAGTAAGGTGGCTCAGTTCATAAAATCCCACGCCGCTGACCCGGACTTTCTGACGAAGCATGCCGCTGACATTCAGGGAGTGAGAAATGCAGCCACTCTGGCGTTCGAAGCCGAATATAGATCGCAGATAGATCAGAGCCTTGAAAAGCTTGCGGAACAGATCGCCATGGAGCAGGCTCTGACGGCGGCGATTGGCGAGGGAGAGGCGGCGGTACGGAAGGCGGCGGAGGCGGAACGGGAGCGGCAGATCCTGCTGCATAACACTTGGCAAGCAGCAATGTTGTTGATCATGCTGGAGCGGATGCGATTCAGCGCGGAGGAAACTAAGTTAATCACGGAATCAAATAAGAAGTTAGAAGACCGGCTGCAAGTAATCCGGGCGGTAACCGCTGCGACTCTTCAGGGAGCCGAGGCCATGCGGAAGGCCGGGAATGAGGTCAAGTACGCGCAGATGAATTTGGACCTGAAGGGCAGCGGCGATAAGCAAAAAGAGGTAGACGAAGCGGAGCATGCCGCGCAGGTTGCAGCAGACGCAATCGCCGTCAGGAACGCCCACAGGGACCGGATCGAGAGACTTGATGAGGAGATTAAGTATTTAAAGGAACAGCTTCAACTCCACAAGGACGACCTCAACCTCCAGGTAGCTCTACAACAAAAAGAGAAGGAACGGCTGGAGCAACAAAAACAGTTGTCCCTGCAAGTCGGGACGCTGAGGAGTGGACTGGAGGCGTTCTTTCTGGAGGTCCGTGCGACGGAAAAGTCACTCGGGCAGATCCTTTACGACTCGATGACTGACGCTCTCGGTCGGGTGGCGGATGAATTCGCGAAGTTGATCACTGGCCAGAAGGTGAGCTTCGCGAAAATGGCCCAGGAGATGGGAGCGTCGCTGGTCCGGGCCCTGGCGTTGAAGGAGTTGGACAAGCTGATTAAAAAGTTGGAGGAGATTTACAACAAAACCCATGGCAAGACGGGAACGGGGACGGGGACGGGAACTCCGGGAAGTCCTTCCGGAACCACACCCGGGACTCCCGCCGGGAAGGCTCCCGCCACGGGAAGGAGCGACGATCCGTTCACGGTGACGATCCGGACGGGAGATCCCAACGGTTCCGAGGAGAGCCCCTTCATGGTGATCGTGAAAAACAGCATGCTCAGTGGGGATCAGCCCGGGTCGGGCCCCAACACCCCACAAACGGCCATCGGCCAGCTTCTCACCGGAATCGCCGCTGCCGTGGTGATCGGGGGAGCTATTTCCCAGGGAGCGGGCGCAGGTCCCAAAGCCAGGGCCGAGGGCGGACCTGTCTACCCGGGAGGAGCCTATCTGGTCGGCGAGAGAGGCCCGGAGGCCTTCATCCCTCAGGTTTCGGGAACCATCCTGTCGAGCGCCATGACCCAACGAGGCCTCGGCGGGCTAGGCCACACTTACTACATGTCCATCGACGCCCGTGGAACCGATCCAGTCCTGACCGAACAACGGGTTTACAAAGCCATCGGCGAGGCCCACCGCGACGCCGTAGGCACCTCCGTCCGGGCCACTGTCCTCCGCAGCGCCCGCTTCCCTCCAGGGAGATAACCTTTGATTCTGGATTGCCGTGGCGTACCAACCGGTCCAGGCAAGACCGGCAAGATCAGCCTCACCGAACACTCCAAACCCACTCCCATGCCCAAGCAACCCAAAAAGCCCAGCCCCGCGACAATCAAGGCCCTCCAACAAGAACACATTTATCTGTCCAGCGCCTGCATTCACAACAAACACAAAGAATGCGACCACTACTGTCGATACTGCCCCACCCGATGTATCTGCGAATGTCACATCTCCAAACGCCCGACGTCCACTAACCCAAACAGTCCCAGATACATCGACAAGAGACGAAAGACCAGATGACCACTGAGGAAACTGTTCTCGAATTCGACGAGGTAAGGAACCTCGTCCCTTACTGCTGCGGCCAGCCGGTTCTGATCGTCCGTTCAGACGTTCCCAGGTTAATCTGTCCGGTTTGTCATCGGACACTGAGAGATCTCGGGCGGCAATGGTTCATCGAGGAGTGGGGCTCCAAAGGCCTGACTCCCCGAAGGGGAGTCAGGCATGGCGACTTACTTAGGTAGAACCATCGTGATCCTTCCGGCTTACCCTCCGGCCCCGGAGTCCATCGAATTCACCCAGGTAGATCCGGTCGCCATGACTGTCTCTCCTTTCACTGGACAGCAGCAAGTAATGAACTGGAATTCGACGTGGATGGAAGCCAGCGTGACGATGCCGCCCATGATTTCGGCGGACGCCCAGAACTGGGTGGCTTTCCTGCGGAACCTGAAAGGCCAGACGGGATGCTTTCAGTTCTCAGCGGCCTTTGTAGCGGCTTATCCCTGGATGTTGAATCCGACGTCGATCTCGGGTGGATTATATTGGGCGTTGAAAACCCCCGCGAGGAAATGGTCGCTGACTCACCATCGGCTTTTTGGGTTTCAGTTTGAAGTAGCGCAGGTTCTCTAGTTTAAAAATGCCCCGTAAAATGACCCCCGGCATGGCTGCGGCTTTCCAGTCGCAGGTTATCCGACCGGCTCTCTTCGTCGAAATACATTTCCTTAACGGTCCATCCTACCTGTGGAGCGGGCTCGGGGATCTAAGCTGGAACGGCCAAACATGGCGTGGAGTGGGCTCCCTGGGCTCGGTTTCGACCGTCGAGGAAGGGACCGACATCCAGGCCCGGGGCGTTACTTTGGCGTTGAGCGGAATCGATTCTAACCTCCTGGCGGGAGCGCTCCAGGAACTGGTTCAGGAACTCCCTGTGTTTATTTACCTGGGCCTTTTTGATGACACAACCACTCTCATCCCCGACCCCATCGTGATGTGGGCCGGTCGAACGGATCAACCCCTCATTGAAGTCTCCGGGGCCACGGCGACGATTACGTTGAATTGTGAGTCACGGCTGCTCGAAATGAACGTCCTGGTGGACCGCCGGTACACCACGGACGACGCGCAACTCGTCGCCCCGGGCGACCAAGCCTTTTATTGGGTAACCTCGATCCAGGAACGGGCTATTTACTGGGGGCAGGTTCCCTCGTCCAATCCTCCTCTCTGATCAAAATGACTCGTCTGGCTGACTGGGATAGGCTCCTGGACGCCTTCCTCCAGGAGAACCTCAAGCGTCCCTTCGAATTCGGGACGTGGGACTGCGGATTATTTACTGCGGGAGCCATTCAGGCCATGACGGGCGTGGATCTCGCCGAAACTTATCGGGGGACTTATCACTCCGAGGAGGAAGCCAAGGCGTTGGGGACGCCCGAGGAGATCGTGGGGAAGTCGGCGTTAGCCGACTTCGGGTGTGAACCCAACTTTGCTCACCGGGGCGATTTGGTTTTGCTGAGTAACCCTCCGCTGAATCCATGTTTGGGAATCCTGGGCTTGGACGGTCGGGCTATCATGGCGACCGACGAAGGGTTGACCTGGGTTCCCCGGGAGAGGGTGTTGAAGTCCTGGCATGTCTAGAGGCGTGATCCAAACCGTAACCGGAGTGGCTGCGGTTGCTATCGGAGTCGTTCTGCTTCCGGTGGCTCCCGCAGCCGGGGCGTTCTTCATCTCCGCCGGGAGCGGCCTGCTGCTCAGCGGAGTGGGGACTCTCCTGGCTCAAGGTCCCCTGAGCGGAACCCAGACTACTTCCAGGAATCCCATCGCCCCGTGGAACGTCCGCTACGGCCAGGGCCGCGTGGGCGGAACGATGATCTTTTGCAACACCTTCGGCGAGAACGAAAAATATCTCGACCTAGTCATCGTCCTGGCCTGTCATCCCTGCCAAAGCGTCGATTCCCTGTTGCTCAACCAGGACCGTGTGCTCCTCCGTCCGGTTCACAACACTCCCCATGGCTGGTGGACTTCCACTCTCGGCTCCGACGCCATGCTCCTGGGCGGAGATTTCAATCCGGGCTTCGACATCCCCCACACCTCCGACATTACACGAACGGAGAATATCCTGAAAATCAGCCTCCCCAGGTTTGGGTTGCCGCAGCAGTTCTACCAACTCCAGGTCGGGGATAAAGTAGACGTCACCGGAGTCCACCCCGTCGCGGCCCTTGTCAATGGCCGCTGGCCCATCTACGCAACCGAAACCACCTCCTCCAACTTCATCCTCTCCTTCATCTCGGGCGGACCGGCCATCCCTGCTTCAATTACCCTCGATAACTCCGGAAACATCCGCACCAGCTTCCCCGACTACAAATCCAAGATCTACATCGAAATCCTCAACGGACAACAAAACCTGGGCGAGACCTTCATCGGAATGATCAACGGCACGCCCTATGACGCCAATCCCACCGATCTTGTCCAGAACCCCGGCCAGCCCTGGAACCTCAACTGTTCCGCTCCGGGCAAAACCATGGTCCACCTCCGCCTCCACTACAACGACCAGATCTTCTCCCAGGGGCTCCCTCAGTTCTCCTTCATCGTCTCCGGCAAAAACAATATTTATGATCCCCGCTCCGCCTCAAGCGGCTACTCCACCAATGCCGCCCTCTGCATCGCGGATTACATGACGGACAAGGTCTACGGCTACAAACTCAACTACGGCAACGACCTCCCAAACACCGAACTAATCACCGCCGCCAACCTATGCGACGAGGCCGTAAATCTAGCCCTGGGCGGAACCGAACCCCGCTACACCTGCAACGGCGGTTTCCTCCTCACCAGCCACCGCTCCGAGATCCTCCAGAACCTCCTTACCGCCATGGCGGGCAGGTTGACTTACATCGGAGGACAATACTTCATCCAACCGGCAGGCTGGGCTGGAATTTCCTCGTCGATTACTGGCACCCAAATTTATTCCAGATCCGTCTCGGCTATTCAATGGCGACCCAAGGTTCCCGTCAATCAGCTATACAACGCCGTCAAAGGAACCTTCATCGCCCAAGTAAACAACTGGCAGTCATCCGACTTTCCGCCTTATGCCCAGGATGAACTCCATGGTTATAACGACGGCGCTCCGGAATATTTCTATGACGCCAACTTAACCGAAGATCAGGGAGACAGGAGATATCTCGACGTTCAATTTCCATTCACGATTTCGTGTCCGACAGCCCAGAGATTAGCCAAGATCGAGTTGAAAAGACGAAGGGGTCAAGGGACTGGAACGTTCGCGTTGAATCTCTCGGGTTACTTGCTCGCGCCTCTGGATATCATAGCCGTTGACCTGCCGATGTTCGGCTGGACTGGAAAAACCCTGGAAGTGCTCGCGGCCCGGTTGAGGATCGAGGCTCAAGCCGGAACCGGCCCGGCGATGTGGAGCGAGATCGACATCCAGGAAGCGGACAGTTCCTACTATCAGTGGTCCATCGGCGAGGAGCTATCCCCGCAGGGTTACCAGCAGGCCATCGTGCCGGACATGCACAAGCCCGCTCCCCCAACGAACTTCGTGGCGACGTCGCGGAACGGGAACATGTACCTGACCTGGGATGCTCCCCAGGATGCTTTTGTGCTGAACGGCGGGCACATCGAAATCGAATACCAGCAAGTCCAAAGCCCTGAAGGTCTGTGGCTCTCCTTGGCTAAGATGGACCCCACCGTGACGTCCGCCGTCATCGAAAATTTACCTGTCGGTTCGAGTTACAATGTCCGGATCAGATCCGTCAATGTTGGGGGAGTTCCCAGCGATTGGGTTCCGCCGAATATGACGGGCTCTCCTGCAACCGCTCCTCCGGTGGTGATCAACCCTCCCGAAATCTGGGCCCCCGAATACGAAACTCCCATGCCTGGAGATCCCTTGTTCACCGCGAAGGGCTTCGGGATCTTCCAGGATTACCTAAGCTCCGCTGGCGCTGACCTTCAGCCGGTTCTCGGGCTCTACGGTCAACTCCCGCCGGAAGGCCTCTCACTCATCTTCAAAGTCCGCTGGGAGCTAGTCTCCGGCCCCTGGGCCCAGCAACTCGCAATCGATCCGGTCTCCATCGACTCCACCACCGACGCCACCTTCGGAACCGCCGGTCACGGCACCCTGGCCTTCGGAGTCCTTCCATCCAACCCCCTCACCGCTAATCAATTCGCCGGAAGAATCATCTCCAAGCTGGCCAACCCTCAGGGCTCGACCGGGACGACGGTGCCAATTCAGGATTTCATCTGCACCGCCAACGACGTGGATGGGAACTTCACCGTGACGCCTGACCCTTCCGCCGTTCCAAATCCACCGAAGGCCGGGGATCTATTTACAGCTAGAACCGGAAGAGATCCCAGATCATCCGCCACGGCTTATGATATGACGGCGGACCTTACCTCATATACTGATCCGACGTTCAACAGCGCTTACAATCCTGGACTGACGGTACACGGAAACCAATCCAACTTAGCTCTGGTGATCGGGGGCACTGGAGCTTTCCAGCCGCCCGTGACGGTGGTTGATAACGACGACGTGAAGGTTACCATCTCACCTTCATGGACAGTGATCCCCGACGCCACGAGCGTCATCATCCTGGTCGAAGCGACTCCTAGAGTAGTCCTGCCGCCCGACTCCACAGCCGATGTAACCGTTCGATTCCTGGGCGAAATCCCCGTCCAGAACTACTCCAAACAGGTCGTCCACGTCGAAGGCTATACCACCCCCGACGGAGCCTCAACCGTCATCGGCCCCATTGAATCGGTCCCCTTCCGCGAAATCTACATCTGGGGCGCGGGGGGAACTCTCAACATCAATACTTAGCTCTAACAACTAATACATAACCCGAGGTTGATTCAATGGCCCAAATGCTTAAGTCCGTCCGTACTTACGCTATCGACACCGGAAATCCCACCGTCGCCCCTTCAACGGACAGCCTCTCCGCCCTCCTCCAAGCTTCCGACACCGTCGTTGACTTGAACGGAACCGGCGGATACGCAGGCATCCAGAACGGCGAGGTCATCTCCATCGAAGGCGAACCGATGAAAGTCCTCTCCGGCGGCGGAACCCTCTCCCTCACCGTCGAGCGGGACTCAACCATCGCCGTCAACCACGCCAAGGACACCGTCGTCAACATCCCAGGATATATTCCATTCAACCTCCTCCCCATCTCCGCCGTACCCAACCAGGACTTCTACATCTACAAATCTACCGCTGACACTAACTATGTGATGGTGAACTGCTTCCTTGGCGATACATTCAGGAACGGTTCGACCAGCAGAATCCTCCTCGATAACTCGGACGCTCTCGGAACCCTCCACATCCACGCTCCGGCGGGAAGCAATGTTTGGATACAGGCAACCGGCGGGGGAGGAGGAACTTCCGCAAGCGGCGGAGTCGCAGGAGTCCCAGCCCCTCCCGTCGTGATCAATCCCCCAGCCGAGGTGATATTCAGAAGCGACCACAGAGTCGAAGTTGACGTTGAATGGACTGCTGATTCCACCGCGACTCCGCAGAACTTCGCCGGGGTAGCAGTTTATTTGGAAGATCCGGATATTTCGAGCGGAGCCAACGAGCCCATGGATGGTTCCATGCCTCTCGACGGAACCTCCCAGGTCTCCGGCGAGTGGGCCCCGGTCTACGTCAACGACTCAGTAAAATCACCTGCGGTAATTTTCCTCGATTCGACCATGGGCTCGTCCAACGGCGAATCCTACCAAAAAGCCCGCGACGTCCGGATCTATCTCGCGGCCTACGGCCCCTTCAGCCAACCTATCCTCACCCGGGCCACGAGCACGACCCCCGCCCCAACCCCGAATATCAAAGTCAACATCCCCCTGGGAAGGGGTCAGGGAGAGAGCGGCCAGGAATACGCCTTCCTCGTCACCAACGTCTCCGTCACCGTCACCACGGATTACAACCGGCCCGATCCGAATTACTATCTCCAATACTTTTACGATCCCCCCGACCCGGCTACTCCGGTTCCTCCCGGAATGAACCGCTTCGGCGGTTGCCGGATCATCTTCGTGAACGAAGACGCGGATGGGAATCCGATATTTCCGGGAACCGACACCGGCACGGATGTTCCGGTAGCTCAAAGCTCCTCCGGATATAAGAGTCCGGTTTATACCCCAGGGCCGCTGGGAACTCAGTTCCGATGTTATTTTTGCTCGGAGGACGATTCCCAGCCCCTGGGAACCCACATCAACTCCCTCGTCGAAGGAGTGACTCCCTATGCTCTCGCGGTAGTCCCGCCTCTCCCTTCAACTCCTGATGTCACCGGATTCACCCTCACCGGCCAGAAATATGTCTGGCTCCTCGACGGAACCTTCATCGAGGAAGCTACCTTGTCATGGGATTTACCCACGGTTGATGAAGGTTCGATCCGGTACGCCGGAGTATATCTATATCTCGTGAAGGTCACCGGAACGGCTCCCCTGACTCCTTTCCCACAGACGTTGAGCGGGCAGCAGGCGAACAAGGAGGATAGGTTCTTCCTGGAAATATCGAACATTCCCAGGACTGCCGAGGTGTGGACCATTGCGGCGATATCGGTGAGTGTGAATGGAGTGCTGGCGGACACTCCGGGAAATTATGGGCAACCCGGGTTTCATTCGCCCACGGTGACGTTGACGGTGGGGCCTCCGACGCCGGGAAGCGCGGGGGGCGGGTTGGAGTATGCACCTTCGGTGACGATTGACCCGGGTGCCCACGCGACGGCCAACGAAACCGTTTCTGCGGATGGCGTGGGGATGGTCAATTTCAACGTGGGTACTTGGCACAACCCTTCTGACAACAAATTCGGCGGGGCCCAGATCGCGATGGTGGTCAACCACGATCCCACCAAGCCGACGTATTGGTCGGTTCCGTTGAACGCTACGTCGTTTCAGACTCCCACGATGCCGTCGTTTGGGAACATCGGAGCCACCGTGCCGGTGGATTTCTACGTGGTGAGCGACGACCCTCAAGGCCACAAGAACTCCCTGGTTCCAGGAACCACTCCGGTCATCTCCTATAACTACACCCCCAGCGGCGGGCAGGTCATCCCGGCCCGGGACGGCTGGTTCGACACTACCCAGTTCGACTGGGTCGGGGACAAGTTCACCGCTGAGTCCTTCTCCGCGAAGATCGTTCAGGTCGGCAAAACCCTGGTTGTGGGAGGAGCCCCCGGCAATACTTTCGGAGGCAGTGACAACGGCCAAATCGCCGTCAAAAATTCCTCCGGGGTTCTGAGAGGCTGGATCGGCGAACAGCAGCCCGGTCAAGGCAGCAGCCAACCCCTCTGGGGCGCGTGGTTCGGACAGATCTGGATCGGCGGCACGAGCCCCCTGGACGCCCCGATCTGGGTAGACGGCTCCGGGATCATCCAGGTCGGCGGGATCGCCGCCGCGCCTCCAGGCAACTCAACCTATCCTTATATTTCCATCCGCGACGACCATGGAATCGAAAAAGGCCGCATCGGCGCAAAGATCAACGTCTCCAGCGGAACCCCAGGAGACAGTGTAGGTTCAACTCCCCCGAGTGGCCTTACCTCCGGAGCATGGTTCACTCAGCTAGCCATCGGAGGCTCTAATTTATCCAACTGGAACGTCCTGGTAACCCCTGATGCAACTAATCCCCTAGGAAGCCAGTTCCAGATCAGGAACGTGAACTTATTCCAGGTGGATTACGCCGCCCAGAGCGGGACCCCGGCGAACAACCAATATCAACTGAAATTCGGCAACTCCGTGTGGGTCGGCGCGGGAATGTCCAACTGGCAATTTCCCGGCATCACCGTTTACGAAGTGGATAATTCCCAGAGTTTGTTCGGAGCGGTTTATATCAGTCGCGGAGTGATCCTGAGAGGTCACCAGAACCAAGGTTATCCTGTGCTGGTTTCGCTGGTGACCTTCAACGGTCAATCGACAGGAAGCGACTCACCCTCGACGTTTTGGGGAGAGCTAGCGATGTACAGCCCCACCGGCACCGGGGGCTCGCGTTCCCAAACCGTTCATATCACCTCCGGAAGCAACGTGAGCGGCAACCCTTCCCTCACCTTAAGAGATTCCGCCTATCCGGCGTCAACGATCCTGTTCCAGGCCGACGAGAGCGGAAACGTCACTCTCTCGGGGAGCCTCCAGGGTCCCGGCGCTACCGAGGTCCAGGCCATCGCCCTGAAGATCAAGGGCTATGGAACCGTGATCGATTCGACCGGGGCCTGGAAAGGGAAATCCATCTCGGGAGGCCAGACTCCCTGGACGAGCGACATCGCCGGAGCCGGGTTCAGCCTGACGGGCGTGGGAACTTTGAGAGCGGCGAGCTTCCAGTCAACCAACGCAATCCTGGTGAGCGGAAGCACCACCAAGGGAAACAAAACCGTCATCGACTCCGACGGAGTGTTTGTCGGTTCCGGCATGAACATCGGCGGCTTCGGAGTCACTTGCGGCTCGGTAAATACCAACGGAGCTTCACCCGCTGGCTCGGTCACATGCGGCCTGCTGAACGCCTCCAACAACGTCATCGCCGGGGGAGCAGTAAACCCAGGATCACTCATCGGAGACGGATGGATTGTCGGAATCCACATGGGTGTAACCCAGGAGATCGGCTGCGCCAGCCTGAGCGTGGGCGGAACCGTCCAAATCGACTCCAGCGGATACATCGGCCCGGCAGTCACAATCGACGGCCAAGTACTCGCTCATCACTTCGGAATTCACGGCTATGCCCTGGGCTGGCCCGGTCAGGACAGCCATGGCAACAACATCACCGGAACCTTCGTCGCCGGTTCCAAAACAATCTACGTAGTCGGCGGACTAATCGTGAACGTAATTTAAAAAAGGAGACAGACCAAAATGGAAAAGACATTTCAACTAGACCAAAAAGAAGCAACCCTCCTGAGTCAAATGGACCAGGAACGAACCCAGGCCCTCGCAATAGTCGGGGCTCTCTCACTCGACATGGAGCAAGCCCGAAAGAACCTCGACTCCACCGCCGAACGCCAACGGGCCTTCATCCGCCAAGCCCTCAACAACCGTGGAGTGGACCGCTACGAAAACGCCCGGGCCTCCAACGGAACCCTAATCGTCTCCGTGCCCGATCAGGTTGACCTTCCCCTGGAACCCATGAGAATCGTCGATAGCAAAACCGTCAACGGATCTCCAGACACTGCAAGATCCTGAGGATCTTACAGATCTGAAGACTTAGGAAGAGGAGGAAGACATGTCTTGGCTGTCGCGGAATAACTTTACCCCCAGTGATAAGCTCCACGCAGATGACTTGAATAACTTAGCGAATGACCAGCGGACCTGGGGAGGGAATGTCAACGGCGGCGGCTACACTCTCTCGAATGTCGTCCTGACGGGAATCGCCACATCAACCGGAGGGGCTGTCAACAGCGTGTTCGGGAGAACCGGGGTTGTGGTGGCTCAGCCCGGCGATTATACCGCTGCTCAGGTTGGAGCGGTTCCAACTGCGAGGCAGGTAATCGCCGGGTCTGGGCTGTCCGGCGGGGGGCCGCTGACCTTCGACGTCACCTTGAATGCGCTGGTGGTGAGCGTCTTCGGACGGACGGGGCTCGTGACGTTGACTCCGGCGGATATCACCGCAGCCACGGGAGTTTTGAATTCGAGAAACATCCTGACGGACGCGACGCTGACCGGCGGAGGGAACCTCAGCGCTGATAGAACCTTATCTGTCGTGGCGGATAAGACCAACCAGCAGATCCAACTGATGTCGAACGGCTCCGCCGTTGTTGGAACCCGCCACGCGATCAACTTCATCAACGGCGCGAATGTCACCGTGCAGGTGACGGATAACAACTCCTCGAACCGACTGGACGTCACGATCTCCTCGACTGGAGGGGCTGGGGGAATGGTCGATCCGACGACGACGCTGGGAGATTTGATTGTGAGGGGGCCGGTGGCTCCTTCAAGGTTGGCTGTTGGAGCGACCAATGGATTTGTGCTGACGGTGGATAGCGCCTCGCCTCTCGGAGTGAAATGGGCCGCTGCGGCAGGCGGTGGAGCGGTAGCCAGCGTATTTGGAAGGTCAGGAGCGGTCGTTGCGGTCTCGGGAGATTACACCGCCGCGCAGGTCTTCAACGCAGTGGATCAGAGCGCGACTTATTCTAATCCGACGTGGATTTCAACCCTGGCCTGGACGAAGATCACCGGGGCTCCGGTGTTCCTGGTCGATCCGCTCACGTCGAAGGGAGATCTGATCGTTCGAGGGGCGTCAGGGACGACGTCCTTGACCGTGGGAGCCAATGGGTTATATCTCATGGCGGACTCGACGCAAAGTTCCGGAGTCCGATGGGCTTCGGTCTCGACGGCGTCGCAAACTCCCTGGGCGACCGACATCGACGCAGCCGCCCACAATTTAAACAACGTCAACGGGATTGGGATAGGAGCCTCGGCGGGAGGCCAGCTACTCCGGATATCGACCGCCAACCCCTCCATTGCGATGCAGAGCGTTTCCAACTCTGACATCGCCTCGATCCAGATGACCCTGGGCGGCGCTTACCGATGGGACTTCGGAGTGGGCTTCGGAACCGCCGGGATGTTCTTCATCCGCGACACCATCGCGACGAAAACACGATTGACGATTGATGCTTCAGGAAATGTTGGGGTGGGGCGGACGGCTACCTACACCATGGACGTCCAGGGCGACATCAACTGCACCGGAATTTATCGAATTAACGGGACTCCGACGGCTGGCGTGGCGAGCGTCTTCGGAAGGCAAGGAATCGTAGTCGCGGCGGGCGGAGATTACACCGCAGCACAAGTGACCAACGCTGTAGATTCCTCGGCGACTTACAATGACCCGCCCTGGCTGACCGGATTGGCCTGGAGCAAAATTACCGGCGCTCCTTCAGCGGGAGTCTCCTCCGTTTTCGGAAGGACAGGGGTGGTGGTCGCGGCCACGGGAGACTACACCGCAGCCCAGGTGACCGGAGCCGTTTCGACGACCAGGATGATCTCCACGGGAGACCCCAACGTCACCGGGTTGAGCGGCGGAGGAAGCCTCGCAGCAGACCGGAACCTCTCCATCGTTGCTGACACGATCAACCAGCGAGTTCAGGTTCAAAACAACGGAACCACCATCGGAACCCGGAAGGCTCTCAACTTCATCTCGGGGGCCAATGTGGCGCTGAGCATCTCGGACAGTTCAGTGGACAACCGGATCAACATCACCGTCTCTTCTACGGGCGGCGCTGGAGGAATGGTCGATCCGACGACGACGCTGGGAGACCTCATGGTGAGGGGCGCTTCGGTGGTCCAGCGGTTGGGCGTGGGAACCAACGGGCAGGTGCTGACGGCGGATTCGACTCAACCTCTCGGAGTAAAGTGGGCCGCAGCCGGAGGCGGCGGGTCTCCACAAACTCCCTGGGCAAGCGACATCGACGCCGCGACGTTCAAGTTGAACAACGTGGGCTCGGTGGGAGTCAACCACGCCACATCAACATCCGCCCGGGTCTATGTCCAGACGGGTGGGGTGGAGGATGGCGTCCGGGTCGTCTCCACGAGTTCAACCGACTGTGGAACAGTTTCGGCGTTGAACAACGTCGCGGATTATATTCAGATCCGTTCGTATGGATCTGGCTATCCGACCGATCCCGGGATGGGAGCCGTCGAGTCCAGCAAGCCCCTGAAGATCATCTCGAATTCGGCTGAGGTGATGAGGATGGTCACGGGCGGGCGGGTGCTGATCGGAACCGTGACGGACGACGGAACAAACCTGCTTCAGGTGAACGGGAAGGTGAGATCCGCGACGGGAGGTTTTGTTTTCCCGGACGGGACGACCCAGACGACGGCTTACTCAGCGGCGGCGATTCCGGTGACCTCGGTTTTTACCAGGACGGGAGCGGTGGTTGCACAAACGGGGGATTACAACGCAGCCCAGGTGACCAATGCTGTATCGAGCGCCTCGACGTACGCGGACCCGACGTGGCTGACGAGCTTGGCCTGGACCAAGATCACCGGGGCCCCGGCGACTGTTCCGCCGACGAGGCAGGTGATCGCCGGAACCGGATTAACGGGTGGCGGAGCCCTGAGCGCCGACGTCACGTTGACAGCGGTAGGCATGGGAGCCTCGGGAGGCTCTCACAGGGCAGGGATGGTTCCCGACCCGGGCGCAACGTCAGGGACGACAAAATTCCTGCGGGAAGACGCGACATGGACGACGGTCCCCGCCGTGGCCAGCTATCAGACCCCGTGGCTGTCGAACATCGACGGAGGCGGATTCGCGCTCAGCGGAGTTTCGTCGCTGACGATGAGCGGGAATTTATCGGCTGGGGGCGCGATCACCTCCTCGTCTGGAGGATTGCGGACGGACGCCCCGTCCACGGCCTCGTGGGGTTCGGTGGCTTTCTCGATCAGCGGATCGAACCGGTGGGTCTGGCTAACCGACGCCACCTCGGAAACCGGCTCGAACGCCGGAAGCAATTTAATGTTGCTTCGCTACAACGACGCGGGAGCGTCCCTTGGGGCGGCGCTGTTCCTCAATCGCGCAAATAGCTCCCTCACGGTGGGCGGAACAATCCAAGCCAGCACTTCGAATGGATTGCTTGCGGTTATCCCCAATGCCTCCATTAACTACATCCAGAGCGCCAATGGAGCCGGATCAGCGGCTCAGGCCCTGACGATCTCCGGTCCCAGCGCCGTGACGTTGCCTTCCTTCGTGGTCACCTCGACTTCCTCATCCTTTAGCGGGACATTGGCCGTGACCTCCAACGTCACCGCAGGTAACGACGTGAACATCCTCGACGCTGCGGGCGGAGGTTCGTATGTTTACCTCAGAACGGGCGCGAGCGCCGTACGTTGGGCAGTGGGCAAAAACAACGGAGCCGAGTCAGGTAGCAATGTTGGGTCGGATTTCAACATCAACCGGTACAGCGACTCGCAGGTAATTCTGAGCACGGCGCTGAGCATCACCCGTTCGACCGGGGCCGTTACAATCCCCGGCGCTTTATCCAGCGGCGCTCACACCATCACGGGAGACTGCAACATCACCGGCAGCTACAAAATCAACGGCGTCGCGATCTCGACGAGCGGTCTGGAAGTTCGGGTGAACTCCACGAGCTTCGGGATTGCTTCCATCCTCAACCTCGTTGCTGGAACGAACGTGACGCTTTCGGGGACCAGCGGATCGGGAGCGGTGAACGTGACGGTCAATTCGTCTGGAGGAGCCCAGACGCCATGGACCAGCGATATTAACGCCGCCGGATTCAAGCTTTATTCCGTGGGGACGCTGGGCGTTGGGATCACCGCCGCGAACATGGTGGGCAGCGCTGCGATTCAAGTCCTGAGCACTGGGGCGGCGTTCTTCGACCGGGTCGCGGGAGCTTCCCACCTTCTGTGCAGGAGAGCCAACGGGAGCGTAGGAAGTCCCACGGCGGTTCTCTCTGGGGACAACACCGGAAGGCTGAGCTTCGGAGGGTATGACGGAGCGTGGGTCACGACAGGCCTGACGGGCCTTCAAGCATTCGCGACGGAGAACTGGGCTACGAACGCTCACGGAGCCTTCCTGGCGATCTACACCTGCGGCAACGGCATCACCGACTCGACCGAGAGGATGAGAGTGGCTCAGGACGGCAAGGTCGGGATCAACGTCACGAATCCGGCTTATCAACTGGAGGTTTCCGGCGACGTCAACGTGATCGGCGGCGGAAAGTTCCGGGTTGGAGGCGTCCCGCTGAGCGGAGGGCCGACGACGTTTGCGGCCTACAACTCCAGTCAACGGGTCTTCGGGACGACGTATTCGAATTCCGGATCGACGCCATTGTTCGTCGCGGTGTGCGTGCAAGGAGCGGCGGGCGCGGGAACGCAATCCGTCGTGGCTTACGCCGATGCGACCGGCACCCCGACGACGGTGCTTTCCATCTGGCAAACCGGCTCCTTCCAGGAGAGCGGCACGAACTACAAAAGCGTGTTCTTCATCGTGATGCCCGGATACAACTACCGGGTCACGCAATCCCAGATGCAGTTTTATTCGTGGAACGAATGGTCCTAGATCAGCGGCATGGCCGCTGATCTGGGAAGGAGGTGACCGAGTGGCGTTGACATACGACGAGTCTGCTTCGTTGATGCAGGACGGAGCTTTCCGGGGAAGGATCAAGGTCTCGATTTTGAAATACGCGGCGTACATTCTGGGCGAGGCGGCGACCACGCCCGCGCACAACACCCGCGTGAAATGGTCGCAGGGAGTTTTCGCCCAGCCCGACCAGGAGGCCGGGAGAATTCAACCGCCCGTGGTCATGGACGAGAAGGTCCAGACTTCGGGATCGGCGATTACCGACGCCGATTTACAACTGGCCGTCGAATCGACGGTCAACACAATCCTCTGAATCGCAGCCTTGCTGCGATTCAAATTTTGAAGGAGAGAGAAGATGGCGATGACATACGAGGAATCTTCGCAGTTGATGGTGGACATGACGTTCCGGGGAAGGGTGAAGGTCGCGGCGTTGAAGTATGCCGATTCGATTTTGAACGAGGCCGCATCGGTGGCCGGTCATACCTCCAGGGTGAGGTGGGCGACGCTGACATTCCAGACGCCCGACAACATCGCTCAGCAAATCCAGCCGCCCGTGGTGATGGACCCCGCCATCCAAAACGCGGGCGCGGCCATCGACGACGCCGCCCTCCAGGCGGCAGTCGAGATCACCGCTAATAAGATGATGTGAATACGTGTATCAGGGGTCCAAATTTGCATAGGATTTGCATAAGCGAATCGGACCTGTGCGATCTGCTGGATTTTTGCGATATCTTAAAATCAACAACTTACGGCTAAGTTTTTTAGTTTCAGCGGGTCGCCGGGATTCCAATCCAAGCATTTTTCCTCCAAAAAAGCCTTATTTTTTACACTTTTTGTAAATTTGCATAGCTTTTGCATAAGCAAAAAGTGTATACTAGAGCCTTACCGATATGCTTCGTATCTACATACGTAAACACGCTCCAGCCTGCATCAAGGGCGATTCCTGCAAGTGCGGCTGGTGGATTTCCGGCGTCAACGACTATGGCGTCCATCTCAAACAGCAAGCTCTTAAGGTCTACTCCAAAGCCGCCGCCGAGGCCAAGCGTAGGGAGTTCAACCAGCAGGGCAGTCCCGCCAGCCTTGCCGCCCTCCAAATCCGCCCCGTGCCGCTGAGCGAAATAGTCGAGCCCTTCCTTGCAGAACATACGGCCATTGGTAACCGGTCGGTCTACGTGGAACGCAATCGCATGATCGGCGACATGCTCATGGCCTTTCTCCAGAAGGAAGGGGTCACCGACGCCCGCAATGTCCCGACCGCAAGCCTGCTCAAACTGCGGCAGGGATGGATGACCCGGAGCGTGAAGCCGCTCAGGCCCTCGACTGCCAATCTCTACATGGGACAGATCGGGTCCATGTTCCGCTTCGCCGTGCGGACGGGAAAAATAGACAAAGACCCGACGGTCCCGATCCAGGCAATCCGCGCCCGCAAGCGGAATCCAGAAAGCGACCTGGAGGACATGAGCGAAACCCGCACTCTGCCGCTCGATGAGGATGGCGACCAGAACTACCGCAAGATCATGGACTCGGTGATTCCCTGGATGAAAGGCGAACTGGCCCAGAAGGGACGGGGTTATACTCGCTTGGTCCGCTCTAGCCCGTCGCTGCTGATGGACGATCCGGAGCGCTTCCGGCTGCTGCTCGAATTCATGTACGAAACCGGGCTCCGGATCTCGGACGCTCTGCATCTTCGCCCCGAGAGGATTGTAATCGATTCCTGCGTAGCGAGCTATTCGACCGTTCAGATCAAGACCGGCGACCCCGTCACGGTCTTCTTCCCGGTCTCGCTGGCCCAGCGGCTGCGGGCTCTGTCGCGTTCCTCAAAAGGCTATCCCTTCTACGACGGCCTCGTTCCCTGGCGGCAGTTCATCTCGAATCACATTTACAAAGCCCTGCGGAACCTGGGCCGGACCATCGGCGTTGAAGGCCTCAGGCCGCATCGCTTCCGGGATTCCTTCGCCGTCAACCGCCTCAACGAGAACATGCCTATCGACAAGGTTTCCATTCTGCTCGGGCACCGCAACATTCGCACTACCATCCTGCACTACAATCCCTGGGTCAAATCCCGGCACGAGAACCTCCGCGCCAACTACCTCGCCGCCCGCTCGACCGGAGAGTTCGCCCGTCCCGCTGAAGTCATCCCTTTCCCCTCAGGCCGCAAACCGGCCTGAGGCCCCCCCCCCAATCTCATCACCTCTCCAGTCTCCTCAACTCCGCCTGCAATACCGAATCGGGAACCATCACCATCCTGTATTTCCTCCTGGTCTTGGTCCCGGTCCTCTCTCCATAGATCTTGACCCCCTCCAGGTCCTCGAACATCTTCATGGCGGTCTGGTAGCTGATCCCCAGCCTCTCGGCGATCTCTCCAATCCTCCAGTGCTTCTCCGGCAATCCCTCGGTCAACGCTTTTCGCCCCATACATCCACCTCCTTATATCTCAATTTTCTCCAAGCAATCCCAATCCGCCCCCACGGCTCCCTCAACTCCGCACCACAATCCCTCCGGAGCAACCACCGCATCCACTAGGTAAGGCGACTTCTCCTCCATGATCCCCTTTACCACCGGCAACATCTCATCCAGGAACTCCGAAGGACACTCGAACCGGATATCGTCATGCACGTCGCAGATCAAACCGTACTTCTCGTCGAGACCTTGCTCCGCGATTTTGACCTGAGCCGCCCGCTTCATTCCAAAAGCATCATTCGCCGGTCGGAACGCCACCACGGCCTCGTGATCCGCTCCAGGCTTCCTCACCCACCGATCCCCTCTCCCATCCAAATAAAGCGCCTCACCTCGCCTGGGTTCGTAATTCTCCTTCACCCTCCGATGAGAAAAAACCTCCCAGAATCTCCGGATATACCCATACCTCGACGTCAAACAATGATTCCTGTCCGCCTCCAACCTGACGTCCCCCTGCCATCGCTCAATCTTTGAAAACAACCTCACCAGTTCACCCTGGAATTTCCCCGCCTCCGCCACGGAAGTGAACGACTCGGGATTCAACATATAAAGCGAACGATCTCCCTGCCCGAACTCCCATCCATAAACCACCCGCTTAGCGATCTCATCCCGAATCTCCCCGAACGTCATCCCTGCCGGATGTTTCTGCCTCGCATACGCCGAATAAAGCCGGTCCTGCTTTCGCCACCACTTCAACCGATCTTTTAATTCCGGTTGATCCCACCCGAACGCCACCTCGGGCTTCTCTGCTTTAACCAACCCCACCAGCGTCAAGAACGAATGAATATCGACTCGGGCAATCCTGATCCAATCCACATCCTTCGCCTCGAACCCCGCCGTGATCGCGTGGAAGCTTTTGTAATCGAACTTCACCATCCTGAACCTGGGCCGCGAGGAAATCATCTTCAACATGGCGTGGGAAAGTTCAGAGTGCGAAGGGAAATTCTGCGCGTTGGGGTTCTCGCTACTTAGCTGTCCGGTGGCCGGACGAAACCCGAATGTGGGATGAACCCGTCCGATTCTGCGGATGAGGTTGGTTTCGGGATCGAGGAATTGTTGAACATTGGAAGGAGTCCAGCCCTTGACGTAAGTGCCGCGAAGCTTGGCGACCTCGCGGAATTCGAGGATCATCGGCAGGACCGGATCAGCCGTTCGACTAGCTAACCTTCGAAGTTCAGCTTCGCCGCTGGTTTCGGCTCCGGTCTTATAATCCGTGGGGACGATCCACTTCCGGCGGCGCTCGACGAACTCCTCCATGGTCGTCTTGGCCGGGGGGTTCTCCAGGAATTTTTGATTTAGCTGCTGGCTCTCCTCGGCGAATTTGAACCGGATATACCGGAGAACCTGGGCGGAGCCGTTGGGCAAAAACGGAGCGAGCCTGGACCAGCGTTGCTCGGTGATTTTGACCTTGCCGGTGCCGCCGCATTTTGGACAGTGGAGAAGCCCGGTCCAATCGGCTTTGGGCGGACGGGCAAAATCAGAATCAGCGACGGGCTTCGGCCCGTCGCCCGGGCCGATCACGGCTGCTGCTTTCACGAGGACCTTGAGGGCTTTTTTGGATTCCCTCTTCGCCCGGGCGATGGCTTGATTCGCGGCCTTCACGCACTCGCACTTCTCCTCGTCGTCGAAGTTTCGCCGGACCCAGCCTTCGGGAAGCTCCGCTTCCCTCAGGTTGATCCTTCCTTCACCTTCACAACTCCCGCAGCGAATCCTTTTCGGGATCTTCTCCTCGGTCGTCTCGGCCATCGCTGGGATCAAGCTCAAATCGACGCTCTCGACGATCAATTCGACGAACTCGTCTACGGAAGAAGGGAACTCGAATTTCTCCGAGACGACTTCCTTGAGCTTTCGCTTGCCCTTGATCCGCCGGGGCTTCCACTCGGGGTTGGTGACGAGTTTTTTCCCTGCGCAGGTTGAACACTCCCGGCTGAGTTCCTTCGGTCGATTTTTATATCCCTTGGGGGGATCGACGCTCTTCACCTCATCGGGGATGAGGCCCTGCAACCGATCCGAGATGCCTTCGATTTTGTTGAGTTCCTCGTTGGTTAGTTCGGGGAGGTTGTGGTCCCGGAGATAATCGGCGTAGTGGACTCGACCTAAGGTGCGGGAAAATTCCTCGTCGAGTTTGGATCTGCGATCCTCATCGACCGGGATGCCTCGGGCGGTCATTCCATCGAGGACGGGAGACAGCCGGAGGACCTGCCCGGTGAACCCGGCGTAGCGACCGTCGCCCCAAAGGGACATTCCTGAATTGGAGTCACGGATGAGGCTGAGCGACCGCTGGAGCCCGGCCAGAATCCTCTGGGGCATATCGACGTCATATGCTCCATACCGGAGAGCATCGCTGATGGCGAAGTGCTTCCACGGACCAACTTCAGGGCAGACGAAGCTGGTCGCGAATTGCAGTCCCCTGGGTAAATCCGGCTGGGCGTGGTGCCACAGATCCATGAGGTCGATCCACTCCCCGATGTCGCAGCGGATGGCCATCTCCCGGCAAATGGGCCGGTCGAACTTTCTGCCGTTCCAATCGACCTTCGGGTTGGGTAGCTGGAGGATTTCCCGCAGCACAGGAAGTAAATCGGAGAACCACGTGCTGACGAGGGCCTGACCGATCATCCAGGAAATTTGAACCTGGGTTACGTCGCGCTTGATATGTTCGGCGTCTTCTTCGGATTCCCTGACAAGGGAGTCGAGAGTTTCGAAGTCGTAGCTGATGGGTAGCCTGGGGTGGGCCCGGAGATATTCGAGGGCCTGCTTCCAGTCGGCTAATGTAGCTTCCAGCTTGTAATCCGAGTATTCGAATTTGGGAACGCCGCTGCGGACGATTTCGAAGCAGAGCTTTAGATCGCGGATGAGGACCCCGAGGAGGTTCATGCCCTGGGTGCCGCCCCCAGCCGCCACGGTGCGGCCCTGAGCGGCCTCGCCACCGCCCTTCTCGCGTTCCTTGGCCCCACGGCGGAGGAAGCTCGGATGGTAAGTCCCCACGACCGGCACCGAATCCCATGGGACCAACCCCATGACAGGCCGCAGGGCCCCGCCCTCGTCCCGGGTCCACGTCACCCTCTCCTTGATCGAAGGGACGATGAACCCCCGGCACATCTCAATCCCTTGCTTCTCTCCTCCAAGGCCGGTCAACTCCCGAAAAGCCATGCCGCCCAAGGCCAGGATGGCCTTCGGCCTGACCTTCTCGATTAACTCATCGTTCAGCGGACGACAAAGCTGAATCGCATCCGATTGCCAGGGCGAACCCTCCAGCCAATTCCTCGGGGGCCGATACCAACACAAGTTACTGATCGCCAGCGTCCCTCTCTCAACCCTGGCGTGCCGCAGCACATTCTGAAACACACTCCCGGCTTCAGCATACGGCCTGAGCGGCAACCTATCCAACGCCTCGTGCTCCCCCAGGGCCTCGGCCATCACCAACACCTTACTGATTCCACTCCCCTCGGGAGCCATCTTGGCCACCAACTCCCCGGCCCTGTACCCGGGAGGCCCAACAAAATTCAACCCATCATCCGTGATCATCGACTATTCCCTGATGGCTTAAACCTTCCTATACCCCGGAACCCACGAACCTCTCTCATCCTGCTTAAAATCCCTGAACATCATCCCTTCCTTCTCGAACATGATCTTCCCCACCCTGGAAAACACATGAAAAATCTCCTCCTCCGCACTAGCTTCGTCGCCTCTGAGAGCAATCACATGTCTCAACGCCCGAATATTCCCGGTCCACACACCCCCGGTCGCCACCCCCATCCCAATAATCCTCCTCAAACACGAAGTAACCCTCTTCTTATACCGGAAGTTATGATGACCCTCCTCCATATCCCAGACCTTCAGCAACTCCGAATAGTTCTCCTTCATCTGATTGAAGGCCTTCTTAAAAATCTCCTGACTCACCGACTTCCTCAAGCTCAAATCGATGTCATCTTCTTTTTCCCCTCGGAGCGACATCGGCATCCACCAAGGAATATCCCTGTCAAACCGGATGAACCTCATCGACCCTTCCGAGATCGCCCACCCAGCCCGATGTCTATTCATCTCCCCCGTAAACACCCTCGAAACCCCCTCAATCGCAAAGCTATAAACCGCATGCTCCAGCACTGACCCATGTCCCGAAGCCAGGATATTATCCAGATAATCAACCATGCTCGATCTGATCTTCGTGACATTCGGATTTAACCCCGGCTCGAACGACATATAACACCGCTTCGCTGCCAGGGCCACCAGCAACGCCGGATCACTCACCACATCCTCCCCAGGAATCTCATACTGGTTGACATTCAACCAATTCAACCAAAGCCTCACCTGCTCCCGATCCACCATCGTCCGTCCAATATTAAATATCTGTATCTCGACGTTCATTAACCCACCTCATCATCCAACGCCAAAATAATCTCCTTCCCGTCCTCCATCTTCCCCGTCTTCGTAAAACTCCCCAACGGAATAAACACCCCTCCTTCCACAAACCCAGCGTTATACTCCTGCCTGCTAACCATCACCTTCTTCGCTCTCTCCACCGTGATCTTATATCTCCCATCCAAATACGCGACATCGATCATCCTCAACTTCACCTTGAACTGCTCAGCTAATTTCCAAACCAAATCCCACTCCTTTCCAATGAAGCTCACCTGATCCTTGTAAATCGAAGTCTTCTGTGTCGAGTAGATTCCTTTCGACTTGCTGATCTGCCCCAGCGTGAGAGTCCCCCTGGCGACCACATGAATCGCATCCCCAGGGGGATACTCCGTCTGCCTCATCTTCAGAATCTTCGCCATCTTCGTCGTCGTCACACTCCCACGAGCGTCATCGCCAGGACCGCACACATCAACCCCAGCGACTGAAGGTTGACCCTGGGAGCCTTCACTCCCAACCCATCCAGCAACAACAACAACACCGCAATGATCAACAAAATCATTCTGACCGTAACCATTTTCATTTCTCCTTTCTCCTTTTCTAAAGGCCGTTCCAGACTCTCGTTTCCAACTTCGAATTCCATGGAGTAAATCCATCCTCATCCACTCCTGCTGAAACGGCGTTGGTGTACATCTCGTATTTGGAATCGATCATGTCGAGGAGGTGAAACACCATGGCTTCCCTGGTCATGGGGAGGACCGCCGCGCCCCAATCTAGCTGGCCGTGGTGACTGGCGATGATATGTTCGACGTGAATCCGGACGTTTTCGTCAACGTAGGAGCTTACGTTCTCCCACATCGCAGAACCCTGGACGATGTGACCGACTAATGCGCCTTTTTTACTGTAGCCAAGGGCGACGGACCACTGGAGTTCTTCAACTTTGCCGATGTCATGCACGATTGCTCCGGTGAGCAGAATGTCGCGATCCAGATCTCGGTAAATGCAACAGACCACGTCAACCAACCGGCAAAGCCGGAGGATATGTTCAAGGAGGCCTCCCAGGTAGGCTTGATGATTTCCCTTCGCCGCCGGGGCGTCCCTCAGCTTTTCCCGCTTCCACTGGACTAGTTGCTTCACTGCTTCCCGGAGGGCGACGTTGAGGATTCCATCGATTCTGCGATCCAACTCATCCAGCATTTGCTGCCGATCCCGGGAGGACGAAGGGATGTAATCCTCGATCCGGATCTCCGGCGGCGCGGGGAACTTCACTTCCAGGAGTTTCAACTGGAGTTCGTCGTGGTAGAGGACGACCTCGGATCTGACCCGGATGACGTCGCCTTTGTTAACGAGAAGGCCAACTGGGATGTCCCAAAGCCGGGCTTCGATCTCGCCGGTTCGGTCGCGGAGCTTCAGCTTGAGATAACGTTTGTCTTCCTGGTTGCTGAGGATTCTGGTTTCGACTTGGGAGACCTGGAACATTTCGGAGACGATCCCGGATTCTTTGGTCAGGTCCTTTACGAAGATGACTTTCATGACGATGGCTTCCTGGCGGGGTTGATTAATGCGTCAAGTTGGTGTTTGGTTGGGAGCTTTTTGGAGATGTTTCTTAGCACCTGGATTTGGCGTTCGCTTAGGTCACCGCGCCGGTCGTATTGATCCTGGACGGATTCGATGAATTCCTTTTCCCATTTGGTGAGGCAGGAGCCCGCTGCGTCGATCTGGTCGAGCAGGTCAGGGACTTCGGTGACGGAGTTGACGACGGAGCGGACGTCCTGGGCGAGGGCGACGCTGAACTCCTCGCGGATTTTCCGTTCTTTCGCTGCCGCAGAGCAGGCCGAGGGGTGGCGTTTTTTGAACCTGCCCCGGTCCTTGGGCTTGGCCGTGGCCCCGCAGGAGCATTTCAACCCGCCGTCAGGGAGTTCGGTAACCATGGTGGATTATCAGGCGGCTTGCTCTTCCGTCGGCGGCGCTGGTGCATCACCCGGCTTGGGAGTAGTATTGAATAACCGCTTATATCGATCCCAAATCTTGTGAGCCTTGGCGCGATACTTGTCCTGCTTCATGCGCGTCGGGCGTTTTGACCATTCCTTTAGGACCCGCGAGAGTTCTCGTGTGTCGTCCTCGGAGTCGGGGTTGCTCTCGGTAAACACCTCACCCCAGAAACGCTCGGCCATGATGGGATAACTCAACCAATCAGCGAAAATTTCCGCGACGATTCCTGGCTTACCGATCATCCAGACGTGGTGCGATTGCCGCCAGGAGTGGAGCCAAATGGCGAACTGCCGATGCGGCCCTTGTTCAAAGTAAAGACCATGGTCGCGGGCGGACCAAAGTGTAAGCTGACGTTGTGAGTCTGCTTCCTTGGCTAAATCCCGGTAATAATAATCGATGCCGCGACTCACTCTACTGAGATAAGTTCTATCTACCTCCAGGAACTCTTGGTGATGTGCCACGTAGACACCGAGTTTGTCCGTATTACTTCTGGCGGAGATGGGATTGTCGAAGGTCTCGAAAAGTGTGGGAGCGTCAGCCATTGAATCCAGCCGGTAAGTGTTGATCGTAACCCCTATGTTGTCAGGGAATAGTTCCTCTGAGCACGTCGCCAAGGCCGTTGATGTATGCTGCCCGTCCGCTCTATATTCTTCGCCATTTACTATTGCGACGGCCCATGTTGGAGATAAGAAATCCCCGGCGCGTAACTTGTGGTTGAAGTATTTCAGCCGAGATCCGCGTTTAGCACGTTCTCCCGGCATTGGTTTCATTTGCGAGAACCGGATCGCCAGTTCCCTTGTAAGTGGGATTAGTTCCCCTTTGATTTTATCTATCATGTGTGACATGTCCTTCCTGGCTAAGAAGCCATCGTTGTACCGGCGTTCTCTCGTCCTTTGACGGATAGGCCCGAATTGAACTTGTCTAGTTCTTCCTCGATGTAATTGAGGATGTCATGCAAATCCACCTTGGCGGTATTATCCGGCGTCCACTTGCCGAACCGTTTGTCATATGCCTCTTTCCTGCGAATGGCGATCTCCCGGCGAAGCCTAGCGTAAAAGTCACGACTGGATTCAGCCGTTGGAGACGCAGCCAAGCACCTGTCCCAAAGCAACCGCACCACTGGCTCTGTCGTTATCCTGTAAAGCGTTCTATAGCCCGGTCCCTTAACGCCCATGGGGTTCGCCACGCTCTCAATCTGAATGCCAGGGATGACATTGAAGAATTGCAGAATGTCTCTGGTGCGGCTTGTAGATGCGCTCAGCCCGAACGCTCTGGCAGCGTCACGCAGGCTTACCGGTTGTTCCTGATCAGCCAGACTCATAAGACCATCCCACAACCGCTTCGCGTGCGCCATGCGCTTTTTGTTTCGCTGTTCGGTCATCTTCTTTCTCTCCCGGCAAACGGGATGATCATTTGGAATCCTCCTTCTTCTGGTCAGGGCTAAATCTGGAAACTTCGACCTCGCGGACTTCGAATACGACCACTTCGAAGCCGTCCTTGGCTTCGCGTTGGGCCCAGGCCTCGGCCCGCAGCCGGTCGCGGCTGAAGAAGTTTGTTCCGTGGCCTTCGATAGTCCGGTTGGAAGCCGCTCTAAACTCCATGGTGCTTCCCTTCATCCTTTCCTTCGTTGTCTGGCGGGCTGTAGACGAACTCCCCGCAGTAATCCTCCACCCTGACCTCGGGGAAACAATCCGGCCTGTCGAGGAGGACCTGCGGCGGATATCTATGACAGTGCCCCGTGGCGACCGTGCCGGGGCCCAGCTTCTCCAGTTCGAGGAGCCGGGAACTCTCGGCGTAGAACAAACAATCCCCGCAGCGTGGAAGGTGGAACATTTCAGCCTTTCGAGGTTGACGAAACCCAGGGAGCGCATCTCCGGTCGAGGCGGGCCCGGGAGGCCAGGAGATCCCTGGTTCCAACCAGCCGGAGCCCTTCCGGCGTCCTGGACCGCGAGAGCGCCACATACGCCATCCCCGGCGAGCCGAAAAAGTTATGACTCAGATCAATTTGGACTTTGTCTAAGGTAAGACCTTGTGACTTGTGAACCGTGGTCGCCCAAGCCAGCCGGAGCGGATAAAACAGACACTCCCCCAAAACCCAGCGCTTCTCCTTCGAATCGAAATAAGTCAAGTCCTCCGGGCTCCTCGCATGGGAATCCTGCCTGCTCCGAGGCCAATCCTCACTGCCCACCTTCTGGAACTGAGGAGGAACTTTCCTTTCGAGATGCCTGCGCCAGATCGGGGAAACGTAAACATCCTCCCCTGTCCGGAGAAGCCGGACGATGATTACTTTATCTGAGCGGTTAAACTCAACCACCCTTCCCAAATCCCCATTAACGAACTGCCCATCCGAGTCATTATCAAGTAACATAACCAGCGCCCCGGGCTTGTAGGTCGATTCGATTTTGATGGACTTCCATTGGTTGTTAACATCAGCCCGGTCAGGGGAATGCCACCGGATAGTCCGCAAAGTAAACGGCTCCGTAGTTAACTTAGCCAACCGGACGTCGTTGTAGTTATCCACATTCTCATTCCTGGCGATGATCGTGCTTCCCTCGAAATCCTCATCCAGGCTGGAATGGAATCCCACCCCGCAATCGGCCAAGATCCCCGCGCCCTTCCTCCCAAGCCCAGCCCTGAAACAATTCAACCCCTCCAAAAACCTCGAATCCCCGGCATGCCTCCAGCACTTAGTCAACACCGTGGTCCTGGCCTCGAACTTCTCCCAGCACTCCGCCTCGAACGCAAACTTCCCCTTCACCGGGGGCAACTGACAAAAATCCCCCGTCAGAACCAACCCCAGCTTCGGCGACTCCCATCCCAGAAGATTCGCCGGGTCCGAATAATTAAACTTCTCTATCCCCTCATAGATCAGATCCAACTGCTCGGCGTCCATCATCGACACCTCATCGATCACGATGTTCCTGACCCCTTCCCCGAGAGCGAGATCCGACAGCCTTCTAGCCAGCCTTCCGGTCTGGTGAGCCATCTCCAACGAATCCGTGTTGTAATATCTCAACAGCGAATTCAACGTCGTGACGCCTTCGCCCAAGTTAACCGCCGCAATCCCGGTGGTCGCGCACAAGACCCCATAATCCGGGTCTTCCCTGATCCTCCTCCGGCACTCGAACGTCTTCCCGCTCCCGGCGATCCCGGTGAGGAACTCACACTCGACCTCTCCGGTCCCGGCCCCCGTGACGATTTCCTGGTCGAGTTCCTTCATAACTTAATCGACTCCTCCCACGGCGGAGCCTCGATCAACAACCTCTCCCGGACCTTCGACTCAAGCTCCTTCAACATCGTCAAATTCCCCTTCTGAGCCGTTCCGCCGGATTGGTTCGCCAGATCCACCAGAAACTGCGGCATAGGTTCCGGGCCGATATAACACACGTCTACTTTGAGCCCCTTCGCAGCCTCCAGCGCCTTCCTGGGATTATCCGCTCCCCCATCACTCAACAACACCACATGCCTGATCCCGTGCTTCTTCACATACTCAAACGCCAGCGGCTCGTCATTATCCCCTCTCGCGTCCGCAATCATCTCCCCTTCCCAAAGCTCCGAGACCTCATGGTCATACTGAAACTTCCTCACTCCCGGAAACATCTCCGCCAGCTTCCTTAACTCCTGAATCCGGCTGGATCTCATCGACTTATCCCCAACCCTCATCGCCATGCTTCCGGACCTGTCGAGGAGCAAACAAGACGTGCTGGGAAACTTCCCAGGCTTCCCCGACTCCCGAGTTAATCCTGGTTGCTTTAACTTCTCGACCATCCTCCTCCGCAACTCATCCCTCTGGATCTCCTGCTCCGTTTTAGCGACCTCACTCCCTTTCTTCATAACTCCTCCTTACAATCTCCTCGACAGTTACAGCCAGGGCTTTCCCGCCGCGAACCTTCACAAACTCCGTTAACATCCTGTGTTTCTCACTAAGCTTCCGGGCGGCGATTTTGATATCCAGAAGCGCCCTCATGAAACTGCGATCCTGCAAAACTACCTTAGCTTCCATGAGCTTCTCCACAGCATTTAGGATGATCATTAGTTCATCGTTCAGATCCTGGATAACCACCATCAGCACTCCAACTGGAATTCGAGATTCGATCTTGATCGTGGGCGGCGACTGTTTAAGTTGAAGCGACACGGTCTTCATACTGAAACTCCCCCGATTCGTCTACTTGCTGGTTGATTTAACCTCGCTCAGGATTCCTTTGAGTTGCTCGTAGCTCCCTTGCAACTCGCGGAATTGGTTAGCGTCTCCTCCCACGTCGGGGTGGAAGGATTTGGCCAGGGATTTATACCCGGCCTGGATGATCCGCTCGACCATGGTCAGGCTGGATAACTCAGCAGCAGCCCGGCGGTCGAGTTCGTCCTGGTAGAGTCTGATGTCCTTTTTGCGGGTCTCGATGAGCCATTCGAGATAGTCTGCCGGGACGGACTCGATGGGCATGCCGTTGTATTTGCCGAAGGTCAGGACGGCCATTTAATCCTCCAGACCCGGGCCCGGCCCCGGCGGCTGAGCCGCCGGGTTCGCCGGGTCCGGCTGGACTTCCCGGCGGGTTGGGAGGTCCAGTTCCAGGGCGTTGAGCATCCACTCGATTTCCTCGGCGGCTTCCCTGGGCTGGGGAGGCAGGTTTAAGATCCACTGCTCCTCCCCGCGAAGCCGGACGGACCACTTCCCGCCCACGAGCCGGTTGAGTTCCCATTGCGGAAACGGCATTGGTTCTCCTAGGAAGTGACGGTGATTTCCTGGCCGTCGGGGTTGGGAACGGTTCCACCCGTCTGGAGGCCCGGGGACGTCGGGGAAGGGGATTTGACCTTCCGTGACTGCGGATTGGGATCAATCCTGACGACAAACCCCTGGTTGTTCGGCAACGTGAGGAACTCCAGCTTCACCCCCCTGATATCCGCTCGCTTCTTGAGAGAGTTCGCCGCCCGGATGTCGGTGAATTTCCTGCCGACATGGGAGGGATTTTCTGATTTAGCCGTGTCGGCGATCAGCTTATCCAGTTCGGCGTCGTATTGAGATCTCCTGCCGCCGATGAATTTTTCCGTGAGACCCAGGAGTCCGAGATCCACGGTTTCGCCCTGGGAATTTGCAGGAATTTTTCCTCCCCGCTTGGCCACCGGACTGACCGCCGGAGGGCTCGGGGAGGTTGATTTACCTTTGCTTGATGATGACGATGATGACGTCCCCATGACTGAGCGCTTTCCTTTCCGGGATGGTTTAGGCCTTCCCATATTTCGTGATCCGGACCTGGGCCGTAGCCGCAAGCCCTGACTTGGGATCGGTCACCTCGGAGTTATATCTTCCGTTGGGCGACCCATCCGGGTTGAATTCCGGCGGGAAGTTCTTCTGGCCCGTCCGGATGGTCTGGTAAGTTCCATCCGTGAGCTTCACCTGGGCTTCCCAGCGGGTAGTGATCTTCACCCGAGGCGTCTGGGCGAGGGTCGTCTCGGTGAGGGATTTTAAATCCGCCAACGTACACTTCCCCGGGACATCGGCACCGGCCAGGGTCAATATCGCCACCAGCTTGCTCATCCCCTGGCTCTGCATGACAATCGACGTGGGATTATCGAACACTCCCAGGCCCTGATTACCTCCCGCGTCCACCGTAATCGCATGGAGATGAACCGTCAAAAACGCCGGGCCGGTCTTCTCCCCGGAGGTTTTATCTTTCTGCTGGGTGACCGTAATCCCCCGGTCGCCAAGCTCCAGGATGGCGTCATACTCCCCGTCATCCAGCATCGGCGGTGAAAAAAACCTCTTCGGGTCCGCGCCCGCGTCGGTCTCCACCTCCTGCCGCAACAAATCCGTATCGTTAATATCAACTGCTGCCATGTTTCTTCCTTTCTATCTTTTGAGTTACTTAACCTTCTCGATCTTCTCCACCTTCTCGATCTTTTCGGATGGTGAGGGAACTTCCAGGAATTCTAAATAATCACAGAGTGAGCCGTTAGTCAGGGAGATATATCCTTGGGGATACTTTTTCAGTAACTGCTTGGCTTTGGGAATCGACAGACTGACCTTGGCTGGCCAAGTGAGTTTCGTCAAGGTATCATCGGGGTGCTGGACGAACCACGCCCGGAACTCCCGCTGGATGATCTGACCCGCCACACGGTCAGCAACTAGATTAGTCGCGACCGTGAGGTGGAAGGAGTGTGCGAATTTCTGGACGGTTTTATCGACGACCGCCGGACCTCCGGCGTCCACGCCCAGGGCGGACTTATCGATGCCGGTTATCGCATCCCGGCCTTTGGCTTCGTGGGCCGTCCAGATGACCCGGGAGACTTTCAACCGGCCAAATCGAGGGACTAAATCATCGAGGATGAACCTCTGGATCTGCCCATAATGCGAGGGGCTGGCCGCGCTGAAGCTCATGGTCTTGGATTCCTCCTTGGCCGTCTCGGAAATCTCGACGACTGTGGAGTTGAACGTCCCTACCACATCCTGGGAAAGCTTCCTGGCCGTCCGCTGATGATCCTGGAGCCCCAACGAAGCAAATGTCGATAACCCCTCGTTGAAGACCTGCCCTACCCGAAATCCCTGGGATATAATCCATCCGTCCTTCCAGACCGGCTGGACCATTTTCAGCTTCAACCTCCCGGCTTCGGACTCGACTACTTGGGGCCACGCGCCCTCGCTCAACTCCACCAAAGGAGCCCAGGGATCTTGCAGACCCTGAACATTCCATGCCTCGATGCAAACAACTCTCTTCTTCCCGTCGATGTCGGTATACTCAGTGCCCAACTTACGTTCAGGAGTAGCAATCATCTCCTCCAGGGGAGCCCAGGAAGAATCCGCACTGATCAGCCGGGATATACTGCCGGTCTTCCTGAACTCCCACTGAGCAGTCTCTCCAAGCTGACTGGTCTTCCCCGAGTCACTCGCTGCGTAAAGCAAAAATGTCTGAGCCCTGGCCATTCCTCAACCCTCTCGGACGCCATCAGCGTCCCCGCCGTCATCCGTTGACCCGATCAACTCCTCCAACTCCACCCTGGCCGCGTCGATCTTTGAATGAGCGCTCCCCAACTCCCCCTCCAGACTCGACACCCAATCCCTTAGCTCACCGTTCTCCTTCTCCAGATCCCTCAGAACCTGCACCCTCTCCTTCGCCTCCGTCCTCAACTTCCCCAAGTCATTCGTCAACTTCCCCACCAGATCAATCAACTCCCCCAACTGCTTCGGATCGGCCTGCTCCCTGGCATCCTTCACCACATCCGGCCAGATCCCCAAAGTAACCGCCGTGATACTCAACCCTGTCCCAATCACCTTCGTTCCCTGAACACTCCTCGCCACGGTATTCTCAACGGCTGATCTCGGCCCACAATATTCAACCAATCTAAGAACCCTTACCAGATATTCCCCTTCTTTCATCCTTCCCTCCCACTTCTCCATCACCATTCCACCCACCATATGCCTCGCATACGCCACGTGTTCTCCATCATGTCCCTCTTCCAAGGAACACCAAACCAATCCACTCGGACTCACAGTCTCACACCTACTCACTCCTCACCTCCTTCCATCTCTATTCCAACCCCAACCTCCCTCTCATCCAACTGAACCTTCCACTGATATAACCCGCTGCCCACAGGATCATCCTTAATATGATCCGGCCCCCAGCAAATTCCACACGCTGGACAATTCCTCCCGAACCAGTGATTGCACTGGTCAGTCGTCTGAGGAAAAGTCTCATTAAGAACCACTCTCAACTCCTCAGTCACCTCATCGCTAGGATCTTCCTGGATCTTCTTCTCCACCTCCCTGACCCGGAGGAGATCCATGGCGATCTTCTCCTCCCTCGTCCTGGTCTGCTCATACCAATCCCTTACCTGCTCAATCGTCCTGAAGTTCGGCACAGGCAACGTCCACATCATCTCCATGGGATCACCAGCAACCTTATCCAACTCCGGCAACCCATCCATCCATCCTTTGACCCCCTCCGGCGTCTCCCACACCGCAAAGCTAGTCCACTCATCTCCCCTCTTATGTGACTTCCCAGGCGTCTCACACATCCCAGTCGGATACCACTTCGACTTCCTCATAGGATGCGGACCTACACACTTGTAATCTCTCGTCCAACTCACCGACCCCAAACTGGACAAACTTGACGAATCAACATACCCATAAATCAACGGATTCTCAGTCCGATACAACTTCCACCCCGCCGCTATCTGCTCCGCAGTGAGATACCTCGCCGTCATCTCCTTGGAAGCCACCCTCCTCATCCCCTTCACCAGAAACCCCATCTGAATCCCCCGAATCCTCGGCCTCACCTCCAATCCCCTCAACACCTCAACCAACCTCTCACTCACTCCTCCATTCAACTGCTCTCCACTTCTCACCTTGTTCCACACTTCATCCAACCTCGCCTGTAACGCCCAGGCTTCGGAAACACCCTGCATATCTACTCTGGCGTCACTATCCGTCGGCAACTCGGAAGCAGTCTTCCAACTCATTAGATAAAGCTCCCCGTCATCCTTCTTGCGGAGGAGAGCATCTGGAATCGACCTCCAGAACACCTGAACCTTGTCGTTCTCGACCATGAGTCTCTTGTCGAAGGTTTCGATCTCGATGACGTCGTAGGTGGCATGGACCCGGGGAATCATCCTGCGGAATCCCAACCGGGTGAGGGCCTCGGCCAGGGCCCGCTGTTCGCTGTAGACGAAGGATTGACTTTCGAGGTCGGAGATGTCCAGGCCACGGCCCCGGGTTACGTTTTCGTAATCTTGGAGGGCGGCGTGAACGGCGGATTCTTCGTTGCCGGTCGCGAGACCGGTAGCCATACCTTTGTGGACGGAGACTCCTGTCACGAGGGGGACAGCCTGCCGGACGAGTTCGACGCCGGTCCCCTCCCTTTCGTGGAGGATATACCTTGCCCGGGGACATCGGAGGTGATCTAAGGTCCTCGATCTAGAAGTATTGAAGTAAGTCATGAAGAAGGCTCCGTTTCCTTGGAGGAAGGCCGTGTCTGGGGCCTGACATCGTGTTTTTCAATGGCGTCGATGATGTAGTTGATTTTGCTGAGGAGGATCTGTTCCCGGTCGCTCAGGTCGTCCATGTCTTCCAGGAGGTTCTTGAGAACGACATAGTCCTGGAGCATAAGCCTGACTTTTGGCTTACGATAATTTCCGCCGCTGTCCCTTACCACTTCTTCTCCCCGATGGACACACGTCTGGCGAGGTCCAGTAAGTACTGGAATCGCAAACGTAAGTTATAAAACGCCCTGGCGAAGCCAGGGTCTGCTCTTCTCCCCTCACGCCTGCGAGAGGGCCGGGTCCAGCTACGGCGGGAGAAGAGACTTGGTGTCTGGACTCCCGGCCCCTGGTCCCGAAGGGTTGCCGTGCAGCAGGTAGCGAACCCGCTCTATCTCGATGGAGATTAGGTTACGCCCTCGAAATTCAAAAGAAAAGTCCCTTTTAGGACAAAATCGAAATATTTTTTTAGCGGAGACGCTCTTTTGGGTAAGTGTCACGTATAAGTCAACTTCCGGGTAGGAGAAGGGTTTGGAAAGGGTTATTGAAGGTGTTGTGGATAAGTTTGATTATCGTGGCATTCTTGGCAATGGTAGCTATGGTGGCAACGATGGCAAACGATGTTGGAGTTAGGAGGTTTGGTGGGTGGCTCAGGGTAGTTCGTGGAGTTAGGTTGTAGTTTAGAAGGGTTGGGAAGGTTGGGGTTATCTGATCGGATGCACTCCAGATCTGGAGTTTGGGTGTGGCTGGTGTGGTTAGTGGTTGGCTGTGGAAGGCGTGTGGAAATTACTGGCGGAAGATGTGCGAAATAATGGAGAGAAAAGTGGATATATGTGGGTTTAATGTGGAGGTGATGGAAAGTAGATGTTCTGGGACTGGGTAATTGGTGGTGGCTCGTGGTGGGCTGACGGTCTGCGGATGGTCGGCTCGTGGCGGCTGATGGTTGCTTAGTGGACGATAGATAGTCGGTTTGGTGTCTGAAATGGACAGGAAGTTTACATTTAAGTCGCAAAACGGCTTGCGTATTACGAGATCTGGTAGTAGTGTGGCGTTCAAACGGGTCTGTGGCTCCGTTTTAATGGTTCACATGGTTGGAATTGTGAGGGGCTGGTGCTTTGTCGATCCATGTTCGATCTTGGAATAAGGAGGAAACGGTTCACATGAAGTTCATTCCGGGCAAGGTGTTTGGCGATGGGGGAAAGCTGGAGAATTATTCCAGGGGCAAGTGTATATACCACTGTGGCGATGAGGCAGATGATGTGTTCATTCTGGACGCTGGTAGAGTGAAGACCTTGTTTGAGGCAGAAGATGGGCGGGAGCGGATAGTGGAGATCATCCGGGCGGGGGGACTGTTCGGGATTGAAGGTCTATTGGAGGGAGTACATAATAGGCGGACGTCGGCGGTTGCGTTCGATAAGTGTACGGTAAAGCGATTTGGGAGGGAGAAGGCGAGGGAGATGATCCAGGCGGAGAGGGAGTGGCCTGGGATTTTTGAGTGGAGCTTGGAGCAGGAACTGTTGAGGTTGGAGAGCTACAAGGACCACTACCTTCTGCCACCGAAGGACCGGTTGGTCAAGTTCCTTGTGACGCAAGGACTGGAGGAAGGGGGTTATGTGGTCAAGATGACCCAACAGGAGCTTGCGGATGCTATCGGGGTGGCTAGACAAAAGGTGAATCAACTCCTGAAGAAGCTTGAGCAGGAGGGATTGGTGAAGCTGAGGCCTAGGAGAGTTTATGTGGCAAGTCTGATCAGGAAAGTGCTAAGGGTAAACCCTGAGTAATGGGGGAAAAAGGCGATGGAAGGCCCGGCAAATTGGGATGTCCGGGCCTCCCAGCCCCACTTTGCAGTGAGGGACGACGACCCAGTCCGTGCCCCGGTGCTGGGCTGGGTTCAGTTTACTGCTGGCTAATCCTGGAGGATCATCCTCGAACGTTGGGATTGTGCGGAAGATGACGTTCAGTTCCGGGATGGATAACCAGTTCCGGGATGGATGACGTAACCTTGGGACGTCTGGCTTGCAACTTGGTTGGCTCTTGGAAGAGCCGGTCCATCCCTGAAAGCCCATGCCGTCCGGGAGGACGGCACGGCTACCGGCTCTTTTTTACTTAAACTAAGTTGAGTTAACTTATCTTCGGGAGTTAGTTGGCTTGTGGGATGGTCCGGGGCCGTGACCGTGGTCGATCCCGATCTCGGGGCGAGCTTCATGGATCAGGGCCGCGTCGGCGTATTCGTTGAGGAGATCCCGTAGCTGGTCGATGAAGAGCTTCCTGGCCGGATAATCTCTTGGGGAATATTCCCGCACGAATTTCTCGATCCTGGTTTGAAGGGTCATCATCTTATCCTTTGCTCATTCGGCTCAGCCTCGGGAGTTACGCTCTTTCCTTGGGCGCTTTGACGTTGTAATCGCTGACGACCACGCCCCTTTTTTCGCTGCCGCGCACATGTTGTGGAATCCAGAACCGACCGTGGATGCCTTTGCCGAAGAGACCGGGTCCATCCTCGGCGTACTTCGCGAAGTGGCCCCGGCAGATGTGCAGGGCCTTCGGAAGGCCCTCGGTTTCGATCCGGCCCTCGGTGCGCAGGATCTGTTTCAGCGGCTCGATTTCGATCACATGATACTTCAGGGACGGCTTGCCGCGTTGCAGATTGCGCTTGGCCAGGGCCGCGTCGGACGCCTGCTGCTTCAGCGTTACGTTTTTGCAGTGCATGAAGGAGATGGCCAGAAACATGGGGAACAGCGCCGCCCAATGGATCATAGCGGCGACCTTTAGCTTCTCAGTCTCCTCCGGCGTATACCGAAAGCCATCGATCATATGCCTCAGTGAAGTGCCATGGGGGATGAACATTTCAGGTCTCGTCGAGCCCGGCAGCAGGATGGTATGTGCATCGTCGTCTAACTCGACGTGGAACGTGAACATGTACGAGCAGTCGAAGGGTCGAGAATCGATATCGACGAAGGTGCTCAGATCCAGCGTCCAAGGGGGACGCTTGGACCCCTCGATCAAAGCGCCGAGATAATCTCCGGACAACTTCCACTCCACGCGCTCCTGCGACAGGATCACGGCCTTGGGGACCTTGAATTCCATCCAGAACCGCTCAAACGGCGGAGCCAGATTCTCGAAGCCCTCCTTATACCAGTCGTTCAGGTTAGTATGCTCGAACAAATAGTGCGCTACGTTGCTGCACTGGATAATCGGAACCCGGCGTAAGTCGGCCCGCAGGTCTGCGGCGGCGCTTTCTGGCATGCAGCGTATGCACGTCTTGGGGTTGCTCAACATTTCAGCCAGCAGACTCATCGTCTATTCCTGGTTACTGGATCGTCCTGCTGACGGGCGGAATATCCCTGGGAGGCGGGATAGTCAACTCCGGATAACAACATTCCCTTACGAACCAGGACAGACTAGTTTGGACTAGCTCGGCTAAGGTGCCTCCATCCCGGCGGACGATCCACCGGCATTCTTTCAGGAACTCCGGGTCGAATGGAACGCTGAGCGTCACCCACTTCTTCGACTTCTTCTTTTTCGCTGACGTTGGGTGTTTCATGGTCATCAACTATACCACGTACGTTAGCTGAACGTCAGGGATGATGAAATTCCAGATATCCAGTGATGGAGGAGCCCGGGCCGAGGAGCGGAAGACGTCTACGCTGGGATGGATAGTGGCGCTGCCAGTTCCCGGGGGGTTCGTGGGTTGATCTGGTTCGACCGCAGAGGATGCAGATGACGGATGAGCCGGGTTCCCAGGTGACGAAGTCGCGCACGGCGTCTTCTTCGCGAAGGTATCACCAGCCCTCCAGCCAGACGGGAGCCTCGACGCTTGCGGAGAGGCTCAAGAGGGTGTTGAACATCCGCTTGTTGATCCGGAGGACCCGACCGTCTTCTAAACGTCGGAAGGCTCCGTTGATGTCCTGGCCGAAGTTACCCATGGGGTTGATCTCCTTTGTAGATGACGTCTTCGATGCGGACTTTGCCGGTGATCAACGGGTATCTGAGCCAGAATGTATCAAGGGCCGAGAGCCATTGGCGTTTGGAGGCGATGAAGACGCTTTTGATGTAGGACGGTTTGAAGGGGACGCCTAGATAAGCCGGGGCTTGGTTGGGTTTGCCCCAGGCGAGTTCGACGGCGGTTCCGGGAGAATCGACCGGGCTGACCCAGGCGTGCTGGAGCGGGATCGGGACGCCCGGCGCGAGGGCGTAGCCCTCGACGTAGATCCAGCGGTGGGGATATCGCGTGGCGAGCCGGTAAGCCCGGGCGAAACAACCGCTGGGCTGGGCGGGATGCTTCACGTGGCTGAGGATGTATTCTGAGCCGTGTTGGAGGATTAAATCCTCGATGCAGGCGAAGCGCATTTTCCGATCCGGTTCGATGGAGTGGTGGAGGGCGACGAATTGTTCTAGATAAGTTCGGAGTTGATCGATCATGAAAGTTCGATCTCGTAATGACCGCCGCCCCTCATCTCGATCCAGGGGCCCCAGGCCCTGCCGTTGAGTTCTCCTCGTGTGGCCATCATGACGATGGTTCCATGTTCCCTGTGGAGCATCATCCCGCCGGACTTATCAACGGCGAAGGGAGGCCGGTCGGAGAACTCGACTGCGATGGAACGCTGATTGTCGGAGACAATCAGGATGGTTGCTAGGGCGGCTTGATCCGGGGAGCCGTGGGGATATACACGAACTTTGTCTTGGGCTTTCAGCATGAGTTCACTGCTAGCTTGACGTGCTCCAGAATTTTCTCATGACCGGCCAGGGCGGCTTCGTAGGTTGAATAACGCCGCTGTTGGATGGCCTCGCTGGCGAGGGTGATTCTGGAGCCGCCGAAAAAAGTCATCGTCTCCCAGAGAATCGGATCTCCTTCGTCATGCCAGTTGTGATCGACCGAGAGGAAGATCGTCGAGATCGAGTAGTTGCCGACTTGGTCCTGGCGCACGGTCCTATCCGAGGATTCGAACCAGATGGCCCATTTGAGCGTGTCGGGTTCGAGAACGGGCGTGCGTCCGTCGGCGGCGAGGATGTAATTGCCGAGGCGGGGTTTCATGGTTGAATCCAGGGCTTCATGGTTTAGGGCAGGGCTTCATGGTTTAGTTACCTGCGGTCGTTTCGCGGATCACTTCGGCGAAGACGAACTTGACCAAACGGATCTTCTTACCCATGGCCCGGGCTTGTTTCTCGAAAGCTTCGGAGAAGTGTTCGACCTTGTCGCGGCGGACGGCCACGATGGGGATGTAGCCCGCCGGGCAGACGCCTTGTTTGATGCCCCACTCGCCCGACCGCTGATCGCGGTCGGGGTGATCGTCTTCGCCGACCCAGGCCCAAAGTTCCATGGTCTCGATTTGCGGGGGCGTCTTGGACAGTTTGGACAGTTTCGGCATTTTAGTAGGTCCGGTGATTTTCCTTTTGGTGCTTGGTTAGTTCGGAGCAGGTTTCGTAGTGGCCGTCGGTGAAAAATTCGTCGCAGGAGCGGCAGTAGTTTTTCCAGACGTGGGCCGTGCAGCGTGGACAGTAACGGCGTTGCCGGGCGTCGCGGGCCTGCTCCTTGCGGAGGTTGACGACTTCGTGGGAGTCGAGGAGAGGCATTTCAGTTTTTCGTTGGGCCGAGGACGATCCGGGCGACGGATTGCTCCCGTTCGAGTTCGTTCATTAACTCACGGGCTTCGTCGAAGGAGTTGAATTTCGTTTGGGCGTCTTCGAAGATCCAGCGGGAGCGGGGGCGGTTGCAGAGACTGCACCAGGGGTTGATTAGTTTTCGGGAGATCATCCCGTCAACGAGGTGTTCGGTGTAGGAGGCGGCGTTCTCGCGGGTTAGTGTAATGTCATCGGGGGAGCCGAAGTCCTTTTGAGCGGCGCTGACCCCGGGCACGTAGGGCACGGCGATGATGCAGTGGCGGGCCGGGCCGCAGAGGCACTGGACGATCCGGACTTTTTCGGGAGGGGGAGGTTTCATTGGATGATCTCCTGGAGGATGTCCTGGCATTCGGCCTCGCTGAGAAGCTGATCGAGGGTTTTGGCCCCGGGAACGCCGTACATTTTGAGGAGGCCGGAGAAATCCTGCTGGTCGAAGCAGTGGATTTGGGGAGGGCCGATGAGGAGCTTTCCGCGAATGGGCTGGAGGACCTGACAGAACCGTTGAGGGGATTGGGCGAGCGAAGCGAGCGCGTCTTCGACTGTCATGAGACCCTCGGCTACGGCGAGGTGATGACGGTCGTGACCGGCGGAGACGACCTTCATGACTTCGTCGTGGCCCTGGGCGAGGAGTTTGGAAGTGGGCTTGAATGAATTGGAGAGGGTGCAGAAGACCGTGGCTTCGGGGTTGAGATGAAGGACTACAGCCCGGATCACATCGAAGGTGGCTTTTTTGGCGGCGGAGTCGTTAAGCCATTCGTCGCCGATTAGCTGGGGGATCTGGCGTTCGACGGCCCTCATTCTGTGGAGAGGGGAAGGCTGATCCCCTTCGTGGTAGACGGCAAGGACGATTCCACGCCAGCGCTTGTATTCGATGTCGCGCTTGGCCATGTTCAGACATTGAAGGGCCATGGCCTGAAGTTGCTTGTCGGTCAGGTTCATTGGAGTTTCCAGGTTTCGAGGTTCCGGTAGGCCTCCAGGACTTGTTTAGCGGCTTCTCGTTTAGAGAAGCCGGGGGGATCGTTTTCGTCTGAGCCTGGGACGAAGCAGGAACATCGCCGTGCGAGGTGGGCGAGGGAGCCTGCGACGGAGCGGAAGGCGCATTCGAAATGGAAGGGCTCGTCGAAATCGGGATGCTGCTCAGTGGAGAGGACCGGCTCGTCGCACCATGTGCAGTTAAGCGGCGTCATCCGGGGGCTCCAGGGTTTCTTCCAGGGCTTCGACCGCCCGGTCGAGGTTCCGGGCTGCATCCCGGAGATGATCGAGGGCTTCCTGGTTGTTGAAGTTGTTGACCAGGGCCGCGTTGATGTCCACCTGCGCCATGTCTACCAATGTTTTCCAGTCCATTGCTCCACTATATCACGTATGTCAAGTAGATTTCCACCCGCTCAATTCCTCTTGCTCCAGTTGTTGATTTCGATCTGATCCAACTCCCGCCGGATCACATGACGTTCATCCGGCAACACAACCTCATCCTCCGGCTTCAATCCGCCAGCCGCCCTCACGCAATCCTCACAAACAACCGGCGTCCCTGGCCGGTCCCTCAACAACCTCTGCCCGGACGGCGCAATCATCACCCTCTCTCCACAGACCCCGCACGTCCGATTGAAGGACGACCCGGAGATCGTGACCTCCTTCGTCGCCCTGGCGCAAACCAACACTATTTCATCGCTCAAATCTTCACCTCCACCGTTGGTGGTTGAACCTTCCCCTTCGTCCCCCTCACCGTCATCGGGGTCCAGACCAACTGCTTGTACTTCCCAAACAACCCCCTCCCCTCGCGATAATCCCTGAAATGCCCCCTGCAAATATGCAGCGCCCGGGCCAACCCGACTTCGCTTACCCTTCCTTCCTTCCTCAAAATCTCCTTCAACGGTTCAATCACCAACGTCTTATACTCCACCGGGGATCTCCCATGCCTCTCCCGATATCTCTTCGCCAACTTCACATCCACCTTGTTATCGACCACCCTGACATTTTTACAATGCAGGAAGCTCATCGCCAAAAAAGTCGGATGTATCCAACTAATCAAACTCGGCAACACATCTTCAAACTTCCCCCCTGAAAAACTCTGCAACCAGGGCCTCACCAAACTCCTTCCCTCCGCATCCACCAACACAAACACCGGCCCATGACTTCCCTCAGCCGTACACTTCTTCCCCACCTTTGCCCCATAATCCACAAACAACTCACACCACAACACCCACTTCGCCTCCTTCGGAATCCCATCCACCCCCACCGGAACATTCGCTTCCTGTGCATCCAACGCCGTCACCAACACCCCAATCCTCCCCTTGCTGACCATATCCGACATATCCGAATCCCCTTTTTCCTTACTCCTCAACTTCGTCGGAATATGATGCTCCGCCCAAAACCTCCCATACGGCGGCGCAAGATTCGGAAAATCCCTCTTCAAATCCCAATACTCCTGATCCGTCCCAGTAAATATATACTCCGCTACATTCGGAATACTCAACACAGGAATATCTTCCTCCAGCAATTTACTAACTTTTCTTGTATGTTCCTCCCAACGATCCTCCATCGACTCCGCGACAAACCACGGACACCCTAAACTCCCACCCCGAATATCATCCAAAAACCTCGGCATCTCCCTAACCTCTCCTCACTCTCAAATCTCCGGAGGATTCCATTCTTCTCCGAGTACCCTTCTCACCTCCATTATCCCCTCCTCCATGGGAAGCTGCTTACCATGTCGCCATATCTCAAACCCCAGAAATGGACGCCCAGGTCTAACGTAGGGAGCCAGGATTTCACGTCGCAGGAACTCAACTTTATTTGAGGCTACCGTGACGAAGATCTCAGGACGATCCGGGAGGACTGTCTCATCGACGAGTAAGGTAGCTGGAGGCTTCCGGCCAGCTAACCCGATCTCGTGGATATATCTCGGAGCACTTAAGTACGGACAGACTTGGAGGGCGAATTGTTCGCAATCGTGATGACCGGGGAGATCGAGATACCAGCCGTGGGGATCGAATGCAGATTTGGGACCGCCGACAAACCACATCCACTTACCCAGGGGATGGCCGCAGATTGGACATAAGCCCAATCTGAGGGCTTCGTTGTGACGGCGGTCGTCGTTGATGGTGAAAAAAGGCTCGCCGTCAGGCGAGACCAGGACGTTCCAGGGGATCGGGTATCCTCGCGGGTCGCGGGGAAGGGACTGCATCCGGCGAGGAAGGGGAGGAAGGTTCACGAGCCGGTCTCCGGCTCGTGAGTCTCCGGCTCTTGAACTTGGCGTTCGATGAATTCGACCAGGGCTTTGAGCATGTCCTCACGGTTGACGGAGGAGATGTAGAACATGGCCCCGCCTGGGCCGTAGTTCGAGAGGAAGAGGGTGAAGCCCCAGCCTAGGGGCATGCGGCGTTTGAGGGAGCGGCCCAAGTCCTGGAGCAAGGTCTCGATCTCCGGGGCTCGGACGTCGAAGTTGTCTGATTTGGACATTGGTACGTATCCGGGGAAGTTGGGATGTTATCGCTGGCGGGGGAGGGTTGTCAAACCCCGGTTGAATGAGGGAATCCCTGGATTTCCTGGATGAAATGGGTGTTTTGAGCGTTTGGGAGGCCGCTGGGGGGCCTGGGAAAATTTCCCGCCCTCTGCTGAGGTCCGGGCCGCAGCGGAAGGCCTGGACTGTCTGGTGCAGCTAATCCGGGGCAATTCCGGAGCTATGGGGCTTGGGGAACTGACTTACTCCTCGCCTTGCCGTTGGCAAGGCGAGGGACTGTCCCACTGTCCCATGACTGTCCCGTTGATTCGTTTTTCTATCTTACTGTATTTACTTCTTTTATTCTTTTTTTGGGACAGTGGGACAGTGGGACAGTGAATATAGAGAAGTTTAGTATAGAGATTTCTATAGGAAAGTTTTGGAGGGGGCAAACACTGTCCCACTGTCCCACACGTATGCGATGTCGTAGAAAACTTAGATAGTTAGTCTGGGACAGACCCTGGGACAGACCCGGGACAGTGGGACAGTGTTTTTAGGTTGGCTGGTTTGGATAGTTAATTGCGTACTGCGTCAGGCGGACGTTCTTCCATACCCTAACTCGATTACCTTCAGGGAGATAAGCTCGATCCATGACGGCCTCCATCTTCCGGAGCCGGTCATTCAGCACTAAATAACTCGGCATCTTGATATGTTCCTGTTCGCACCATTTTTTGAACTCATCATTGATTTGAGAAGTCGGCGTGAAGTACTTCGGAGTGAACTCGCAGCAATCCGTGAAGAACTCCGAGAATAGGTCATCCTCGACTTTCCAGGCGGAAGTCGCGGAAGTTACCTCGGAGGGAGGATTCAACCTTGAAACTGACCAGCGAAGGCAACCGTTGAGCATCCAGTTGAGGATTCCGGGGGACTCCTCGATTAGCTTGAAGTAGAGTTCCGGGTCCTGACTGGCTTTGGGGACTTCAGTGGTGAAGGGGATGAGATGAAGTCTGCTCCAGATGCCGAGATCGGTTCCGGTGACTTCGGGACGATGGTTTGTGTCGATGAAGAGCTTGTGGGTTGGTTCGAATTCGAAGGGATCTTGGTATTTGTGGCAAGCTCGGAGTTTGTCGGTGGAGGTGAGGTATTTAATGAGGTGCTCGGATAGCTTTTGGCGTTGCTTGGCTTCGGAGGTTGTGGCGAAGCGGGCTCCTTGGAGATTCGCTATGTCGGAGGTTGTGGTGAGGGAATCCGATTCGCGGTTGTCCATGATCGATTTGATCATGACCGAAGCGGCGTAATCCCCGAGAATATGCCGGATGACTCGGAGAAGGGTGGTTTTGCCGTTGGAACCATTGCCAAAGAGACAAAACACCGCCCGTTCGGAAACATCTCCTGTCAACGAGTATCCAAATATGGTTTGTAGGTAGGAGATCAGATTCTCATTGGATGCCATGATCCGGTCGAGGAAGGATAAAAAGAGTGGACACGTGGCTGAGGGGTCGAATTTGATGGATGAGGTTTTGGACAGGAGACGGGAAGGAGCGTGAGGAAGAAGCTGACCGGCGCGGAGGTCGAGGATGCCGTTGTCGAGATTCAATAAATAAGGATGACGGTCGAAGCGGGATTGGAGGATGGAGGTTCCGTGGAGCCGGTGGAATTGGCGGATCATGGCTTCCTGGCTTTGGGCGGACTCGGAACGGATAGCGAATTTACGGGCGATTTCGCGGGGGATGGGATCGGCGATTTGATTGGTCTGGCGGAGGAACTCCCGGATGGTGGCGTTGGCGTAGGAGTAGATGGTTTGGAGGGAGTCCCTGCGCCAGAGCTTGCCGGTCCAGGTGAACCAGCGGTTGGTTTCGGGGGAGTAGAGGAATTTGGCGGGGAATGCTGCTAGAAGTCTCTCGGCGTTGCCGGTGTCGGTGTAGGGGAAGGGCAGGAGAGACACCGGCACGGGGGGAGGGATGGCTGAAGGGGGAGGTGGAGGCGCGGGGCTGGGAAACGGAACTACTTTCGGGCCGGGCGTTTCGGAGGAGGATGACGACGTCATAACCTGCGCCTTGCCTTTCGGAGAATTTTGAAACGAGGGCTCCGAAGGCACGAAGGCATAGGCGTCGAAGGCACGAGGGCAAAGCGCAAGACCGTCTCCTATGAAATTCGGGAGAACCACAGATTATCACCGAGTTCAAAAACTTCGCAACAGAAAATTCATAAATTTTCTAACTCCCTCAACCCAAACAACTTCCCTCATGCCCTCACAAACTTACCCAGACTTACCCAACCTAACCAATCCCTCCCCCAACTTACTAACTCCTCCCCGCCTTAATTCAACGTTCTCCTCTTCCTCTTCTTCTTCTCCTCCTCTTCAGCCTCCGCCTCTCCATTCATCTCCTCCTGAACCTCCCTCAACCCCCTGAACAACTCCCTCATCGCCCCCATTTCCTCCTCCTGCCCGCTCTTCACCGACAACACCACCACCGTAAACCCTCCTCTCAACCCAATCCCCTCTACCTCACACACCTCCTCCTTGAACTGCTTCTTCACCGCCAGCCAAAACAAATCCCTCACCACCTCCTCATATCCCGCCCACATCTGCCCATCCACATGAAACCTCTTCCTCTCCTCCAGACTCTGGGCGTTAAACTTCTCCTCCAACTGCGCTTTCAACCTGGACCCTCGATACTTCCAACTCAGCGCCCAAATCCTCTTTGCTTCCTGATTAACTACCCCTATCACCCTATCCCCATTCGACACACGATCTTCGCAGAGATCCATCTCCGCCATCCTGACATCTTCTTCCGTCACATCCTTTAACGCTCTGCAAATTTCTTCCATGATCGGTATGGACATTCTCCCTCCCTTCCAGTCTCTAGTTATCGGACTGGAGGTCTGCTCCATTGTCCGGAATGGCAATGGAAGCTCTGGTATCCCCGGGTTGATCAAGCGGCCCTTGATCTGGCTTTGCCAGGAGATCTCTGGGATCGGACAATCCCCATTTTGGTTGTCGCGAAGCACTTCGCGATGGAAGTGGATTGGATCTTCCTGAAAACGTCTGTCGATTCGAAGAGCTTCCAGGCGTCCATTCCTTCCCTGGTCAGGGCGAAAGTATCGGAGCCGATCTTGCGGAGGAAGGGAATTTTCCTTCGACCGAGACCGGAGGTGATTCGCTGGTCGATCTGGGTGAACTCGTCGAAGTTCATCAGACCCTGGTGGCCTCCCTCCATGAAGAGACGGAGTGCGTTGATTTGTAGATTTGAAAATTTCACTGTCATGGTTGGTTTGGTTCCTGTTTTTTCCTGAGATGTTGATTGAAGGTTGCCGTTGCTCGTTGACGATGCAGATTAAGGGGAAGGTTTTGCCGCAGACGAGGCCTATCACGATGTAGGTTTTGCCGCAGCCGGTTGGTTCGTTGAGAGCAACGGAGGTCATCATTGTTCAAAAGGTTATCTAGTTTTGCCTTGTTGTTTGAGTTTAACGTTGCGGGCGCGGACGGCGCGGGCCTTGGCGGCGTTGGTTCGCATGGCTTTCAGTCCGGCCCGGCTGACGTTGTATTTGCGTTTGGGTTGCTCCAGGGTCGGTGAAGGGGAAGCTTCGGTCGTCGAAGCTAAAGCTTTAGCGGCCCTGTGAGCCGCCCATCTCTTTTTGGTTGCGGCGATGATCCTCTTGCGGCCCGCGACGCTGATCTTTCGGCGAGGAGCTTCTCCCGAAGCGCCGTTGGGCGTGTTTGCTTCTTCGATGGAAGACGACGGCATTGCAGACGCCGTCGGGAGAGTCCAAGGTCCTTGGCCGAGGATTGCACGGATCTTGTTTATTTTGGCGACGAGTTCCATGACGCCGAGTTCGAGGCCGGGAAGGGCGTAAAGCAGGTGAAGCTTGTCTTGTCCTTGATCCTCTTGTGAAGAGGCCATGGCTTTGGCGCGAGCTTTATCCCGGACTGTTTTCCGGCGCATGGCCGAGATCCGGCGTCTGCCTTCGGGAGTCTGGCTCCAGTGCGTCGTCGTATTCGTTGTTGGAGAGTCTGGTTTGTTGTTCATCGTTGTTGTTGGGCACCTTGAGCACTTTGTTTGAGAGTTTGTCGAGGATCTCCTGAACCGGTTGGGCGTGGCGCTTCGAATCGAGCCAATCCGGGGCGCGTCTCCAACTCATGTTTTTGAAGGGTTGATAAATCAGGAGACCGAAAGGTTCGTCGATGGTGAGAGGAGATCGTCCCAGGCGGAAGTCCAGGGGGACTTCTTTGATAAGGACTGGAGGTAAGACAAGATCCTTATTAGGGCGGCTGGCTTGTTGAATGCTTGCGTCGATGAGAAACCATCCACCAGGATTTGTTGTCGAGGAGTTTGCTGACGCTGAAGCGATGACGACAAGGTGGCCGATGAAATCCGTGAGATGAGGAGCAGGCCAGCCGATCCCGACAGCCCAGGAATTTCCTTGGAGTTCCGTGGGTGAGGGAAGCTTTCCCATCCTGACTGCCTGACGGATGAATTCGGGGTTGTAGATTCGGACTTTGACTGGGAGCGGAGTCGCCTGGAAGCCGAGTGCGCGGAGGACCTTGATCGTTACGGCGCTTGCGCCGATGCAGCAGTTCGGCGTGAAGTGCTTGAGCAGGATCGGACGGGCGACCTGAGAAAACTCCTGGCAAACATTTTCGAGGGTAGATGTCATCTTGGACCTCTCGGAGATCCTTGAGGAGAGTCCCGGCGGCGTTTCTTGACTGAGCGGAGAAACCGATCCTGGGCGGTGCGGAGTTGCCGGTCGAGACGCTCGACCGAGACTCCGAAGATGTGAGCGAGGCGAAGGCCCTGGCTCATGGTGCATTTTCGCTCACCAAGAAGGACCCTGGAAATGGTCCGGACAGTGGTGTTGAGTTGCTTGGCAAGGTCAGTTCGGGAGAACTGGGGATAGAGTCCTGAAGGCGGGCGACCGGCCCGGAGACGTTTGCCTTTGGGTTGCCTGGACGAACCCGGAGGAGTTCCGTTGGGGGATGTTCGGGAAGGTCGGGGAGACTTAGATTTGGATTTGATAGGATTTTTCTCCAAATTTTCCCCATTCTGGCATGGAAGGATTTTGCATGCAAGAGTGTCGGGATTCGGACAGGTGTACGTTTTGGGGACTTATTCAAAAAGGGGAAAAGTCAAAACGACTTTTTTGAAGTAAGGGGATTTTGGGAATAGCCGGTCTGAAAATTTGTAAATTTTCAGGCCGGGTCCGATGGAGCATCCAGGCGTAAAAAACGGTCGAGAGGGGTCATCCGCGCAAGTAACGCCGACGACGTTACGACTTCGTTACGAACGTTGAACGGAACCGTTACAAGTTCCGAGTAACTGGACAACGTACGCACGTATGTGCTAGGATAGAGGATGAAATTCCATGATACCTCGGGCCGGACGAAAATTCGACGGTTTCTTTGCGGAAGTGCTTGACACTTACTCACGTATGTGCTATAGTGTCTTACATGGACCTGACGCAATACGACGTGATCCTGATCAACACCTCCGCCGGGAAGGACTCCCTCGCGATGCTCGATTACGTTTACGGGATGGCTGTTGATCAAGGAGTAGCTGAGAGGGTGGAAGCGGTTCACTGTGACCTGGGAAGGGTGGAATGGAAGGGGACGAAGGCCCTGGCTCAGGAGCAGTGCGATAAGTACGGGGTGCCTATGTATGTCGTAAGCCGCCCCCAGGGCGACTTGCTCCACCAAGCCGAGTTTGAGAGAGGGAAGTGGCCGGACTCCGGGAACCGCTGGTGTACCTCGGACCAGAAGCGAGGTCAGGTTGAAGTTCTGATCACGGCCTTGACCAATGAGTTCATCATGGAGAACCTTAGCGCGGGGTTGAATAAGCCCGGGAATATCAATTCGCGGTATAAGGGACGCCCGGTGAGGATTCTGAATTGTATGGGATTGCGGGCCGAGGAGAGCCCGAAGCGGGCCGAGAAGCCGGTGCTGGAGGTTAATACCAGGGTAAGCAACGGGCGTAGGACTGTGGAGAACTGGTTGCCGATCCAGGCCTGGAGCGAGGTTGAGGTGTGGGCTTACATTCGCGAGAAGGGATTGAAGTATCACTTCGCTTATGACCTGGGGATGCCCAGGTTGAGTTGCGTGTTTTGTATTTTTGCGCCGCCGGAGGCGTTGCTGCTGGCCGGGTATCACAACCCGGAACTACTGGACGAATATGTCGGAGCCGAGAAGCGGATGAATCACACGTTCAAGGCGAAGCTGTCGCTGGTCCAGATCCAGGACAAGCTGAAGGATGGATACGTGCCGAAGGCCGTCGCGGCGGAGATGTGGCCGCAGTGCGCGTGAGGCTCGGGGAAAATAATTAGCCGGGGGCTTGACATACACACGTACGTCTGCTAGTATATTAAATATGACGACGACAGTAGAGACGATGACGACGGCGACGGAGCCGGTGGCTTCCTGGCTGACCAGGGAAGGGACGACGTACCAGGGCCGGGTTCATTCCGTGGATGAGGCGAAGGGGACGGCGAAGTATTCGTATCAGGATCGCTGCGGACGCTGCGGCGGCGCGGGCGGATCGATGGCATGGAGATTCACCGGATGGACCTGCTACGAGTGCCAGGGGACTGGAATCGGGCCGGTGAGGACGGAGCGGTTGTATAAGGCGGACAGACTGGAGAAATTGAACGTGGCTCAGGCGAAGCGTGACGCGAAAAAGGCTGAGAAGGCCGAAGCGGCGAGGATCGAGAAGGAAGTTGAACTGGCGAAGAAGCTGGAGGCGTTCGAGGCGGAGAACCCTGGGCTGGTGGAAGCAATGGAAGCTCTGCCGGGGGACATGTTCCTGGCGGACCTCGTGGCGAAGCTGAAGACCTGGGGTTCGCTGACCGGGCCGCAGGTGGACGCTGCGAAGCGGAGCCTGGACCGGCTGAAGGCCAAGGCTGAGGCCCGGATGGCTTCGCAGTATGTCGGTGAGGTTGGGAAGCGGATGGAGTTCGAGGTGACCGTGGATCATGTGATTCACCTCCCGGCCCTGGCTTACGGCTTCGCGCCTTCCTCGATTTACCTGTGCCGCGACGCGGCAGGGAACCGGATCGTTTACAAGGGCAGCGGGAATTTCGCGGGCAAGGGCGAGACGGTGAAGGTGAAGGCGACCGTGGCGGAGCACAGTGAATACAAAGAGGAGAAGCAAACGAAGATCTCCCGCCCGAAGGTCCTGGAGAACAAGGGGTGAAACCCCGGGGGGCCCAGCCCCCCGGGCCTTGACAACGTCGCGACGTACGTGATATTGTATGAATATGAGCAAATTTGGATGGAGCCTGCCGCCTGGATGCACCCAGCGGCATATTGATGAAGCCTTCGGTTCCGAAGGTCCGCTGGATTGCCCGGTTTGTCATGACGGGGTGGAACTGGACGGTCCTGACTGCGGGGTTGATCCGTTTCATGGGCCGGTGTGCCCGAAGCACGGTTGTATCGTGTGTGGGGACCTGGAGAAGCAGCGGCCCGCGCCGCCGGTTGAGGAGTGGCCGGAGCCGGAATATGTGGAAGACGAGGACTTGACAACGTAGTGACATACGTGGTATAGTTGAAGAGATGAAGAAAACAGAGAAGACGGCTAAGACGCCCAGGACGGCCCGGTTAATCCGCCCGGATGGCTCCATGGCGGATATCAGCCCCAAGGGCGATAAATTCACCCTGGCGGAACTCCAGGCCCTGGTGGGCGGCTACATCGAGCACGTTCCGTTGAAGCCTGCCCTGGACATGATCGTGAACGAGGACGGCAGACGCCTGGGCCTACCGTTCAACTCGAACGCCTCCACGCTGGCCAACACCGAGATCGTGGGCAACGCAATTTTGATCCACAGGGTTCTGTGGGAATAAGGAAAAGGACGACATGGAAATAAACATTAAAGACTGGGATGTGATCGTGGTTGGAGACAACCACTGCTGGGGACGTGCGCCTCTGTTGGAGGAAGCGGTAAAGAACGCATCACGCCCCAGGCGCTATGTGGCGTACCTCTGCCATCCGGACACCACGGTTAGCGAGTTCGATGGCGCATTGACCTGGAATAAGGGATGCGAACCGAAGCTGATCAGCCGTAAGGGATTGACTGGAATCAAACCGTGGGGGGCCGTTTAAATGGCGACGAAGAAGGAACAACGCATCCGGATGAAGGTTGAGGGTAGCCCGGTGAAGTGGGACGGGACGATTACGGAAACCAGCCCGGACGCGAGGAAAATCACGGTCATGTTCGACGGGCCGATGGGCGAGGTGAAGCTGACGGCTTTTGGGGATAAGAAGATGATCTCCGACGCGCTGGACGCGAACGGTCAGCCTACCGATGATCCACGGCTGGCGTTGAGTTGCCGCTGGTGGGAAGTCCTTTGAGAAGGAGATGACGCTTTATTTTCTCACCTACCGGGACGAGGCTGCTCCTGATGGTTTCGTGCGGTGGTTCTTCTGGTCCCAGAAGAAACGAGCCGCCGGGCTGGCCAGCCTGAAGCGCGGCTACGCCGAGGACGTCGCGGAAGCTAAAAAGAGAGAGGAGGCCGGGGAAATCTACCCGGCCTATCCTACCTACTCGGTGGACGACGTGGACCTGGAGGAACTGGAATTGTCAGGGACTCCGAAGCAGATGATCATGCAGGCCCTGGAGCGCTTTTTTGGATGAGCTTGACAACGTAGTGACGTACGTGGTATAGTGGTTGATATGAGCACGCTGAAACAAAGGATGGCTTACCGGGAACTTCAGGCCGCGAGGCTGAAGGACGCGCAGGTGAAGGCGTACGGGATGGTCCCGTTCGCGGCGCGGCACAAGGGCAAGTGCGGCTGCGGGAAGATCCACTCGGCTGGAGAGGGCTGGGGCTCGTTCGTGAAGGATACCCCTTGCGGGTTCCTGACGGGGGACAAGATCGTTAAATTCAGGGGGGCGTGGTGGAATGTTTCCTGCGTGGACCGGGTGAAGCTGGAGGAGTTCCGGGCGACGGCGAAGTATGTGAGGGTGGTGACGTTCCTTAGCCGGTTGAGCGGCGAAGTGAGGACCGTGGAGAAGGACTGGTCGAACGACCTGAAGGACGTGGAGAGATGGCGGGAGGAGATCGAGTCGGAGGCGACGCCGGGGCGGGAGGAGAAGGTGGTGGAGCGGGGATGACGAAGAACTGGGAGAAAGCGCAAGTCAAGATCATTACGAAAAAATTGGCTAATGATCCGGTGTACCGGGAGCTTGGGGACGGGTTGAAGGAGGCGATGATCGCCAGGGAGGTTATGGTTGTTCTGCGGGGGGTTTCGGATTTTGGGGACGTGCCGCTGAAGGCGATTGATGGATTGTTTGAGGCGATTTGCCGGGTGATGCTGCCGGACGTCTGGGGAAAATGACGCATGAATAGCCATTCTGTTAGAAGCATGGAACATTGCATCGCTTGCGGAGGAATCGGCTTTTACAAGGTGGGCGATTGTCCGGCGGGTTCCCTGGTAGTTGCGCTGCCGAAGGAGCCGCAGCACGGAGCGTTCCAGAGGTACGCTCATCCCCAATGCGTGGTCCGGCGGCGCGGCGGGATCGAGAAGTTGTTGAGCCTTCCGGATTCGGAGCTTGGATTGATTCGCATCTGTGACGTCAGCGAACGGACTATGAAGGTGATTGTGAACCGGGGGGCTTGACAACGTCAGCACGTATGTGATATAGTGGTTGACATGAGCGAGTTCAAAAAAGGAACCCAGGTCGAGACCTCCCAGGGGCGGATTGGAACCGTCCTGGGCTACGCCCAGGACGGGCTGGTGAGCGTGAGCCTGGGGCATTACTGGGACGTCTTCAGGCCGGAGACGTTGAAGGTGGTCACGGAGGTAGGAGCCCCGGCCCGTCAGGGCCGGTGCGAGGCGTTCCTGGACGACAAGCGGAACCGGGGTTGTAGGAATAAGGGGAAATTGATTCTGGGGTGGGGCTGGGCTTGCGCCAAGCACGCGCCCAAGGGTGGTGGAAATGAGTGAGCGAAGCGAACGGCACAATTATTTCGTGTCGGTTTATGACGTGGCCCGGATGTATGGCGGGCCGGAGGAGGGCGGCTGGTGGTACGACGCGGGCTCGTTGGTGAGGACCTGCCGGATGTTCCGGTCGTCGGATCGGGCTTACCACTACGCGTGGAGGTTGAACCGTAGGTTGCGTTCCAGGGCCTGGGGCCCGAATCAGGGGAGGCGCGACAAATCCTCAGTGCTCAGCGACGGGTTCTACGAGGCCCATGTGCATGAGGACAACGCGCCGGGCGAGTTCCCGGAGAAGCGACCGCATTATGAATAAGCAATATCGGGTGCAGTCGGCGGACTTTTTGGGGGTGGTGAACCGGGGATGGGGCTATGGGCGGACGGGAAGCTGGGGCAGGTGGTCTACAGTGTTCCGGTCGCCGGACGAGAAGCTGGCGGAGGAGTACTTCGATAAGCATTCGAAGAAAGGACTGAGGCGTTGGCGGCTGGTCTTTGGCTCGGAGGTCAAAAAGAAATCGTTGTGAAGGGCTTGACACGTACGCACGTACGTGCTATATTAGGAAGTATGAAAACCCCAGTGGTTGTTGCAGAGAGCGGGAACGAGATGGTTCCCATCGTAGGGCGTACCGCCGAGGGCGGAACCCTCTGGTACACCGGACGGGCCGGGGAAGGGTTCGTTTCGACGAATCCGAAGGAGGCCTTCCTGGGCTACAGCCTGGAGGGGGCTCGGAACTGCGCCGCCCGGCTGAACCGGATGACGCCGGTCCATGGGATTCGCTTCGTGGCGTGCGTGGGCGATCTGGCGAAGGAGGTCCGATGACGGACGGGGGCGGGGCTCCAGCCCCGCCCAGGATCGAGTCCATGAGGAAATTCGGTTCGACCTGGACCGTCACCCTGACCTGCGGCCACCAGACCAGGGCCACCTGGGACCGGGTCCAAAAAGAACAACTCATGATCGGAAAGAGAATGCCATGCCAGGAATGTCACCAGGGGAGGAAAACAAAGTGATCGAAGGGATCGAGCGAAGCGAGATCCTTCAGGTCATCGACTGGATTGACTGGGACGAGGGCTTGGAGGACGAAGGGGACGAGGGGGACGAGGGGGACGAGGGATGACGATGACTACTCAGGAGAGGATTGCGAAGTTGAATGATCTGGCCCGGACGGCCATGGGCGTGGGGGGCCGGTTGATCCAGACCGAAGGGATCAGCGGGCTTGATCCGGCTGACCAATCGAGGATTCGGGAGAAGGTGGAGACGTTCGATGATTTCACATGGCGCAACGACCCATATGGGGAGCGGGACTTCGGGGCGTTCGACTATGAAGGACAGAGGATCTTCTGGAAGATCGACTACTACGATTCGAATTTGGAGTTTGGGAGCGATCACCCGGAAGATCCTGGGAAGACCGTGAGGGTGCTGACGATCATGCTGGCGGAGGAGTACTGAAGATGACGGCGTACATGAAGGCGAAGGGATTCTTTTATCGGAATGCGGGGTTTGGGTACGACCCGCGAAAGGAATCCCGGCGGACGGGTAAGGCCCGTTGCGCCGCGAAGCTGGCCCGGGCGGAGATGTTCGCGGATGGGCAGGGCTGGACGTGTGAGTGGGTGGCGGATGACTGCCCGTGCGAGTGCCAGGATGGGCCGCACGAGGCGGAGGGGTGCATCCTGCGGGACGGGCAGGGAAAGGTCCGGGCGTCTCTGTGGGGGATCTGTGGGGCTACGGCGGAGTACCGGAGGGTGGTCGAGGCGCAGTTAGCGCTGGAGGCCTGGAGCGAGGAGCGGAAAGGATGACTTACGTAATCCGGGTGGCTGAGGAAGGCCTGAGGCTGAAGGAAATGCAGCGGATGTTCACGAGCCTGAAGGACGTCCAAACGTATGTTAGGGAGCGTTGGGAAGGCCCTGATTACATCGACGGGGAGGCTTCGTGGCACAACGACTACTGCACGTTTGAACTGGAGGGAGCGACCCTGGCGGACCTGGGGGCCCGGAAGGGCCCCTGGGAATGGGAGTGGAAGGATCTCGGCTAGGGGCTTGACAACATACAAACGTATGTGATATAGTGAGGTCATGCTTAATTTAAGACGGTATTTGATGGGAGTATACGTTGGTCCCACGCTTGTGGAGCCTATGGCGCAACGTTTCGCGAAGGCTGGTTTCCTTGTTTCCAGCCGTGGTACGGCGCGTGTCTGGCTGACGGCCTTGTTTGAGGCCGATCAAGACCCACGCGCTGAGTTTTTGGCTTCACTTCGACGCGAGTATGGCTCTACGTCCGGACTGACGGCCTCCGATATCTTCGTCAGGGAGGCTTGACAACTTACTTACGTACGTGGTATAGTTTAAATATGAAGACGAAACGACAGAACTTCGGAAGATTCAACCAGCCGGTCGCCTGCCGGATGTGCGGCAAGAACACCACCTGGAGCGAAGCCAACGGCTACTGCGGCCTGGACCTCTGCCGCGATTGCTTCGAGGCCGCTAGCCTGGAGAACGAGCACTTCGACGGCCACCACGCCAACCAGCCGCACGCCGACTGCCCTCACTGCAAACAAAGTCGGGAGTGTGGATTGTTAGGGAAGGGGAGCGAGATGGAAGAGAAGGAGACGAACGAGATGACGGTGGGGACGGTTGATCTGACGCCGGATTATAAGGCGATATTCAAGCGGATGGCCCGGGAGGCGAAGGCCCAGGGGAACCCTGAGGAGATGTTCCGGGGGCTGGCTCCGGACGCTCGGGCGAAGGCGCTGAGGACCGTGCAGCGGTTCCTGGCTCCCCTGGCGATATGCGCCAATGCGATGTCGTCCCGGGAGGAGGTGGAGGAGTTCCGGGGGTTGATAGCGGATGTGCTGGGGCAGGTGGACCGGGTGGCCGGGGACCTGGAAACAAAAACTTCGGAGAAGCCGATCACGCACAGACTTTGCACCGAAGAGCAAGGGGGCGAACATGATCCGGTTTCGGCTACGGATGAGCAGCTAACGGAACTGGGGCTGTACCCCATTGACGCATCGTATGACGATGGCGTTCCGACTTGGCAGGGCTCAAGCGAAGCGGTGGGGGCTGCGTGGTCGCGTTATGGAGTACGGGCTTGACAACTTAAGCACGTACGTGCTAAACTGTATTACATGAAGACAAGGGAATGCATCTGCGGATCTGGCAAGAATAGCTGGGTTCTGAGTGACGCCCGTGGAATATACGTATCGCGGGTTTGCGCTGATTGTGTGAAGAAGGTCAAAGCCAAATATAGGCCGGAGATCTTCGCGGACTCCAACTACGCTCACGATGAGCCAATCGAGGAGGATGAATATTAGGTCGATATGACGGCGATGTTTGGGGGGGGGAGCCCTGCGCCGAGGCGCGGGGCTTTTTTGTTTCTGGAGGAGGTTGAGGATTTATGAACTGCTCACGGAGAGCTTTTGGGAGGGCGTTTCAGTATCACGCGGAGGGGCTGAGGATCGACGGGGCGAAGGCGTTGCAGGAGGCCCTGGTGGTTTACATTTGCGGGGCTCCAGGGAGGCCCAGGGAGGGCAGCGTGGCCCGGCGGAGGGTGGTGGCGTGGTTTGGGGCCACGGACCCGGGGTTCGTGGAGAAGCAAATCGAGGTGGCGGTGGCCGAGGGACGGATTGTCAGGAATGGCTCCAGGCTGATGGCTCCCGGACGGGAAGGTTGAATATTTTTTTTGCTTGGCGCTTGACAACTTACCAACGTACGTGCTATACTTATGTTCATGATGATCGAACATGAGATGACGGCGGGAGCGGCGAAGACCTTCATGACGGCGGGCAACGCCACTTTCACCCTGGAGAGCGTTTCGACGGGCGTCCGGTATACGTACAAGGTGAAGGCTGCGAAGCCCAACCCGGATTATCCAGGGACGGAGCCGATGTACTTCGTGAGCGTGCTGACGGGGCCGGACAACACCTCGGACTACACGTACATTGGCAAGGTTCAGCGGGAGAAGTTCTCCCTGACGAAGGCGTCGAAGATGGGCCCGGAGAGCGGACCCGTGAAGGCCTTCGCCTGGACGCTGGCGAAGCTGGCTGCTGGCGAATCGGTTGAAGGGAAGGTGAAGGTTTATCACCTGAACCACTGCGGACGCTGCGGGCGGGAGCTTACGGTGCCCTCCTCGGTTGAGGCCGGGATCGGGCCGGAGTGCGCAAACAAAATGGCCGCATAGGCCAGGGAGTTAAGAAACGAAGGTAGATGAAATGAGGATGAAATGAATGAAGATCCTAATCAAATAAACAAGGGTTGCATTGGTTGTATCGGGCTAATCGCCCTGGCATTTTTGCTTGCACTAATTTTTCCTTCCGATCCGGCGAAGCGCCGTCAGGACGACGCCGATGCAATGGCGGTGACCCTCTGCCAGCAGCACATCAAACAGCGGTTGAAAGCTCCTTCGACGGCGAGCTTTCCGTGGGGTTACAGCCGCAACCTTACTCACGTTGGCGACAAGTACATCTATGCCCACTATGTCGATGCGCAAAACAGCTTCGGAGCAATGCTGCGGAACAATTTTGTGTGTACGGTCGGGCCGGTCAAGGGCGACGATTTCAGTGAGGCCCGGGTGCGCGTGACGATGAGCGAGGACCGATGATGACGCGGATCTACGTAGCCCAGGACAGGAACGTGAAGCTCGTCTACGTCGCCCAGTTTGGCGGCTGGTGGAGCTTCACGGCGCGGCAATGGAAGGAGTGGCTTGAAAAATCCCAAATCAACTCCGTCATCAGCCCCGGTGCGTGGGAAAGATGGAGCGGGAATCCCGCTGGTGGTATCCCACCCGGCAGGACGTGAAGGTGCTCCAGCCGTTGGACTGGACGATTGAGCAATGGGAAGAGGAGTGGAGAGGATGAGGATTCTTCTGGAGATCGAGGTGACGTACGAGGAGCGGGTGAGCCTGGAATGCCGGGCTGTGGAGGCGACTGGATGGACCCCTGGGCCGGAGGCCCGGCAGGTGATAACATGCTGGCCATCCCGCGTCGCAACGGGGAAGGGAGGGCCGGGCTACCCCGAAAACTGATCCGGTCCCTCCCACCACATCCTTTTCAGATTCCGCTTGACAACCTACCAACGTACGTGCTATACTTCTGAGTATGAAGATTGCTTATACGAACTGGGAAGGCAAAAAGAAGGAATGGGACCCGCAGACGGAGGGCGTGTTTTTCGTGAGGGCGACCCGCCGGTTGGAGATCGGCGACGAGAAGGGCTCGTACTTCAACGTGGCGAACCTGCACATGGCTAGCAGTCTGCGCGAGGCGCAGAGCGTGGCGAAGCTGCTGAGGAATTCGAGGCCGGACTGGGCGGACGCCATCCAGGCCGTGAAGGCCCCGTGCGTGTTCGACGCCCATGCGGGAATCATCGTGGATAGCTGGTTCTAGGAGGAGGAGGACGAAATGGAATTGATGGATTACATTCACGGGAAGACCGTGGAGGCTTTGTTGGACGACCGGCAGGATCTGCTGGACGGGCTGCTGAAGGCCGGGCAGATCGCCGTGGGGAGCCGGTGCCCGGAGGGCCACGGCGAGGACGTGATCTCGAACGGCAACGAGGATGAGTTGTACTGCGAGACCTGTGACGAGGTTTATTCGGGTTGTGAGGCGGCTTGCGAGATCCTTCAGGATCTCGGCTACAACGTCTACGTGGAGGGGCGGTGAGCGAACCACATAAGGTCTCGGCGCATCGTTGGTATCACGATTTGTGGTGGCTGATTCGTGGCGTTCAGGGTGAGAACTTTCGGTCCATTTGTGTTCGTTGTGGCCGCACCGGGACCGCACATTACTCCTGGCGGGGTTGCTGGCGTTTCAAATTGGGGGCTTGACAACGTACCAACGTACGTGGTATACTTTGAAGTATGAAGGATATGAGAAAGCTGAGCGTCGAGCAGAGATTCCAGGTCGTGGCTTATAGCGACCGGATGTTCTACGCGGCGGTAGCCGAGGGACTCGGTGAGAAGGAAGCGGAGCGGGTGGCGCGGGTGGCTGCGGAACGTAAAGCGCTGGAGTTGTCCCGGAGATCGAAGTGAGGAAACCCTACTGGATATTCGGGAACGTCGAAACGCGTCAAGCCCTGGCCAAGTGCAACCTGTCGTTCGACGATATTTTTCGGCTGGAGGATAAAGGTTTCCGGCTGCTTTGGGATTCGGCTCCCAGCGCGGAGGAAGGGTTCGAGTGGGCCGAGGAGTTTGGCGGACGGTCGCTCCCGGAAGATCCGCATGACTGCGGGTTCTACCGGCATGACTGCAAGGGCTGCGGGTTGTTCGTCCCGGTTCGGATGTACCAGGGAGTTCGATGGAGCGAGGGTCGCCAGCGGAATGTGATCTTCCGGGGATATCTGTGTGATGGTTGCTCGGGCGACGAGGTGGTGTTTCGGGTGAAGCCGGTGAAGCCGGTATGAGGGGAGTGAGGAAACACAAGTGTGGGAACCCGTGGGGGATCTGCACGGCATGCCGTGGGCGGCTGCATCAGCCCGATTGCGCCACGGTTACGTCTGGGAGGTTGGACAAGGCGAAGGACTGCTGCCCGGCCCGGCACCGGATGCTCCACGACCAGGGGCACACCCACGGGCTGGATGACACTTCAGTTTTGATGATTGGGGAAAGGGAAAGGACTGACTGATGAGTGAGAGTGCGATGCCTGATGCGTTTGACCGGCTGTTGGGGAGTTTGCACGGGTTGCCGGACGTGACTTCGACGAAGCCGAGTACGCTGCGGACAGTGACGCCGCTGCTGGGGACGAGCCAGATGTTTATCGTCCAGACCTATCGGCAGAGGGAGAAGGGAGACACGATTTTCCTGGAGTGTGTGAGCAAGGACGGGTCGATTCGGATTGCGATTCCGCCGCAGGTGAGCGAGGCGATTGCCCGTCAGCGGGATGCGTTGACGGGGAAGGTCCGGTCGAAGGTCGGGAAGGCCACGGCCCAGGCCAGGAAGGACCGGGGTGAGTTGCCCGGCTTCATGAAGAAGAAAAAGTAAATCCGGGTCAGGAGGAAGCGAGAGAGCGGCGGGGGCGAGAGCCCTGGCCGCTCTTTTCGTTTTCAGAGGACTTGACAACATACCCACATACGTGCTATTATAATTAAGTAATGTGCTTAATCATTCTCTCTCCCAAAGGAGATCAACTAAACGACGACAAGATTCTGAATGCTTATCTGACCAACCAGGATTCCTGGGGACTGGCCTGGGCCGATGGAGGAAAGCTCCGGATCGTGAAAGGATTCGGGTATGACACTCTGATCGAGGCCTACCGCAAGGTTGCTGGACTGCCGCACATGCTGCACTTCCGGTATGCGACCTCGGGAAAGATCGACCAGGAGAACGCCCACCCGTTCCAGCTTTCTGAGGGAGTGGCGTTCGCTCACAATGGCGTCCTGCCGGTCGAGCGGACCAACCTCGAAATGTCGGACACGTGGCACTACGTCCAACTGCTGAAGCCGATCCTGGACGAATATCCTGAGGCGCTGATGAACCCGAAGTTCCTGGAGGCGATGGAGGAATCCATCGGCCAGGGGAACAAGTTCACCTTCCTGATGAGCGATGGCCGGTACGTGATCGTGAATGAGATGGCCGGGAAGTGGATCGGCGGGATCTGGGTTTCGAACACGTATAGCCTGGAGGACCCCTGGGTTTGGGCCTGGGAGGCTCCTAAGGCCTCGCGCAAAGGCGCGAGGAACCGTGGGCCCCGGACGCGGCGCAACCGCCGTCAGAAGCCCTCCTGGGGCTCGTGCGAGGCATCCCAAGCGACGAACGAAGACACGTACGTGAATTGCTGCTACTGCGGGTGCTATCGGCCCCTCGGAAGCAAGGAGGGCGGAGTTGAAATTTGCGCCTTCTGCGAGGCGACGGAGCGGGCGTACTTCGGACGGTTAAGCCGGGCTTGACAACTTACTGACGTACGTGCTATAGTAGTGATTGTTGAACGGCGCTTGAGGTTGTTGACGCAACCTCAAGCCCCTAAATCCCAAAACTGGAGAAGCAGATTTGAGACCTCTTAAAATTGTACGCAAAACTCGTGTTCATCACCGCCAGCGGAAGACCAACGTTACTGGGTATGTGATTTACCTGAATGCTGAGATCGTGGTGGTGGCGACCCTGCGAACGAAAAATCGAAAGACCGGGAACATGGTCCAGATCTGGATTCTGAACCGGTGGAAGTCGCCGGTTGAGGCAGTGAAGGACGGATCGGACGTGACGATCTGCTTTGACTGCCCGCACCGTTCGAAGCTCGGGAAGGGCTTCAAGAAGCGGACGTGCTACGTAAATGTGGGCCAGGGCCCCCAGCGGATCTGGAAGAAGTTCGAGCAGGGCGGGTACGAGTTCCTGGAGCCCGGGCGTTATGCCGAGGTGTTTGGCGGACGGGCGATTCGTTTCGGGGCTTACGGGGAGCCGGTTCTGATCCCGGTGGGGATCATGGAAGCGATCCGGGTGGTTTCGACCGGGCGGACGGGCTACACGCATCAGTGGCGGAAGGCCGAGTTCCAGGCGTATCGGGAGTTTGTGATGGCGTCCTGCGACTCGGAAGCGGATCACATCCAGGCCGTGGCGATGGGCTGGAGAACGTTCCGGGTTCGCGGGAAACATCAGCCGGTGTTGAAGGGTGAAATTTCTTGTCCGGCTTCGGATGAGATGGGCCACCGGACGAGTTGCGCGAAGTGCAAGCTTTGCGACGGTTCGAAGGGGCCGGGAGACGCCCGGAAAAATATCGTGATCGTGGTTCACGGCTCGGGAGCCGGGAGCTTCGTGCCGCTGGAGTCGCTGGTGACCCTGGCGGCATAAGCCGCCAGGGAACCCCCGCACATATGTTAAACATAGGGAAGGATGGAATAGAGATGGCTAAGAAGACGAAGCAGATTGCTGAAGTGGACATGGACAGCGCGTATTACCTGGGGACGGGGAATGACGGAGTTTACTTCGACGCGGCGAAGTTCGAGGGGCTGAAGGGCCGGGGCGGCTGGTACGTGAGCACGGTTGTGGACACGGCTGGTGGGGCTTACTGCGGGGATATGACCACGGATGACGGGCCGTATGAGAGCCAGGGTAGGGCTCTGGAAGCGGGCCTGGACGAGGCTTATGAGTGGCTGACGGCCAACGAGATTTGGAGAGGCTGGCGGACGGACGGGAATTCAGGAAGATGGCCAAGGGAGCTTGACAACGTCATCACGTACGTGCTATAGTTAGGTTATGGAGATGACGATTGAACGGCGGGAGCAGATCGAACGGCAGATAGCGCGTGCGGTTATCCAGGACGCGATTAAAGCGGGTTACACGGTGGATGTGTATGACGGCGCGGTGACGACGGTGAAGGCGTCGAGCGACCTGAGCGTGATCCTGGGGGCCATGTTTACGACCGGGGAGGATTACCTGATCCTCAGCCGTGACGGCGGCAAAGGATGGGTGCGGTTTATTTATGGCAACGAACCCTGGTACGTCGTCGCCGACTATACGACGAACCTGGACGGCTCGGTGACTGCACGGGCAGACATGATCTCGGAGAGGCTGGAGCAGCGTGGTTATTAACCAGGGCTTGACAACTTACTGACGTACGTGCTATAGTATTGAGTATGGAAGCGATGGTTGAAGCGAAAGGACGGAAGGGCAGGGCGACCCACAAGGGCTCCTGCCAGGGCTGCGGATCGGTTCAGATGTTGCCGAATGGAGTGCTGGCCAAGCACGGCTACACCGTCGAGTGGGGATTCTTCTCGGGGGTTTGTCAGGGTTCCGGCTGGAAGCCGTTTGAGACCCACACGGACCTGATCGAGGGATTCATTGCCAGGGCCGAGGCGCTGGTGGAGGAGAAGGAAGAATTCATCACGAAGCTTCTCCAGAAGCCAACCGAGGCACGAGGTTGGGTGAAGGTTTACCGGACGGCCCGCAACCGCTACGAGCGGAGCGGATCGTACTGGCACGAGGTTGAGTTCACGATGCACCAGGGCAAATACGACACGAAGCCCCGGGCCCACTACGCCAACCCTCACAAGGCCGGTGAGTTGCTGGACTGCTACAGCCATGCGATCACGGTGGACTGGACGATCCGGGAGACGGCGACGATTCTGGATTACGTCGCGGCGGCGAATGGGAAGAGAGCCGACGCCGTGAGGGCCGAGGTTGAAGAGATCCGGAAATATATCGCGTGGCAGCGGAAGCGGCTGGCGGAATGGAAGGAGGAACCCCTGGCGCCCCGGTAGGGGCGTCAGGTTGACAACGTACTTACGTACGTGCTACAATAGATTTATAGATGACGACATTGTTGACGATGACGAAGAGACGGAGCCCTTCGGGCTCCGGAGGAGGTCCAAGGATGGAACCGGTTTCGATCATGCCCCTGGCGGGCCTGGAGGAGCGGTTGAAGGAAGCGCTGGCCAGGACCGAAGGCCGGGCG